>JAABUZ0100003576.1_pt1 | contig 22825 bp, 18 predicted proteins | sample 5562091 | NCBI WGS metagenome assembly JAABUZ01 (sample SAMN12813069, study PRJNA571459) | rock metagenome | isolation source: Antarctica rocks | place: Antarctica: Victoria Land, Linnaeus Terrace sud | collected 2015-12-21
AGGGCCATCCGATCTCGTATCGGACGGTGGCCCGTCTCCTTCAGCAGCTCGAGTACAGCCTGCAAGCGCCGCGCAAAGTGCTCGAAGGCGGCGACCATCCCGATCACGACGCCCAGTTCGACTACCTCAACGGGCAGGTGACGGCATCCTTGGCCGCCAGCCAGCCGGTGGTCTCGGTCGATGCCAAGAAGAAGGAACTGGTCGGGTCCTACAAGAACGGCGGGCAAGAGTGGCAACCCCAAGGCCGGCCGGAGCGCGTCAACGTCCATGACTTCGTCGATAAGCAGGTCGGTAAGGCCATCCCCTCCGGCGTGTATGACGTAGGACGCAATGCCGGCTGGGTCAACGTGGGACAGGATCACGACACCGCCCAGTTCGCCATCGAGAGCCTGCGACGCTGGTGGCGGCTGGTCGGCCAGGCGACCTATCCCCAGGCTGAGCGCCTGCTCGTCTGCGCGGACGGCGGCGGCAGCAACGGCGTGCGGGTGCGGCTCTGGAAGGTGGCGTTGCAGGCGTTGGCCGATGAGACCGGCCTGCGGATCACCGCCTGCCACCTCCCACCAGGGACCAGCAAATGGAACAAGATCGAACACCGTCTGTTTGCGCACATCAGCATGAACTGGCGCGGACGCCCCCTGGTCAGCCACGAGGTGATCGTCGAGTTGATCGGCGCGACCACTACCTCCAGCGGCCTGACCGTGCAGGCGGTGCGAGACACCGGCAGCTACCCGACCAAGCTCAAGGTCTCCGATGGAGCACTGGCCGCCGTCCACCTGACACCCCACGCCTTCCACGGCGAGTGGAATTACACGATCAGCCCTGCCGCCACTGTCGCGTGAGTGTCCATGTTATTTTGGCACGAGTCCTTAGCATGACCCTGGCGCTCCGGCTACGCGCTGTTGGCCTCGCGCCTGTCACATGGCGTACCAGCTAACGGCATGCTCCGCTCGTTATCTCGACCTGATGTCCTTCCAGGTTGGACCGTATACCTGACAGATCAGAATAGGACAGACCCATCGCCCCATCTACGGGTAGCGACGCGTTGCCTCACATTACGACCACCAGTTCACCCGTATATTCTGGCTAGCTCTCCACACGGTTGCGTCAAATTTCAGTTTGAGTAGCGATGTCTCCCGACTTCTCTCGTATCCTTGTCGGCTCTGAACCGAGCTTGCCCGGGAGAACGGGATGACGGGCCCCCAGTGCGCCGCCACGACCAACACGGAATTGCCGAAGAGCACGCACCTTGGCTCCCGCATCGCTCGCTGCCCTGCGTGCCGACGGCCGTGCCATGAGCGCACGGGGACTCCCGACAAGTATCTTGCGTTCCCCACGGACAGCGTCGTGTTGGTCGTGCGCTGGCGTCGACGCTACCTGCTCCGCCTCCGTGACGTCGCCAAGCTGATCCTCCGGCGCGGCTTTGCGTTCCCCCACGAGACGGTCCGCGCCTGGGAAACCCGCTTTGCTCCGCTGCTCGCTGATGCACGGCGTAGGAAGCGCAAGGGTAAGGCCGGCCGCTCGTGGTCTATGGATGAAACGTACGGCACGAGCGCCGGCAGTTGGTGTTCCCTCTCGCGAGCCGTGGACCGGGACGGCAACCGCGTGGATGTTCGCCTCCGTGAGCAGCGCGACATGGATCGTGCTACACGGTTCTGTGAGCCGGCGGTTGAGACTGTGGGTCACACCCCAGATCGCGTGACAACGGACGGCCATGATGCTTTTTGGCACTGTTGTACGTCACGCCGTTACTGTTGTACCTATGAGGCAACTCCTCAGCTACTACCCATGAGGGAGAAGAGGAGTTGAAGCACAATATATGATGCTCGGTTGATTGTCACTGCGACTCTCGTAGACCCTTCCGTCAACGATCTCTTCACAGAGTCTGCGGTGAGCCACGAAGGTATCTCCGGTAGCGAGGCGTCCGACCATCGGCACCTGCCTGTTCACAGCCGGTTCAGGCCCTATGCCCGCGCTGTAACCCGATGCACCCCTCGTATGCGTTCCCCGACCACCCGCTAACGTGCCGCCACATCGGGCACCTTCAACCCTTGGCGAAGCGAAGCCACACACGGGCTCCGTCCCGGCGAAACTTCCATTGCCGCCCATAGCCGGCTTCATCTTCTTGGTGCTCCCGCCCAAGTGCGCCGTTGCGAACAGGCTCCAGGCCTCGCACAGCATCGCCACCACATACAACCCCAGCAACACCTCGATCGGCTACGGCGGATACTTCCGGGAGCCGTCCCTGCACTCGTCGCAAGCCCGAACGTTCAGGCACCCCGTCCCCCAGACTCCTCGATCGCATCTCCTCGACAGTCGCAACGGCCGCCATTACGGTACTCATTCCCGTTGCTGGTACTCCCCCTGGGCTTCCTTCCCCTCTATCCCATCGGAGGCGATGAAAAGGTCCCGAACGAACTCCGCGAAGGCTTGACGACAGGGGAAACAGCATCTACAGTTAGGCCGCAACGAGGTACCGAGCCCGTGGAGTACCACTCTGTGTCGAACGAGGTTGGCACAGCGACGGGGTATTGTGTCAGATGAAGCGGGCGCGACGAGGGTGCGCGTAGATATCAGGGAGGTAATGATCGTGGTAGGATCGCGTCGGCGGGACCAGAGAGAGACGGCGACCACCAGGCGTGGTTTTTTGCGCCTGACGGCTCTGGCAGGCATCAGCGTCACGGGGATGGGCCTCCTTGCCGCGTGTGGCGGCGGGTCACCGGCGGCGGCGCCAACAAATGGGCCAGCCTCCGGGGCAGCGGGGACGAAGCCCGCGGGTGCCGCTACAACGGCTCCTGCGGCCGCCGGTGGAGCAGCCACGGCGCCGCCATCGGCGGCTGGATCTGCCGCGACCACCGCTCCGTCCGGCGCAACCGCGGCAACTCCCGCAGCGAAGCCAGCAACCAGCGGCGCTACTGCTATTACCTTCCACGCTCGCGTGGGCGTCCAGGCCGACCACTTCACGGCCATGGCACAGAAATTCATGGAACAACATCCGAATATCCAGGTCAAGGGTGAATACTTCCCAGGCGCCGAGTACAACCAGAAGATGCAAGTCGCGGTCGCCGGTGGTACCCTGGGCGACGCGCTCTGGACCGCTAGCATCCAGGCGTTTGGTCCGTTTGGGGTCAAGGGTATCCTCATCGATCACACACCGCTGATCGCTGCCTCGAAGTTCAATCTGCAGGAACTGTGGCCGCAGGCGGTGCAGGGTGTCACGATCAATGGCAAGGTCTATGGTCTGCCCTGGATTGTCCATCCGGGCCGCATCGGCCTGTATTACAACAAGGGGATGTTCGATAAGGCCGGGCAGAAGTATCCGGATGACTCGTGGACGTATGATCAACTGCATACCACGGCCAAGGCACTCACAAAGGAAAGTGGCGGCAAGACCGAGGCATACGGTTTTGTCGGTGCCGACCAGCCGTGGGGCGGCATCGTGTTTATGCGATCGTACGGCGGCGATTACCTGTCCCCAGACGGCAAGAAAGTAGGCACCAGCACACCTGAATCCATTGCCGGTATCCAGTCGCTGGCCGACTTCTATGGCAAGGAAAAGTCGGCACCGTCGCCGACGCAGGTCGAAGGCGGTTCGCCTCAGATGTTCGCGTCGAACAAACTGGCCATGTATCAGTCAGGCTACTGGGGTATCTCCAGCAATCTGCAGTACGCCAAGGACACGCCGTGGGGGGTCGTGGCGATGCCGAAGGGACCGGCGGGAAGCAAGGGCATGTTCGAGTTCGACCCCGTGAGCGTGTCCAAGTACTCCAAAGCGCCTCAAGAGGCCTTTCAGTACCTGGCATTTCTCACATCAAAAGAGGCGGGCATCGACATCGCAAAACGTGGTTCGGTGCCAGGGGCACGTCAGGACGTGTGGGATGACCCCGAACTTACCAAGAGCGAATACCACACCGTGTTTGCCAAGATTATCAAGGACACTCCACCACTCCTGATGCCAGCCAACTTCCGGGCAGTCGAGTTCGCGGATGCCTTGAGCAAGGGCATGGACCCCCTCTTTATCGGGAAGGAAACCGACGCCAAGAAGGTACTTACCGAGCTCGAACCCACACTGCAGGCAATCCTGGACAAGCCGGTCGCCTAATGAGCACGCCCGTGACGAGGGCAACGGTCCATGCGCCAGTGCGTCGGCACGTATTGAGCCGACGCCGGGCCGTTGCGGGGTACCTGTATATCAGCCCTTTCCTCCTGGGGTTCCTTATCTTCACGGCGGTGCCGGTGCTGGCCTCGCTCTACCTGAGCCTGACGAGTTACCAGATCCTCGATGCGCCCCGGTTCATTGGCATCGAAAACTACCGGCAGGCGCTCTTCAAGGACAAGATCTTTCGCGAGGCGCTCTTCAACAGCACGTATTTCGCGGTGATTGGCGTGCCGTTGGGATTGGCAGGTTCGCTGCTCTGCGCCGTGCTCTTGAACCAACCCATCAAAGGGAGGGCAATCTTTCGAACGCTGTACTTTCTGCCGTCCATCACGCCCGTCGTGGCCACCACGCTCCTCTGGATGTGGATCCTGAATCCAGATTTCGGGTTGATGAACTATTCCCTGTCCCTGGTCAACATCCCGGGTCCCAAATGGCTGGGCAGCACGGAGTGGTCAAAACCAGCACTCATTCTCATGCATCTCTGGGGGAGCATGGGTGGCGGAGCCATGATCATCTTCCTTGCGGGCCTGCAGGGCATCCCCGAGGAGTTGTACGAGAGTGCCGCCATCGACGGTGCGAAGGGCTTTCAGCGGTTCTGGCACATCACCATTCCGATGCTCAGCCCCACCATCTTCCTGAACCTGGTGCTCGGCCTCATTGGCGCCCTCAAAGTGTTCACCACCGCCTTTGTGGCCACGGATGGCGGGCCGGGGTATTCGACGCTCTTCTACATCCTGTATCTGTTCAACAATGCGTTCAAGTTCCTAGAGATGGGCTTCGCCTCCGCACTCGCCTGGATCTTTACGGTCCTGGTGCTGGCACTGACGTATGCACAGGTGCGACTCTCGCGCCGCTGGGTGTACTACGCAGGCGAATCACGAGAGTGAGCTAGCGTGATGGCCAGCGCGATAGAGACCTTCAGCCAGCCAAGGGAGCATGCCCCGAGGCGGCGAAAGTCCAGAGTTCTTCAGGCTCTGCCACGCTATGTCGGAGTTGTGTTTCTCGCCGTACTCTTCACCGCTCCCTTTCTCTTCGCCGTCTCGACGTCGCTGAAGGCACCGGAGGAGATCTATCTCTTCCCGCCCCGCTGGATCCCGAAGCAGATCCTGTGGGGCAACTACCAGCAGGCATGGACGCAGGCGCCATTTGCCACGTTCTTCATCAATACAACGATCGTCACCATGCTCGCGATGGTTGGCCAGGTGATTTCGGCGTCTCTCGTCGCCTATGGCTTTGCGCGATTCGAGTTCCCCGGACGCGATGCATTGTTTCTGCTGGTGCTGGGAACAATAATTCTTCCCGAGGAAGTTACCTTGATCCCCACGTTTCTGATCTTTAAATCGCTGGGGTGGCTGGACACCTGGAAACCGCTGATCGTGCCCGCCTACTTCGGCGGTGGCGCCTTCTCGATCTTCATACTGCGGCAGTTCCTCATGACGCTCCCGCGAGATTTAGATCAGGCAGCCGAAATTGACGGGGCGGGCACGTTCCGAATCTTCTGGACCATTCTGATGCCGCTGTCCCGACCCGCCATTGCCACCGTCGGCATCTTCTCCTTCCTGGGCCACTGGAACGACTTCATCCATCCGCTGATCTACCTGCACACGACGGAGAAATTTACTATCTCGCTCGGACTCCGCTTTTACCAGCAGACGGCCACTGCGGGTGGACCGGCGCGCGAGCACCTGCTGATGGCAGCAGCCGTCCTCTCGACCATCCCGGTCATCATTGTCTTTTTTGCACTGCAGCGATACTTCGTTCGCGGCATCGTCATGAGTGGTATCAAAGGGTAACGACCATGGCACGGGCTCAACGTATAAAGGTTGGTGTGATCGGCTGCGGCATGGTGGCACAGGTCATGCACCTGCCGTACCTGCGCGAACTAGACGACCATTTCGAGATCGCCGCCCTCTGCGATGTGTCACCGGGCCTGCTTGAGGCCCTTGCGCGTGACTACCAGGTTCCTACGACGTACACCGATTACCGTGACCTGCTGGCCCACGCGGACGTCGATGCGGTGCTGGTGTTGACGCAGCACCACGCCGCGCCTGCCATCGCCGCGGCACGAGCGGGCAAGCACGTACTCATCGAAAAGCCGATGGTGGTGAATATGGAGGAGGCCGACGAACTGGTGGACACGGCGCGAGCGAGCGGTGTGAAGGCCATGGTCGGGTACATGAAACGGTACGACCCGGGCTACCTGGCGGGCGTCCGGGCAATTGAGCCGATCAAGAACGATATCCGGCTAATCGAACTGCACGACGTGATCGGCCCCAATGCGGCGTTTCTGACCCATCATAAGATTCGTCGCTTCGACGATATTCCGCCTGAGGTATCCTCCGCGGGATCCGCGACGTTAGACGCGGCGATACAGGTAGCAATCGGTGACGTGACCGCTGACTTGAAGGCGGCATATCGGCTCCTGCTCGGCCTCTCCACGCACGATGTGGCCGTGCTACGAGGCGCGTTTGGGAGCCCCGAAGCCGTCCTGTCCACGGACATCTGGGGCGGGGGACGCTACATCACCTCGACCATGCAGTATCCGGGTGATACGCGCTGCATCTTCTACACGGGCGTCATGGGCGTGCGCAAGTTCGATGAGCGACTCACGGCGTACGGGCGCGACCGTATGGTCGAGATTATCTTCCCAAGTCCTTTCCTGAAGAGCACCCCGACACTGGCGCGTATCTCCGAGAACCGTGATGGACGCTTCCATGAGGAAACGATCACGGCCTCCTATGAAGAGGCATTCAAGGAGGAACTCCTCCACTTTTACGACTGTATCGTCCACGATCGGCAACCAAACACGGATGTGGCCGAGGGGCGCAAGGATGCCGCTCTGCTCCTCGATATCTTCCATACGTACATCCGTCAACGAGAGAGGCGTTAGCTATGCAGGGTCGTCGGCTTGTCATGCACGAGCCTTTCCACGTCGAGCTGGAAGACTTCGAGATCGACCCCGATGCGCTGGGCGAGGGAGAACTGCTGGTTCGTCACCACGTCTCAGCAATCAGCCCGGGCACAGAACTGGCAAGTTTCACCGGTCTGGCGATGGAGAGTGACACGACTAACTATGGGAAGTATCCCTTCCGGCCCGGCTACGCGGCGGTTGGCGAGGTGATTGCCGTGGGACCCGGCAGCGCACGCGTCCCGATTGGCACAAACATTCTTCATAACGGGGGGCACGCAACGCTTGCCGTGTCCCGAGCGGGTGGGCTGGTCATGCCCGTGTCTTCCGATGTTCCAGACGAGGACGCGGTGTACGCACGCCTTGCGGCGATCAGTATTACGGCACAGCGTCTGTCATCGGTTCAGCCGGGCGAAACGGTGGCTGTCGTTGGCCTGGGCATGATTGGCAACTTCGCCGCACAGATCTTCCACATGGCTGGTGTACGAGTCCTGGGTGTCGATCCAAACGCGAGACGCCGAGACATTGCGGCTGCCTGCGGCATCCAAGAACGGCTGCAATCGATCGACGAGATCCTGGAAGCGACGAACGGTGCGGGTGCGGAAACCGTGGTCGATGCCACCGGTATGCCAGATCCAGTTGCCGCGTCCATCGACGTCGTCGCCCGATTCGGAGAGTTAATCCTCCTCGGTACGCCGCGTGGCCAGCCCCGCAGCCCGATCAATTTCACGCATTTTGTATCACGGGCACACGAGAAGTCGATCCGCATTATCGGAGCACACGCGTCGACAAGTCCGCAGCGCGACGGAACTGGCCCCCCTCGCGTCCCCGTGCGGCTCAGCACGGAAGCAAATGTTCGTTATCTGCTTGACCAGATGCGCACGACCACCACCGGTCGCAAACTCCACGTCGCGCCCTTGCGAACGCATATGCTGGCACCCGAGCAGGCACAGGAAGGGTACGCCGGGTTGCACGAACGTCCCGACCAATTTATGGGCGTGGTCTTTGGATGGACCCACGTGTAAGAGGGGTTCGCGGTGCCGTGCTTGTACGCAATGGCCGTCGAATGACGGGCACGCCCTCTTCCGACAGTGGTTGGCAGATGGGCACGATCCGGCAACGATTGCTCACCAGGCAGCGGACATGTTGTGGCCACCGGGCGCCACGCCGTTCCCAACTTTGGTGTCCCCGGAGCCACTCGCGTGATCCGCACCGTACGGCAGGACCCTGGCATCTAGCCAAACGATCGGCTTCGCTGTGCACGGGACGGTGATAGCTCCGGCGTCGTTAGCCGTGTAGTTCTCGCAGCAGATCAACCGCAGTCTCAACAATATGCTCCCCGGCCTCTGCCGTCAGCTTGCTGGATCGGGCCAGACGTGTCTCATAGCCACCGCCTGCAAACGCACGGGCGGTAGGAATGTAGCCGACACAGCCATTTGCCATGCCTGCGATGTAGGTACACAAGAAGGGAGAGCGTCGTTTGATGTCCAGACCAAACTCGACAAAGAGCTCGCCCGGTACACCGACAAACACCGCATCACCCACGGCGATCGCCTGAATCTCAGCCCGAACCGTCGGGTGTGCCCGGCGCTCCTCGGCAACCAGCACGGCTTCCTCTGCGTAGGCTCGTTCACGGACTGGCAACGTCCCCGGCTGGGTCAGCAGCGCTCGTGCCCGGGCAACGTCGTCATCACTGACCTCACGGATAGCAAGGTCGATCACACGGGTCCCGACCCGTACGGGCGCGTCGTCGGCGAGATCGGTCTTTTCCAGTACACGGAGCGCTTCGCCCGCCACAACATGTCCGACACGTTCGGCCCAACGGTACCCGTATTCTCGGTGCTTGAGGTCGTAGACGTCGATCGGGCAGACATTGGCAAACGCCCCATTGATGAAGAGGACAGCGTCTCGCGCTCCTTTGACGGCCTCCAGTGCTCGCACGAGGTAGCCGGGAAAGTCGGCCGAGATTGCCTGCTCGTTGCCGACAACGATGGGATGGCTCGTGTAGTTTACGATGGCACCGAGCACGTGACCATCCTGCCCGCACGCGACAAGGACGCCGACTTCTGGATCGTCTGGTCCTTCGGGCCCTACAAACGCAGCGTCGCCTTTCGGTGGATGCATCTGTGCAGTTCCATCTTTCTTCAGGAAACGCCGGTTGTGGGATGCGCTCTCTTCCCAGCCGGACCCGACGCCAATCTTCGCGGGCTGCCTTGCCTCGTACGCCTGCACCACGGCGGTCGCGATCTTCTCTGGAAGCGACGCCAGGTACACGGCGTCAGAGGGAACCGGAAAGATATCGGTGGTGCGGGGACCGGTATGGGTGTGGGTCGCGGTGATCATGATGTTGTGCGCCGGAATTCCGGTCAGCGCCTCGATGCGCTCTCGTGCTGCACGCACCGTGCGCACCTTCAGCGCCAGAAGATCACACGTAACAAAAGCAACGGGCGTCAGTCCGTCATCGATGACCAACGAACGAGTCGACAGGGGATCGTGAATCGTCTTCGCCCGCCGGTCCGTAAACTGACCCGCGACGGACGACCCGAGCGGTGGCGTGATGTCAACGGCCGTTGCTCCGACGAGCAGCATCTGTTGGCTCCTTTCTCTCCTCTGTGTCTGTCACTGCCATCAGTGCCTCCTGGTACGCCAGTACGTCACGGCTGTTGAGGCACGTCCCGGTCACCGGTACTCGTGCTCGCACACGCGAGGTCCTGCAACTGTTGGTGCGCGTACGACACCGCGCGCGGAACCGCCTGCAAGGGATCGTCAGTGCCCTCGTATTCGACCGAGAGCGCCCCCGTATATCCGTGATGGCGCAGTGCGGCAACCGCACCAGACACATCGACCATGCCGTCACCCAGCACCGCGCCAACGTAGCGACGACCATCGAGACCCATAACTCCGCGTGAGCCAGGGATCCCGTTGGCGTCGAGCCTGTGCCAGTCCTTCAGGTGGACGTGGACGAGCCGTCCCCGCAGGCAATCGAGCGCTATAAGAGCGTCCTCACCCGCGAGCACGAAGTTCCCCACGTCATAGGTGACCTTCAGGTATGGCCCGACCGCATCGGCCATGGCATTCAGATGGTTGCTTCTGCCGTAGACGGCGGCCTGCGAGCTGTGGTCTTCGAGGTTCAACGTCACGCCGTAGCGGGCCGCTTGCGGCACACAGGCACGTAGTCCTTCCACGATCCATGCACGGGCGACCGCGGGTGACACATGCTCTTTCAGGACGCCAGGGACCACGAGCACGGTAGGAGCGCCAAAAAAGGCGGCCCGTTCGATCCCCGCCAGAACCCTGGTGATCGCCTGCTGCCGCGCCTGCCTGTCTGGCGTAATGAAGTCGGCACCGACGTCGTAGCAGACCACGTGGCACGCCGTCTCCGCGAGTGCCGCGTGTACGGCATGCACGTCCTGATCGGGAATGAAGCCGTCCATCAACTCGATGGCGCTCACCCCCAGTTGTGCGATGCAGCGCACCGCTGCCGCGGTGTCCATCGCGCCCGATCGCAAGGCTTGGGCGAACGAGTAGGTCATCACAGAGAGGTACACGGTGGCCTCCGGCTATGCAAGCACGCGGTCGAGCTGTCCGAACACTTTTTCAAACGCGCGGACGTACAGGGCCATGGTCGCTCCGTCGTTCGGTGGCGTGAGGCCGCGTATCGGGATGATCGTGTCTATGGCATCAACAGCGTGGGGGTAATCAGCAGCACGGTACGTGATGGGCTCGTTATACAGGCACGTCCACGGACAGCCCTTCCCATAGCCGCGCTTCTCCTGGAAGAGGGTCATGCCGGGGATGACGAACTCCGCCCTTCCGAGGGGTAATCCTTCCGCCTGGAGCGCCTTCCGCACCTTCTCTGTCGCATCGCCCACCGGGCCGCTGATGCCGAGTTCTTCGGGAACCAGGCGGGGAACGTAGCGGAAGTAGACGTGTTGCCGTCCCTTCGGTTCACACGGTGTGCGCAGCCCTCGGAGACCCGCCAACCCCGCATTCAACTCCCGTGCATTGGCCCGCATGCGTGCTGTGACGTCACCCAACCGTGTCAGTTGCGAACGTACGAGCGCCGCCGTCATCTCCGTCGTGCGATACATCCAGCCCATGCCATAGGCGTCATACTCCCGTTCGCCATCCACCCGCCGCCGCTCGCCGAACTGCTGCACCCGTGCCGCTTCCTGCCAGAGACGTTCGTCGTTGGTGTTCAGTGCACCTCCTTCACCGCCGGGGAGATTCTTGTTGCCGTTGAAGCTCGTGCAGCCGATGTCGCCCATACTGCCGACCGTGCGTCCTCCATAGGTCGCCGCGTGTGCCTGGCAACCGTCCTCAATCACGGGCACGCCGTGACGGCGAGCGATGGCCAGAATGGGATCCATATCGGCGGACAGGCCGTAGAGATGGACCGGAAGGATGGCTCGAGTCCGGGAGGTAATTTTCTCCTCTATGCGGGCGGGGTCGATGTTGAATGTGACGGGATCGATGTCGGCAAAGATAGGAATGGCATTGTGGTGCAGGATGCACGTCGCCGTCGATGTCCACGACAGCGGTGTGGTGATCACCTCGTCGCCGGGTTCGACGCCTGCTGCCGCGACCGCCATATGCAGCGCAGCCGTCCCACTGTTGGTCGCCAGGCAGTAGGTGGAGCCAACATACGCCGCCCACTGCGCTTGCAATGCTGTCACCTCCGGCGCTGCCGGACCCCAGAGCACCTCGCTGTCGAGGACACGCATCACCGCCTCTTTGTCAGTCTCCGTCACACGGGGCCAGGGATGGACCGAACGGTCCGGAACCGCCCGCGGCCCCCCAAAAATCGCCAGTTCCTGCTGTGCCCTGGTCATTGGGTAACGCCTTCCTGTGGCAGCAAAGGAAGGTTGATGAAGCGACCGGTACGTTCGGACTCATATGCGGCCATCGCGATTTCGAGCGCCGCCCGCCCCTCGCGTCCATCTGTCAGAGGTGTGCGTCCCTCGCGAACGCAGTCCAGAAAGTGCTCGATGGCCCGTGGGTGACCGGTACCTTCTTCGAAGGTGACTGGCTCGTAGCTCTGGGTGGCCTGTCCATGGCGCAGTACGTGGATACCATCCCAGTTGTGGAGGTTCCCTTCGGTGCCGCTGAGCCAGACGAGTTCATACCAGAGGCCGCTGCGGGTACCGCGACCCTCCATACTCCAGTTGATCACGGCGTCACCAATGGCTCCGGAGGCAAACCGGAGCGGCACGACGCCAATAATTTCCCCTTCCATCCGCTCGGGCAGCGTCAACGACATGCAACCCACCTGCGTCACATCGCCACCATACCACCGAAGCAGGTCAATCTGGTGGATCAAACAACTCATGATCGCTCCCCCACCGAGACGCTCCTTTTGAAAGATCCAGTGGTCGGGGGTCAGCTTGATGTACTGATTGTGATCAAGGCGGAGGCAGAGCGGGCGGCCGATGGCACCCGCATCGACCAATTCTTTCATCCTTGCAAACGCGGGATGGTAGCGGCGGTCCTGGCACACCATGAGGAAGACACCCGCGTGGTCGGCCGCGGCGATCATGGCATCAGCCTCCGCAAGCGTCCGGGCGATCGGTTTCTCGACCAGGATATGTTTACCTGCCTGCGCCGCGGCAACCGCGACCTGCTCGTGCATGTCGTGGGGGAGGCAAATGTCAACCGCGTCAATGTCCGACCTGTTCAGCACATCGCGCCAGTCGCCGTAGATCGTCCCGCCGCCCAGCGCCTCCTGCGCACGTCTGGCCGCTGCTTCCACAGGTTCGGCGATGGCCACGACGTCAGCTCTATCACGGCAGCGCACGTAGCCTGGTATATGCGCCCGACTGATACCTCCGGCGCCCAGCAGTCCCACGCGTACGCGCTCGTCCATGTCGTGGCCTCCTTTCATGCTTCTACACCCTCCACGGGCGTCCGTGCCGCGTCGACCGCATGCTCATGCATCCTCGTCATGCTGCCCCGTTGATGCCGCCATGGCGGCCGTAAGCATCTCCTTCACGGTCCGTAGGTCGCCTGCCAGTCGCACGGGCCCCCGGATCGACCATGGGACGAGTTCCGCCGCGTGGGGATCCGGTACCCGGTGTTCCGCAATCCAACGGTCGCCCTCGCGTACGAGGCGCGCGAGGGACGCTACGTCGAACGTCGTCAACTCGGGCACTGCCGCGAGCCAGTTGCTGTCGAAATAGTCAATGGGATAGATGACGGAATGGTCTTCGATCGTGAAGTGTACCTCGGGATGGTGGTCATAAATGGCCGACACGAAGTCCGCGATGCGCGCCTGGCCCTGCCCGAGCGGCACAATCGGTCGTCCCGCACCGTGATCGGTGGACATTAGGTAGACATCTTTGAGGTGCGTAGTGACGGTCAGTGCAGGGCAGCGCTCCAGTGCCGGATCGAACGCTTCGCCCAGAATGGGAAGATTGCCGGTATCAAGACCGACGCCGACGACATCGGGCCCGACCTGCTCGACGATCTGGACGATTTCATACGTCGAAAAGTCCCAGTGGTTCTCGATCCCGATGCGGAGACCGTGCTCCCTCAGCATCGGTGCCTGTTGGCGAAGATATCCCACCATCTGCCCGATAAACGCCTTCCAGCGCCCGAGGTCTGTGAAGCGCTCGCGCGCACCCATGGTGCAGTGCAAGCTGCGCACCCCCTGCTCGGCTGCTGCGTTCACGATCATCACCATCGCGGTGCGGCGTTTCTCGATGATTGCCTGGTCGTGTTGCCAGTGCACGGGAAGTTGGATATATGGCTCCAGGTACATGTCCAATTCCGCAGCGAGCAGGAAGGCGTCGAGAACCTTTCCTGGATCGTCCGGAAGAAATGCCTGCAATCCCTCTGATCCCAAAGCGTGTGCGGCGCGCAGGAGATTGAAAATATCGCGATCGCTGATCTCATGTCCGGTCGGACCCGTGAGGCTGTAGGAATCCAGACCAACTTTTGGTCGCTGCATGGTGTTGTTCGTCTGTCGATTCATGGCTGGATGTCCACCCGCCTCCCCTGTCGGCTTGCCTCTTCGATGGCTTCTGAGATCACCGCTGCCCGGTAGCCGTCGTGAAATGTCGCGCCCCAGGGAGCAACTGAGCCGCCGGTGGCCACGGCATGGAGCCAGTGATGGATCAGGTTGATATGCAGATGCTCCCAGCCGAGGATGTGTCCAAATGGCCACCAGACCCGATGATATGGGTGATGTGCCTCCGTCATGAGCACGTTTTCAAAACCCGCCATCCCGGTGAGTTTTTCGCGCCCCGCGAGATAGACGTGCAGGCGGTTCAGGTCCTCAAGATCCCAGGCAAGCGATCCATACGTGCCATTGATTTCACACGTCAGCTGGTTTTTCCGACCGGCGCACACCCAGGCCATTTCGAGCGTTCCAAGCGCCCCGTTGTCGAATTCGACCTGCGCCAGCACCGCATCGTCGTCGGTGACGTCGATACGCTGCGTCGAGTTTTCAGCCAGGGGGCGGGACGGATGCATGGTGCGCACATAGCCCGTCACGCTCCGCGGCTCTCCGACCAGAAATCGCGCCAGGTCGATGACGTGCGAGCCGAGCCCCAGAAGCACGCCGGAGGGCCGTCCTGGCCAGGGATAGGGGCGAGAGGGATCGGCCTGGTGATCCTGCAGGTAGCTGATGCGTACATGATGGAGCGGCCCGAGCACGCCGCTCTGCACGATCTCTCGCGCCAGCCGAACGCCAGGTGCGAAGCGATAGTTGAACGCCACCGCGTGTACGACGCCCCCACGCTCCGCCGCGCCGAGCATACGGCGCGCACCATCGGCTGTCAGGGAAAGGGGCTTCTCGCACATGAGGTGCTTGCCAGCGTTGGCGGCGGCGACACACGGCTCTGCGTGGGCATCGTGCCAGGCCGTGTTGTCGAATACCTGGATGCGGTCGTCCTCGATGAGATGACGCCAGTTCGTATAGGAGCCCGCAAAGCCGTAGCGGGCAGCAGCTTCCGAAACACCTTGAGGTGATCGTCCACCGACTGCCACCATGTGGAGGCGAAACACTGGTGGCCAGAATGTTGATGGAATGGCGCGATAAGCATTGGCGTGGGCACGACCCATGAAGCCGTAGCCCAACATACCCACGCCGAGCAGCGGGCCGCCATCGCGTTCTCTAACATCCACCGGAACACAATGCGGTCGTTCGGTCGCGGAGTCGTCCGCAGTGTCAGGGACGGGGGGCAGTGCCATCTATGTCTCGGGCCTCCAGTCCCAGTCGTCGAGGGGATACAGCGGTCGTGGGGCGCGCGTGAATGGCAGGGAGGCGAGGCGTGGGGTGCTCGCTCCCGGCGCATCAACGTAGATCCACTCACGCGCAATGTCGCGGTACGTCCAGCGAAAATTGTTTGGCGATTTCACCACGACCAGTTGGGCATCCGCAGGCTCGAGCCCCGCGGCGCGGTAAATCACCGGGTCGTAGCAGGCGACGGGATATTCCATCAGCAGGAGCCGTAGTCCGCCTGCTTCCAGCACCGCGGCGGTTCCCATGTCCGAGGTGAGGCCATCGCCAATGCCTCCACGGTAGGTCACTCGCCCATCGGCAACCCGCCGTGATCTTCCCGTCACGACAACCGGAGTATGTCGCTGCGGATCGAGGGTAGCGCCGACCTCCAGCGTCACCGTCTCGCCGTCGGACTGGGCCGCCTGATGGGCCGCCTTCGGATCGACCAGTGTCACCAGCGACAACCGATCGGAGTGAGCAGCCACCAGTGGCCGCAGAATCGCCGTGCTGTCCCCCGGCGAGCCGGAACTGACGCCATCAGCAGAGTCGATCAGGAGCACGGGACCCTCGTGAGCGGCCAACGCGCGATGGACCGCGACGTCCGGCGGTATCAATGGCACCTGCACGTCATGACGAGCATCCCAGAGCGTCCTTGCCGCGTCATCCACGAGTTGCTGGACTGCGTGGAAATTGCCAGTCGTCACACACAGTACCGTACAGCCCAGTTCCTCCACGTCGAGCCATGGCTGCACCGTAAAGAGCGAACTGGAGATGACATCACCATGACCGTCCCAGTTCGCGACCTGGTCCATGACGTGCCCGACCGGCCCACTCGTTGTCTGCGCGTTCTCAGGTGGGAGGATCATGGGAATCTTCCGTGCTACTGTTCTTGCCCGTCTCCCGGTACGCAGGAGGGTGAACAGGAGATCTGCGGCACGCGTTCCTGTTTCATACATATCCAGATGGGGGTAGGTCCGAAATCCCACCAGCGCGTCCGCGTGACGGAGCATACGCAGTGTGATGTTGGCGTGGAGGTCGAGAGAGAGCACAATGGGCACATCCGGCCCGACGATGCAGCGCAGGTCCTCAATCACCGCGCCGTCAGCATCGTCGCACGCTTCGGTTGTCCACGCTCCGTGGAGCGCGAACAGCACGCCATCGACCGGGCCGGCTTCGCGCATTCGTTGCAGGAGATCTCCACGCAGTTCCTCGAAGTCGGGTTGGCGGAGCCGCCCACCGCTGGACGCCCACGCGGCCAGCGTGGGTATAAGCTCAACACCGTGCGCGGCGCTTGCAGCGATGAATCCCCCCAGTTCGGTACGCGTTCCTGCCAGACGTGACAGGCTCTCCTCGCCGTAGAGCAGACAGCCCGCTGCGAACAGAGCCAGGTCGCTGCGCACGGGTGAAAAGGTGTTCGTTTCCTGGATGAGGCTCCCGGTGAGAATGCGCACGGCCGGTTAGCCCTTCAATCCGCTCATCACGACTCCCCGGACGAAATATTGCTGGGAAATAAAGAAGACGACGATGATCGGGAGGGTCATGAGAAAAGACATCGCCATCAGATACTGGAACTGTGTGTTATTGAGGCCGACAAAGGCGCGCAGCCCAAGCGTCAGGGTGAACTTTTCCTGGCTATTGATGTAGATCAACGGTCCCATAAAGTCGTTCCAGTGCCCCATGAAGGAGAAGATGACGACTGTGGCCATAGCTGGCCGGGAGAGCGGTAGGATCAACTGCAGGAAGATGCGCAGGTTCGATGCACCGTCAATCTTTGCCGCCTCCGATAGCTCCATCGGAATCGTCTTGAAGAACTGGCGAAGGAGAAAAATGTAGAAGGGTGCTCCAAAGAATGCGGGAACAATGAGCGGTTTAAACGAGTCCAACCAGCCAATGCGTTGAAACAGAATATAGGTGGGGATCAGCGTCACGATGCCGGGCAACATCATGGTTGCCAGGACGAGGATGAAGAGCGTATCTCTGCCCGGAAATCGCATGCGGGCAAACGCATACGCCACCGCCGATGACGATACGAGTTGCCCGAGCAGGGCCAGTACGGTAATGATCAGCGTATTCTTCAGGTAGACACCAAACGGCGCCGCTTCCCACGCCTTTGTATAGTTGCTCCAGACAGGAGGCCTGGGAATCCAGATTGGTGGCCATACACCGAGCTGGATATCACTTTTCAACGACGTCGAGATCAACCAGACGAGAGGCGCGAGAAAGACGACGCTGAGCGGCACGAGCATGGCGTACAGCAGGACGTTCCGCACGTAACGCTTCCGCCGTCGTGCCTGACCCCGCGCGGTTTGATGACTGGCTACCGCCTGCATCTGCGGACCTCCCATGCATGTGCGCTACCCGACGTGCCCATCTGCGCTACGGGTTCACGGTCTTGTCTACGCTGACGTTACGCATTAGGACCTTCGGCCTCGTAGTAGACCCAGCGGCCCGCTAACCACATTTGTACGAGCGTCACGACCAGGATGACGAGAAAGAGTACCCACGCAATCGCGGAAGCGTATCCGAGCTTGAAGAAAAGGAAGCCCTGCTGGTAAATGAAAATCACCCAGAAGAGCAGCGAGTCGAGCGGACCGGCGCCAGCCGCATTGTAGGCATACGTGGTCCCGAGGAGAAACGCGGCCGTAAAGACCTGGAAACTGGAGATGATGCCCATCGTCAGCACAAAAAAGATGGTGGGCGAGATCATTGGAATGGTAACCCGCCAGAATCGGCTCATGGGACCGGCGCCATCGATATCGGCCGCTTCATATAATTCCTGGGGCACACCCTGGAGCCCTGCCAGATAGATCACCATGCCGCTGCCCGCCTGCCACAACGTCCAGAGGATCAGCGATGGTTTCGCCCATTGCGGACTCGTCAGCCAGTGTGGGCCAGGAAGTCCCAGGCTGAAGAGGAGACCATTCAGCAGGCCGAAGCGATCGTGCAGGATCCAGATAAACAACGCAAGGGACGGAAGGGCAGGCACGATGGCTGGCATATAAAACGCGGTACGGAAAAAGGTCACTCCACGTACTTTCTGGTTCAACAAGATGGCCAGAAGCAGACCGGCAAGCATGTTGAGCGGCACAGAAAGGAAAACGTAGTAGGCGGTGTTCCAGACCGACTGGTAGAACTTTGGATCGTGGAAGAGCTGTCGATAATTTTGTAGTCCGACCCATTTTGGCGGTTCAAGGGCGCTGTAGTCCGTGAAGCCCAGCAGCAGCCCACCCACAAACGGCCCGGCGGTGAACACCACGAGACCGATGAGCCACGGCAGGATGAAGAGATAGGCCTCCACAGCTTCACGACGCGCGAGACGGCCGTAACGCCGCCGGTGGGTCTCGGCGGTGGCGAGCGGATCAGCCTGGGCTTTCATGAGCGCTCCTCCTTTTTCGTGTGCAGCCACGCGTCAGGCACTCTGCGCGTCACAAGTGGTCGGGGCAGCTCCGACGAACGGGTCGTTTCTCCGGTAATGGAATTCTGAAGGTCTCGGTGTCGTCCACGTCTACTGCTCGGCGCAGCACACGTCTCGTTGCACCATACTGGGGAGATGGGCAGAGCATGCGCCGCACGCACAGCAAGCACTCCGCCCACCAACCCGACTAGCCCTGCGGCGGTGGATAGGAGTTGTGCTTGTCCAGGATGCCCTGGCAACTGTCCGCCGCTGCTTTCATCGCCTGGTCTGCAGGAGTCTTGCCCAGCAACACCTCGTCCCACATCTTGTTGATGAAGCTGAGCATTTCAAGGGTGCCCGTGACAATTGGAATCCAGTGGACGGTGTTTGCCGTCGAGGCAAACACGTCCCGTCGCTTGTCACGCTGAACCCACTCGGCCGCCACGCTCTTCAACACGGGCAGGAAGCCGATCTTGTCGTACCAGTTCAGGTAGAAGTCCTTGGTCATCAAGAACTCCGTCAGCGCCCAGGCACCGTCGACATTCTTCCCCTTCTTGAAATAGAAGAGGCCGCCACCGCCGTCGTAGTTGAGATGTTCGTCGGTGGATGCTGTCCATGTCGGGCCCTGGATCATCCCATATTTCAAGTTGGGCGAGTATTTGTCGTAGTTGGTCATGACGCTGTTCCCCTGCATGGCGAAGGTCACCTTGCCGGTGTTGAAAGCGTCCAGACCCTGCGCGAGCGTCAGGCTCTTGGTAAACGCCGTGGCGGCTTCATAGCCGCCCTGCTTATCCATCAGGTCCTTCACGGATGCGAGCGCTTCCCCTCCTTTCTCCTGGAGGATGATCTTGGTCCGCTCGTCGTTGGCAATATCGCTCCCCATAATCCAGAGCATGGAATAGAACATCAGGTAGGTCGGCGGGTTGCCGAACGTCGGCGTGAAGCCAATACGGTCGATTTTCCCCGAGGCGTCCTTTTTTGTCGCCTTCACGGATTGCTCGACGAGGTCCTGCCATGTCTTGGGTGGCTTTTCCGGATCGAGACCAGCATCCTCCATCAGCTGTTTGTTGTAGGTGAAGGCTCGTGTATCGGTGGAATACGGGACGATCCATTTCTTGCCCCAACTCGTCGAGTCCTTTTGCAGCCGGGTCCACACATCGTCCCAGTTCCAGGACTTCGCCTGCTGCACGCGACTATCGAGGGCATAGATGGCGTTGCGCACGGCCAGGTCGCACGTTTGCCAGCGCCCCAGGAATGCAATGTCTGGCGGGTTGCCCGCCGAAAGCGCCGCCATGATCTTCGTCTGAGCGTCGAACTCTCCGATCTCCAGCTTCATCTTGAGATCGGGTTGCATCTTCGGCTGTTCCTGCTGGAGGAAGTCGGCATACTGCTGGAAGGGATACCAGAATCGGACCTCCCCGGTCGCCTTCGTGGCGGCAACGGGGGTCGCACCTGCGGCGGTGGTGGGTGCGACGGCGGGAGCAGCCGCGGTGGTGGGGGCCGCAGCGATCGTCGGCGCTGACGTGGCCCCTGTGGCGGTGGTTGCAGCCGGACCTGCTTGCGTCGCGGCTGGTTTTGCCGCCGCTCCCGATGCCGCAGCAGTTGTCGGGGCTGCTGTCTGACTTGTCCCTCCACATGCCGCGGATAGTGTTGCCAGCGCCGTCACCGTTGCCAGGCCCGCCGTCCTGACGAGCATCTGTCGTCGTGTTATCGCGCTCTCCATCGGTCTCCCCCTTTTCTACGATTTGAGCAACACCACATACGTTCCGGCTGTCCAGACCGTGTCAGCTGGGGGCGTCGCTCCTTTGTGTGGTACGCGAATCTGTGCGGACCCGGCGAATTTCGCCTTCCACCTGAACGAGGTGCCGCTGCATGGCTTCACGCGCGCCTGCTGCATCGTGCGCTTCGACGCGATCGAGGACGTCTTCGTGGGCTGCTACCGACCGATCCACGGCTCCAGCGTTCTGGATCGTGGCGAGCCGGCTGGCCCGTAAAAGGTGGCTGATCGGATTGAGCACCAGAGGGAGCAAGGCGTTCCCTGCTGCTGCCGCAAGCAGTTCATGGAAGGCAATATCGTGCTCAATACAGGCGGTAGGATCGTCGTGTGATGCCTGCATCTGTTCGATCGTGCCGCGCATCGCTCGGGTCTGCTCGCTCGACGCTCGGTCTGCAGCCAGACCAGCGATCTCAACTTCCAGAATTCGACGTAACTCCAGAAGATCCTGCGGCACACGCTGATCTTCGCGCACGAGATGCACCAGTTGATCGACCAACTGCCACTGGTGACGCGGTAGGACCTGGCTTCCCTTGCCGTGCTGGACATCAATCATGCCGCGTGCGCTCAGCACGCGCAATGCCTCCCGAACCACATTGCGACTCGTGCCGTACTCTGTGGCAAGCGCTTGCTCGGTTGGTAGATAGTCGTTGGGCCCATACCGTCCGTGGATGATCGATTCGGCGAGATCGTGTGCCACAGCACCATACAGCCGAAGCGGCTTTCGCCAGGTGCGCGTGGGTGCGTGCACCATGTCTACGTGCTCCCCCATCGTCGCCACCCCTGTCGTGAAGTCCTCGCAGTTTGGTATGGGAACGGGTACCCGTTGTACGGCAACGCGGCCTGGGAAGTCCAGTTCTAGCCGACCCCCACGCGCCACCACCTCGGCCCCGTCCCTCTTGTACTGCCTATCAGATCTGCAGCAGCACATGGTTCGTTCATCGCGTAAGTCAGTCATCCTACAACTACCGAGGCTAGCGCGCTACACTATCCCACGGAACAGGTCGTTTGTCAAGCGCGAATGGAGCAGTACCCGAAATGGAGGATGATCAGTGCCCCTGTCGATCGGAACCGCCAGCACCGATATCACCCCACCACCTGGTCTGGATATCGCCGGGAGCCTGTGGGCAACGCAGAGTACGGGAACACGAGATCCACTGTCGTGCCGCGCACTGGTGCTCGACGATGGCACGACGCGTGCCGTGCTCATTGCCATCGACGTCATCATGCTCGAACGGCCGCAGGTGTTGCGCGCTCGAGAACTCATAGCAGCACGTACCGGCATTCCTGGCTGCAATGTGATGATTGCCTGTAGCCACACCCATGCTGGCCCGGCCACCGGACACTACGCCGCCACCCGTTGGCCCGAAGCGTATATGGAGGCACTGCCCAGGCGTATCGCGGATGCGGTGGTTGCCGCGCTCAGTCAGACGATGCTTTCAGTCGCCTGGGGATATACGCAGGGAGAGGAGCGGACGCTCGGTCACTATCGCAGGATACAGCTACGCAATGGCCGTGTCCGTAATAGCTGGCTGCTGACACCTGACGCGGATGTGGTGGGCCCGGCCGGTGACATTGATCCGGCTGTACCGATCATCGCATTTCGTGCTGCATCGGGAGTACAGGCGATCGTTGCGAACTTCGCCTGCCATGCCACCTGCTCCGGAGACGGACGGTGGTCGGCCAACTACCCAGGCTACTTCATGGCGGGCGTCGCACGGCGTCTCGGTATCCCTGACAGCGGCGTTCTTTACACCGCGGGGGCTGCGGCAAACACGAATCCCGTGGTCACCGATCCCGTGGAATTCGGAGAGAGGCTCGCGGACGTCGTCCCCCCCTTGCTAGCGAACATCACATGGAAAGAGTCGGCACGGCTGACGGTCCGAGAACAATGGCTGTCGCTGCCAGCCCGTCACATGCATGCGTTCCCGTTTGCCGACATAGCAGAGGCCTACGCCCCGCGCTTCTCGCAACTCAACTTCGGGAAGGTCGTCAAGTATTATGCCGATGAGTATGTCAAACTGATCGAGCGAGGACCGGTACCGGTAGAAACCGCGCTGCAGGTCATCGCCCTGGACGTTGTTGCGCTGATCGCTGTGGGAGGGGAACTGTTTGTGGAACTGGGACGCGAGATCCAGCGGCGTTCTCCCTTCGCTAAGACCGTCGTGGTGACGCTGGCGAACGATTGGATCGGGTACATTCCGCACCGTGCCGCGTTCGACGAGGGAGGCTACGAGACCATCTTCGGCTCGCAGAGCCGACTCGCTCCCGAAGCAGGCGAGATGGTAGTGGATGCCGCCGTCGCGCTCTTAAGCGATGCTGCCGGTACCGTCCGATGAGGATCGAACGCATCGAGACGTGGTTCGTTGATA
>JAABUZ0100003577.1_pt1 | contig 22818 bp, 41 predicted proteins | sample 5562091 | NCBI WGS metagenome assembly JAABUZ01 (sample SAMN12813069, study PRJNA571459) | rock metagenome | isolation source: Antarctica rocks | place: Antarctica: Victoria Land, Linnaeus Terrace sud | collected 2015-12-21
GCGCGCGCGAGCTGGGCGACGAGGCGCTCGCGCTGCAGGAGCGCCTGGACGCCGGCCGCCACACCGCCGCGGAGCGCGCGGAGGACGCCGGCGCGCTCAGCGAGCAGGCGCGCGCCGCGCCCGCCGCGCCCGGGCTATAATAGGTTATAATTAGGTTTATGATATCAGAGCGCGCTGCGAGGCGCGGGGAAGGCCGCTGCGGTGGCGACCAGCGCAGCGGAGCGCCCAGACGCGGCAGCCTGCCGGGCGCCCTTGCAGAGCACGCGCTGGTGTGCATGCGTGGGCGGCTCCTCCGTTGCCGGAAGCTGCTGCACGTCCTGGCATGCATGCAGCCTTCCCTGACACGCTCTCAGACTGCCTGCATGTCAGGCCCGGCAAGCCCGGCGCCTGCCGCGTGCGGGCGCGGAGAGGCGGGGGTGGGGGCGCGCGCAGGTCGCCAAGCTGGAGGCGCAGTTCGCGGCGGGCAAGGCGGCGCTGGAGGCCGACGTGCGCGCGGCGGCCGAGGCGGCCGAGGCGCTGCGGTCGGAGGTGGCCGCGCTGCGCGGCGCCACGCGCGAGCGCCTGGCCGCGTCGGAGGAGCGCCTGGCGGAGCTGCAGGCGCGGCCGCGTGGGTGCCGGGGGCATTGGGCTATGTGTTCAATGGGTTCAAGGACTCGCCCTGCACTCTGGGCGCCTGCGTGTCCGCTGAGTGCTAGGGTTAAGGTTTTTAACATCACGGGCAGCCATGCTAACGGCGAGTATGTTTCGGTCTGTGAGCGATTGAGAGACGCCCAGACTCGACGCTTGGAGCATGGGCACGTGTCATGTGTCAACGTGCATCAGGGGATGCCAGAACGAGGTGAGAGCATGGGGCGAGGCGGGCATGCGGCGCCCGGCGTTGACGGCCCGCCGCTCTGGGCGCCGCTGCAGGCCGCGGCGGAGGCGGCGGCCCGCGGCACGGACGCGGACGCGGAGCGCCTCAATCGTGACCTGGGCGAGGCACTGGGCGTGCTGGTGGACCACAAGCTGCACGTGCAGCGCGCGCTGGAGGGCGTGCACGCGCACGTGCGCGCCGTGGCCGGCCAGGTGGCCGCCGCGGGCGCCTGACGCGCGCGGTCAGGCGGTCCACTACTTTCGTGAAGCTGGCCTGTTCGCGGAGCAGGCTCGTACGTGGGGGTTTGCCCTGCGTGTGACGCTGCCCCGCGTGCTTGCCTTGTCCTCGTGTGGCTGTGAATGCATGATGACTTGTTGCCTGCCAGTGATGCGCTTGCTGCCTTGGTGTCCAGGGTGTCTTGTATGTGTGTGTTTAGCGTCCCCCAACATGTGCAAGGAAGTGTGTTTCTGTGGCTGCGCTGGTACCCATTCCATGCACGCATGACATTGCAAGACAGCCTTGCAAGCCGTTGCATAGTATAGGCTTCCACTGAAGAAAAGTAGGGCCGGGCCTTGGAAGTGGGAATTTTAGGGCACCAAGACTAGGATGCAGAGCATATAGCGCTTTCGACTGTCGTTCAAAGAGCGCAGCTCATGTCCAAGCGCTTGCCCAAGGCTCTCCCTCCTCCTGGCCAGTGCCAACCAATGCTTGGGTAGAGCCTGGCGCTGCTGCACTCTGGGGGTTGCGCAAAATGCTGAGCAAAGCGAGGAGGCTGGTGCAGGCGCTTGAGGGGTCGCGGTTGCTTGCATCCAGGCGCGGCCAAGCGCGTTGCTCGGCCTCGCACTGCGTGCACAGCGAGCAGCTGCTCTCGTCCTCCCATCAGCTTCTGAACGTTTCCAGGTCCACGGTGCAGCTGACGACGTGCACACGTGCATGCAGGGGGTTCTGCAAGCCAGGCTTTGCTTTTCAGCCTTCCACAGAGGTCGCAGAGGTAGACATTGTCAGGCATGCGGGCGTCGACCTGCTGCATGACCCGCTGCACAACAAGGTATATCCCGCCCACACGCTGGCCTATGCGCTGTGTGATGCCGGCGACGCTGCATTGGGCTTCAAGGGCAGGCCGCTGCGCACAGGGAACAGCATTCCCAGCTTCGGAGCGGGAGCGCTTGCAGCTGCGCGGCCTGCTCCCGCCGCGGATACTGCAAATGGACGCGCAGGTGCTGCCAGGCCCGAACGCTCCCGTTTGTGCTGGCGCCAGCAGACACTGCAGGGGGCTGACGCTTCCGCCGGGGGTCGGCCCAACAGATAGAGCGCTTTATGGACGACTACACCTACGGCAAGACCTACCTAGACCCAGAACACGTGAAGGGGGGCGGCGTGACGCACGAGCACGTGCGCGCCCGCTGCTGGCGCACCTGTGCTGTCTCCTGTGGGAATGGTGCACCCTGTCAGGCTCGGCGCTGATTGCACTGGACTGCAGGTGCGGCGCTGGAAGGCGCTCCAGGAGCTGCAGGTGCAACCCGCCTGTCTCTGCTTCCCGGTGCCAGTGAAGCTGCTGCATGCACGCTGTGAGCAGGGCACAACCACCATATCTGACCGCATGGTCCCTGCTGCGGCCAGGACCGCAACGAGACCCTGTTCTACCAGTGCGCCGCCGCCACCTTACCCCATTTTGTAGCGCATTGTGGATGCCTGCACCCTGCAGGCGCCTGGCCTGCGACCATAAGCCATGATCGTCAAGCATGCCAGCCTGCAACACATGCTCCCTGCCAGGCGGCACGCCCAGCACCATGTCACACCACTGGCATGCACCGCATGAGAGAGCCAGAGCGGCTGCTGACGGGCCTGCCCCTTTGGAGGCGTGGCCGGGCCTGGCCGTGCCACCCACGGGTCTCAGCCGAGCTGCTGAGGAGAGTTGTTGCAATACACGGGCTGCGCGGTGCCAGGATCCTGCTGGACAACTTCACGGAGATGGCGCCCATCGTGTACACGCCGACCGTGGGATGGGCGTGCCTCAACTACCACCTGCTCTTCCGGCGGCCGCGCGGCATGTACTTCTCCGCCAACGACAAGGGCGAGATGGTGCGGCGCGCGGCGTGGTCGGGGCAGGGATGGGGTTAGGGTGGCGGCCTCTCGTGTGGCGGCCCTGACGGGCGGCCACCAGCTCGGCGCAAGGCTGGCGTGGCGCGGCCTGTGGCAGCCGGGGGTCGCTCGGGCCAGTGTCCTGCGGCCCTGCCTAATCAGTGAGCTATGAGATGGGCTGAAGCGCGTCTCGCCCGCGGCAGGCCTCCATCGTGTGGAACTGGCCGAGCCATGATGTGGACGCCATTGTGCTGACCGACGGCTCCCGCATCCTGGTGCGCCTGCGCTCGCTGACACCACCGAGGTTTTACGCATGCGCGCCTAGCCGAAGCCTCGCTGACGCGTGGCTGCATGCGGCCTGCAGGGTCTGGGCGACCTCGGCCTGAACGGCCTGGGCATCTCTGTCGGTGCTGGCCCCTCCCTGTGCTCAGGCAGTGGGCAGCCCATGCGGTCTGCATGCGTCGTGACACGGCCATGCCTCTGAGTCACGGCTGCTCGTGGTGCCGCTCGAGGCTGTCTTGGAAGCTGTCAGCCTGGGCTGTACAGACGAAATACTCCACAGCTTGGAAATGCTCTTGGTCAAGGCAGGCGAGCAGCTGGAAGGTCACAGGCCAAGCCTGTGCAGAATGCTGCCGTGCCACAGGGAGTCGTCAACATACTAGTAAAGCCATGCCCCTGCAGCTCTTGAAACCCGGCCGCGCGTGCAGGCAAGCTGGACCTGTACGTCGCGGCGGCGGGCTTCAACCCGGCGCGCGTGATGCCGATCGTGCTGGACATGGGCACCGACAACGAGCGCCTGCTCAACGACCCGCTGTACATGGGCCTGAAGCACAAGCGCATCAACGGCGACGCCTACTACGAGGCGCGCGCGCCCAGCCCGCCGCATCACCTCTGCACGGATGCGCATCGACTGGGTCCGATGGTGTGCAGTAGCTTGGCTGTACAATCATGCTGCAAACGCAGAGCGGCTTGCTGATAAGCGCTGCGAGGTGCATTAGAAGCTGCGCATGCGCGGCGAGGTGACGCGCAAATGCCGGCATGCAGGTCGTAGACGAGCTCGTGCGCGCGCTCTTTGGGCGCTTCCCGCACACCGTCCTGCAGTTTGAGGCGCGTCCCTGGTCACGCATGCAACCCGTCTCCTTTTGCAACTTCAGCAGAAGCCCGAGTCCTGCTTGCATCAGAGGCCCAAGTCCTGCTCTGCATTCAGTAGATACCTCTTACAGAAAGCTCTGAAGCTGTTATTGTGACCTCACGTCCGCAAGCCACACGCATTGCATAGATGGTGGGACGGGGCGCAGGACTTCAATATGGCGCATGCAGCGCCCCTGCTGGAGCGCTACCGGAACACGCACCTGGTATTCAACGACGACATCCAGGGCACCGCGACCTGCGCGGTTGGCGGCGTGTACGGCGCCATGGCCGTCCTGGGCATGCCCTCCGCGCACCTCTCCCACACCTTTCGGCCAGTTGCCCTAGACCAATGTGCAAGTCGCACCACCTCTTGGGGCTGGCCCTGATGGTTCTTGTAGCAATCAGTGTTGCGCCTTGAATACCAGAGTGTGCTCTGCCAGTGCGGTGTGTCCTGCTGATGCCCCTGATAGTGAGTCGGTCGGTGCAGGCAAGACGCCCGAGGCGATCACCGAGCAGCGCTTTGCCGTGTTGGGCGCGGGCAGCGCGGGCATGGGCGTCGTGTGCATGCTGGCCCGGGGCATGGTCAAACATGTGCGCCCCGGCACGTCAGTGTGGGGTCGCAGAGCATGGCTGCGGTCGCCCCGCTCCCGCTCCTTGCTGCCAGAAGCTGCAACAGTCTCTGGCACATCCCCGTGTGTACCACACCATACCGTGCCCGCTTGCATGCCCAGGCTGATACATTGGACACAGCACGCAGCCTCAGTGACTACATGCGAGCATCTGCAGGCATGAGCTTGAGCTAGCACCGCGTGTGTTCCTGGGGATTAATGATAGAAGCTTGTGGCATTCAGTGTGCGTGCAGCGCATCTTGAGCTGGGCGAGCGCTGTCTGCGGAGAGGTTCGGCCATGCGTGGCTTGAATGCGGGAACAAGCAGTGTCGTGGCAACAACGCAAATCAACCCCTCCGCGCATCTGAAGCCGGTTTGCACGGCGGCGGCCGCATGAGCAGAGGTCACCCGCACCGGCCCGGGCGCAGGGCCTGACACCAGAGCAGGCGGCGGAGCGCTTCTACATTCTGGACGCCGACGGGCTCGTCACGCGCAAGCGCGGCGACGCGCTGACCGACACCGTCCGCCCGTATGCGCGCGCGGAGGAGGACCTGGAGGGCATGCGCCTCGAGGAGGTAGTCAAGCACGTGCGCTGCGCGCCGCACGGCTCCGGCCCTGCGCGCTGAGCTGTCCAATGCCTGCTCCAGCGCGCCTGGCCATACCCTGGCAAGCCCTTGGTTGTGCGGTGTCACTCTGGCGCGTGCCTCGGATCGCGCTTTGACACACATCCTGGTCGCAACCTATCTTACCGCTGTGTGTGGACTTCCGGAGCGTACCGCTCTCGCCTATGCACGGTCCCAGTGCTCTGTGGCCGAACAGAGGGCGGGCGCGTGAAGGCGGCTGCCGCGCCGGGACAGGGCAAGCCGACGGGGCTGATCGGCCTGTCGGGCGCGGGGCGGCTGTTCACGGAGGGCGTGCTGCGGCTCATGGGCGAACTGAACGAGCAGCCCATCATCATGCCCATGAGCAACCCCACGCACCGCATGGAGTGCACCGCCGAGGATGCGCAGCGCATGACGGGTGCGGCCCGGCAGCCGCGCGCGGTGACCAACACTGCCTGCGGAAGGCAGCAGCTGCAGCGCCCTGCTGGCCCTCTGAGCCGGGCAGCTGGCAATGCATGAGCCTGCCACCGTCTCCGCAGCAAGTCCAAGCATGGACTGCCTGCTTGGTTGTCGTGTAGGTCCTCATGCGGCCTGGCATGCTTGCGAGCGTGAGATGCAGAACCGTGCGGCGGCAGGCGGCCGGGCCATCTTTGCGAGCGGCAGCCCGCAGCCTGATGTCGAGATCGAGGGCCGGACCATCGCGTCCTGCCAAGGTGACGCGGCCACCCCACTGTCTCGTTTTCAAGCTCTGCCCACCGCGCGGCGCCGCCAAGCTGTCCCAGCAGATGCCTGTGTCAATTCGGACACGCGGCCCTGCCTGTCAGCGGCCAGGCGACAGGGCACCGTTGCTGACACTGCTGGGGCCGCGCGCAGCAAACAACCTGTTTGTCTTCCCGGCGATCGCGCTGGCGGCGCATCTGGGTCAGACGAAGGTGATCACCGACCACATGCTGATGGCTGCAGCAGAGGCGCGCCCCACCTTGGTCGCTGTTCTGTTGAGCTCCTCTTACTGACACTGTACGCACCGCTCTTATATGTGTCATGCATGCACTGAGAGCAGGCACAATCAAGGCTGCTGGTGCATATGCCGCAGAGCATTGCTGCAATCCTGACCACCGTTGATGCAATGTCGGCTGGGCGCCTGACGAGTCATTTGCCTCAAGCAGGCACTGCCGCTGACTATCAAAGACGAGGACTTGAAGCGCGGCTGCGTGTACCCATCCCTGCACGACATCAGGTGCTGGCTGAACCTGCCATGACTCCGCACACACCACACATGCAGTCCTGCAGCGACGTAGCACGACGTGGGCTCACAGAGTATGGTTGTGGGTTGGCACGCCCGATACCGAAACCTGCAGGCCACTGAAGCAGCGTCCATGCAAAGTGCGGCCCTGGGCCGCGCGGCAGCCCACGACAGCCGGCAGTCAAGGTGGCCCTGCTGCGCTGGCGTGGGGGGCGCCAGTCCGCCTCTGGCAGCCGCCCGGGCCGCCACCGCATGCGCGGCGCGCCCGCACCGGCGCGCGCGCGGCAGCCGCGCGCCCCGATGCCGGCACTGCCTTGACCCTGGCGCTGGCGCGGGCCGGCCGTGCAGGGACATCAGCATCAAGCTGGCGCGCGAGGTGATCAAGGAGGCCGCCAAGGAGGGCCATCTGGGCAACCTGGAGGCCGAGCGCGTGCTGGAGAGGGGCGGCGACGAGGCGCTGGAGGTGTGGATCGGGGAGCACCAGTACGTGCCCGGCTACCGCCCGCTCGTGCACCTCCCCACGGGCGTGCTGGAGTGAGGCGCCGCGGCGCTGCAACCTAAACATCAGACCTGTCTCGCGCGCCTGCGCCCTGCCTGTGCGTCCGCAGCTGAGCAGCCCGCGGCGAGATTGGCGCCAAACTGAAATGACAAGTGTAAGGTGCAGCATTCGTTCTGCCGTGCTGGCGCGGCATGCATGCGTCGGGCGGGCAGGCATGCTTCTCGGGTCCCAATGGTTTGATCTGCGCATGCTATTGGCCAACAATGTGGTTGACAGGCTGGTCACCGTGGTGTCGAGGGGCTTTCAGACTGTTTTCATTGCACAGTCGCTGTCTTCCGTTTCCGGGGAGGTCCTCTGCTTGATTTGTCTTCATGGGTGTTCCTGTATGTGCATGTCACATGCATGCGTTGGCACGTGTAGTTGCACAGACACTTGGTCCTGTGTGTTGCTTTGCGTATTGTCATGCAGTGGTTTGCAAGTTGCAAACTTCTTATTCAAGATGCAGGACAGGAGCCTATACAGTAAGCAATAACAATGGTCTGGTGCTGGTGTCATGATGAAAGTACAGGGAGCAGTGGCAGATGTATATCTGTATGTTTCTAATGTTCCCAGTTCAAAAGTGCATGTCGGTGTTGCCTAGCAGCGTCAGCAAACTCTCAACATGGCCAGGAATGCCATGTAGCCTTGACAGGGGATTGACCGGGGTTTCTTGGAAATGTTGCTAGCTGGGAACGTTGCCAGTGGGAGGCAGAGCTTGGCAAGCCATGTATGTCGGGCATGGTGGTGAGCAAATGGGCGAGCCCGACGCTCCTCCCACCATCGACCTGACTGCGGAGCCCGATGTTGACGAAGTTCTGGAGGTCTGTGCCTCTGTCTCTGGGCTTCTCTGCCTTCGCGGACAAGGCTCTGACCGGACTGTGGCTGCAGCCTGACACGGAGGACGGGGTGTGCTATGGCGTCTTCAGAACCAGCGTGGTTGGCGTTCAATACTACGTGGGACAAGTGAACCTTGGCGAGGCGCGCTGCGCCTTGTTCCTACGCCCTCAAAGTGCTTGTGACACTGTGCCTGCTGCATCTTTTCACTACGTTGCCAAGCTTGAAAGCTCTACATTTCCAGCAAAGGATGACTGCTACTCAAGTAGCAGTGCCAGCATTGAGGAAGGCTTGCACTGGGCGCAGATGGTACAGGTAAGGAACGACTTTCCGCTTCCATCAGGCTCTACCTTGTGCTTGTCGTGCAAAAGTGGTTGACTTGCTCCTCCTCAAGCGCAGCTGGAGCGCGAGCCGGACAACCCGTATGACCACTGGTGCGCACCGTGCCAGTGTGTGCCAACGTGTTGCACTGGCAGCCAGCCCTGAACGGCAAATTAGTGGGCAAGTGTGTGACTAACTTGCCCACTGGCTCACCAGGGCGATACGCGTCGATAACGTGTTTGGCGTGAAGGCACGCCCTGCCTGGGCAGGCCCACCTGCCCGCTGCAGGCACGCTACTGTCCAGCCACGCAGCTCACTTTTGGGGTGCGGCAGGTTGGCCACATCGGCCGCAAGATTGCGGCAGCGGTGCGCCCACTGAAGCTCGTGGGAGCTCGTGCGAGCACTGTAGGCAGGGCGGAAGCGCTCTGAGCGGTTGTGGCCGCGCCGCAGCTGTCGCCGCTGGTCGACGAGGACCTCGTCTACCTGGAGGGCGAGGTCACCCAGGCGAGCAGGTGGCCCCCTGAGCAGGCGCTCCCGCGCTGACAGAGCGCCCAGCCTCCAGCCTCACCCGCTGCCGCGCCGCGCAGGAGCCACTTCACGATCCCGCTGGACCTGTGCGCGCACCTCGCCGCCCGCTCCGTGTTTGGCCGCAGCGCCCGCGCGCCGCGCTGTCGCTGCCGCGCCCTGCTGTGCAGCAGCAGGACGGACCCCCCCGAGGCCGCTGCCCCGCCGGCGCGGCCGGGCCCCTGACGGGCGGCGCGGCTGCCGCCAGGTATGTCTACGGAGCGCCCGAGAAGCAGGAGCCCGTGACCCGGACCCTGGCGCGCGCCGGCGTGCGCCTGCACGGCGCGGATGTGCCGCTGCCGCTGCCTGCTGGCCCGGGCCCGGGCAGCCCGCCGCCGCCGCGCCTGGTTCAGGGCATGGGCTCGCCTCTGGTGAGCGCGCCTACCAACCCTGGCTGCGCACATGCTTTCCTGATGATGGAGGGGCTGCCAGCGCTGCATGGGCGGCAGGGGCAAGGGTGCCACTGTGCCTTGCACCAGGCCGTTAAAGCGACACTGGCCCCATGGCTGCCCCCGAGGAGTAGCTGCCCGGGTGGTGAGCCGCCGAGCGTCTCGCTGATCGCCAGTCAGGGCGGGGCGGTGAGAGCGCGCGCGTCGCGTGACAGGGGTCCCAGGGCTCCCAGCGCAGCGGCAGTCGGGGCGGCGGCGTGGCGGCCGCGGTGGGCGCGGTGCGCATGAGCCGGCGCGCGGTCGAGGATTCGCTGGACCAGCTCTTCTCCAGTGCGTCCGCGCCGGCCCTGCCGCGACGCTCCTGCCTGGTCTCCGTCTGACGCGTGCTGGCGGCCGCATGTCGCGCCCCCGCCCCTGCGCCAGAGCAGCGCTGCGCACCTCTGCAGCAGCCGCCGTGCTTGCTGCAGCGCAGCGCCGCAGCACCGCTCGTCGCCAGCTGCCATGCAGCCCCGCGCACTTTGCGGCCGCCCTGCCCGGCGCGGCCGGGCATTGCGCGCCTGACCGCGACGCGGCGGCGGGGGCAGAGATGCTGGCGGGCACGGACAAGGGCGAGCGGCGGCGCATGCAGCCCAACGCTGAGGTGGCGACGCCGCTGTACGCGCACCAGCAGGAGGCGCTCGCCTGGATGATCGAGCGCGAGAACAGCGGGCGGCTGCCGCCGTTCTGGGGTGCGCGTCGCGCGCCGCGGCCTGCATGCATGCGCGGGGGGCGTTCACGCGCCGGCATCCCACTCGGCAGGGGCAGGGCTTGAGGGTCAGGGGGTTTGGCCATGTCCAGTCGCAGCAGGACGCCAGGAAGGCCGCGAAGCTCAGCTGCATTAAGAGAGCCTGTGAAAGGCTCTCTCGCTAGGAGATTTGTTTTCGCTTCAGCTTCACCATGCACTCTGAGCTGTATCAAATTGGCCTTGGCATGCTCGCATGTGTTAATGCTGTCTCGCGGCTAGTTTGACCACTACACAACAGGGGCGAGGGCCGAGCAGCAATGTCAGCCGTCTAGAGTCAAGCAGAATGCACCTGACGGTTTGCATGCTGCGGGCTGGCCCTGCAGAGCCGCTCCAGGCCGGCGGCGCCGGCGGGCTGTCGTACGTGAACTCCCTGACCAACTTCATCTCGACAGACCGCCCGCAGCCGCTGCGGTGCGCCTTCGCATGCCCGTGACTGCCATGGGCTAAGACCATGCCCTGCCTACCTAGGGGCTCGTCTAAGGCTCATCATACACTTGTCTACTCACTCAGCATAGAAGCGCACGTTGCCTGGCGCCGCAGCGGGGCCCGCGCGCAAGCCTGGGGCTGTGCTGCATGGCGCCCGCAAGGACGGATCGGTGACAGCGGCTGCGGCGTGCAGGGGCGGCATAATGGCCGACGACATGGTGACCCCTCCCGCCCGGGCGCCCCTCTCTGCCTCGCTCTGCTTGCGCGGCGCGCCACGCATTCCCTGGGCCTGTGCGCGCCGCTGCATGCATGCGCGCTGCTCTGCCGCCAAAGCTGTCCCACTCCACTCTACCCTACCCTAGCATGCGTTGGAGGCCTGACGGCACGCCCCTGGCCCGCCGCAGGGCTTGGGCAAGACGCTGGTCGTGCTGGGTGAGCGCCCTGCCCTGCCCCGCGCTCCAGCGGCCGCGGCGGCGAGCAGCTCCTTCCCTGTCGCTGCTGTGTTGCCGCGTGCGGTGTCAGTGACAGGGAACGGCGCCTGCCGCACCAGCTCGGCACTTATGCGCGCGGCGTGCTGGCTGCGGCAGCGCTGATCGCGTCCAACCGGCCGGGGGTGCCCGTGCCCGCGGCGCGCGTGGAGGGCTCGCAGCAGAGCGAGGGCGGCCCTGCAGCCGATGCAGACGCTGATGCAGCAGACGAGCGGCCGGCCAAACGCCGGAAGGTGCTCCCCCAGCAGCGCGCGCACTGGGCACAAAGCTGCTCGCAAGTATGCTTTGCACGCCGTTGGGCCGGCTCAGGACGCACAAGCTTGCAGCAAAGTGTGTGTGCGAGAAGCGGGCCTGTCCCTGCGCAGACTCTTGCCTTCGTCTTTGCAACTGAAAGGCGTTTGCAGCCACTCATGTGTGCCTGCGATGGCGGCCAGAGGCGCTAAGCGCCAGGGACAGCAGCATCGGTATCGTGTGCAGTCTCAGCCACGACTGGCAGAGGTCGTGCTGGCACCGTGCGCAGAAAGGCAAAGGCAAGGATGCTGCTCTGGAGCCGCCGACGCCGTCCAAGTCGGGCGGTAAAAAAGAGGCACGCCTGGCGGCGGCGGCCGCCGCGGCCGAGCCGCCGCTGGCGCCGCCGCCGGCCGGCGGGCCGCGTGGGACGCTCATCGTGTGCCCGCTCTCCGTGCTCACCAACTGGCAGATGCAGATCCAGGAGCACACGCGCGGCGGCCTGCAGGCGCGGCGCGACGTCCAGCGCGTGCTCCACAGCTCATCGGACTAAGTCTCTGTTAACCAACACTTGTGCCGTGTACTGGTGAACAGGGACCATCCTCACTTTGTCAGCTTCGAGGCGCACATGCATACTTCTTGCACTTTCTGCGACAGGAGGTTCTGCAACTTGCATACCCAGGGGCCGCACCCTGCGTCTTTCGCAGAGGAGGCGGTGCACCCCGCTGACAGCGACGCGGCGCGCTCGCGCGCAGGCGTACACGTACCACGGCCAGCAGCGCGACACGCGGCCAGCTTTCCTGGCCGAGCAGGACATTGTCATCACCACGTATTCCACGCTCGCGCAGGAGCTCAATGTGCGCACGGGCCTACTGAAGGCGCGGCCCTTGCCCCCGGCGGCGCTCGGCGAGCCTGCAAGGGGCAGGGGTGCATGGCTGCCCAGGGCAGCGCGAGCCAGTCTGAACAGTGCTGCGAGCGAGCTCTCGCCTGTGCCCCAGGATTGCATACCACTTGCGTCGAGAGCGTGTGTGTGTATCACTGCACACGGGCTCTTCACAGCTGCAATGTATATCCTTCAGTGTTTCTCACCTGTTGCGACGTTGATGCAGGTGCCATGGCTGCGCGTGTGCCTGGACGAGGTACGCCCGCACTGACCTGCAGACCTCATGCTATGGACATGTTCTTGTGTTAGTATGAGGCCTCCTGCCAGGCAGCAGCACCCGCACATGCTCTTCAACAAGTGTCCTCGATGTGCTTATCAGGAGTCCCGCATGTGCAAGGCAGGGGCTGTCCGCTGTCCACTTGTTTGCGCGAACGGCGTCAGACGGTGCAACCCTGCGCTGCTCGTAGGGGCACACCGTGAAGAATGCCAAGACACAGATGGCCAAGGCGGCGGCCGCCCTGCAGTGCTCGCGCCGCTGGGTGATCACAGGGACCCCCATCCAGAACAGGTGCGGAGCGACCGCAGGGCAGGTGGCCTGCAGGAGTGGCTTGCATGGAGCCTGCATGGAGCTGCAGGCCTGGTGTCAAGCTCATCCACGTGCCGCGAGCGCCACATGCCTTGGCTAAGGACACAGCACCGTTTCATACGTCTGCGTGGTGTGGCAACCCTTCCTCAGGTTTAAACAGAAGAATATAGGCTCTAACGGTTGGCTCCAGGGCCGCACGCGCGCGCAGGCAGAGCTGCTAGGACTGTTTGCATGTGTGGCTGGCCTGGCAGTTGTGCACAGCCTGTTGCTGCTGCGTGCGCTGCCTGCGGCCACGCTGCTCAGCTGCTGCGGCCGTGCCTGCGCGCAGCCTGGCGGACCTGCACGGCCTGATGCACTTTTTGCACTTCTTCCCGCTGGCCGAGCGGCACCTGTTCACGCGCACGCTGGAGCGGCCCATCAAGGCCGGCGACCCCGCGGGCCTCCTGCGCCTGCAGGTGCCGCCCGCACCGCCCGGCACCCCCAGCGCTTGGCGCGAGCCTCTGACCCGAGCTGGCCGCTGCAGGCATGCAGAGGCACGCAAAGCATGCTCAGAGGCTCACGAGCAGCTCGCTGAGTGAGCCCGGGTACTTTACACCCACGGCTTGCAGTGCAGGCCCGCTCCTCTGCGTCGCAGACTGATGCCCTGCGGACCGGCGTGCGAGCCTGCGTCTGCCCCTCTTAGCAGCCCGCCAGGCAGGCTTGCCGGGCCCGTCAGCCGGGCTGGGCGCCAAGCGCGGCGCGCGCGCGCACGCGCGCAGGTGCTGATGAGCGCGCTTGCGCTGCGGCGCACCAAGGACACGGTCGTGGACGGCCGGCGCGTGGTGGAGCTGCCGGAGAAGACCGTGCACCGCGTGCCAGTCGCGCTGTCCGCCGCGGATCGCGAAATCTATAGCCGCTGGGAGGCGCACGGCGCGCTCGGCTCTGCACGCACCGCACTAACCTTTCTGCTGCGTGAACTCTCCAGAAGAAAGTATACCGGGCCCTGACATGCACGCTTTTTACTAAGCTGGACTGATTCTATTGGTGATCGTGCTGTCGCTGATGCAGGCTCTGTACCCCTCCATCTCAACCTCAACTGAGCTTTCTCCTGTGTTGTAAGGTGCATGCTGCGCTGTAAGTGGTGCATGCTGCGCTGTAAGTGCCAAGTGCCTTGCAGTTGGTGATGTGCATGCCGGCAGAGCTGTCCAACCTTGGGACGCCGGAAGCTGTGTGAGCGCACGTCCGCACGTCCGCGCTCAATGCGCTCTTGTCAATAGACAAATCAGGTGGCAGTATGGCGCTTTGCAGGGCGCAGCATCTTCGAGGACCGCATGGCGGATGGCACGCTGCTTCAGGTGATGAAAGAGGGTTTGCGTGCTGCTCGGATGTCCACTGCTAGACTGCACTGGCTGTCACTCCACCGCGCTCACCTGTCACGCCACCGGTCCAAGGGTGGCATGAACTGACATGCCAGGGCAGCTGCGTCCCAGGCCCGCCTGCATTTGACGCCGAGGGGCAGGCCCGCAGAGTGTTTGCTTGGTGTTTCCTGGTACCCCTTGCCTGGCTGACGAGCGTGCACGCCCCCCGAGCGGCCAAGGACACAAGGCGCGCTGACGCGGCGCGCGACCGGCCCGGCGGCGCGCAGAACTACACGAGCGTGCTGGAAGTCATCCTGCGCCTGCGGCAGATCTGCTGCTCCGCGCAGCTGGTGCCCAAGGAGCCGCCCAGCGGCGCCGGCGCCGGCGCGCCCAGCGACCCAGCCGTGGCGGCCGCGCAGCTCGCGCGCCTGCAGGAGCTGCTGGCCGAGGGCGGCCTGGGCGAGTGCGCGGGTGGGTCCTGCCTGCGAGCACGACACCCACCGCCTCCGTCAGCCCCGGCAATCCACCCGACCTGGCCGCTGACCTGCACATTGACCTGTCATGCCGTCATGTCACATCTCAGTCTCTGGCAACGCCATGATGGCTCGGTGACTTTTGTTGCGTTAGACGACGCGCCACATGCACTGCAGTTGAGATGTATCACAGCGGCCGGGCTAAGCAGCGGCCGCTTGCCTCGATTGCGCAGTGTGCCTGAACGAGCCGATGGTCGCGCCGTGCATCACGCCCTGCCTGCACGCCTTCTGCCGCGCATGCATCGAGGACGTGATCGAGCGCAGCAAGCCCGCGTGCCCGCTCTGCCGCGCCGCGCTGAGCAAGGCGGCGCTGCAGGACCCGCCGCCACCCGCCGCCGAGAAGGCCGAGGCCGAGCAGGTTTGCTGCGCCGGGCTGTTGACAAACAGGGGTTTGTGAGCTTGCAGCCGGTCTGTGCTGTGCTGTAAACACGTACTACCATGCGTCAACTGTAGGCACTGAATAACGGGTTAGCTGGTTGCTGTTGCCAAGCAGCCGGCGGGCATGCGCGGGCTGCGTGGCAGGGGGGTGGAGCCTGCGGCGCTGTCGGGTCGCCCCGGCATCTGTGGCTCGCTGCGAATGCAAGAAGGCTCCGGGACATCTTTCATTTCCCTCTGCGTGTTGGGTGCGGGTGCGCTGCTGCTTTGGCGCCAGCACACCGGCGCGGCGCGCTCGCGGCCGTGACGGGCAGCCGCGAGCGGCGCGCGCTGATTGGCCGGCGCGCGCGCGCCGCAGGCGGACCCAGGCGCGGCGGCGGGCGCGGTGCTGAGCGCCAAGGTGGCCAAGCTGGTGGAGGTGCTGCGCGCGGCGCGCGCCGAGGGCGCGCCGGACGGCGGCCGGGAGATAAAGAGCGTCGTGTTCAGCCAGTGGACCGGTGCGTTGGCTCGACGCAGCCCACGCGCGGTCACGTCAGGCGGCGCACGCCACCCTACATGCGCGCGCACGGCTGTGCACACAGGCCTTTCATGTCGACGCCATGCCGAAGCTTTGCCTGTGACCCCCGTGCCATTCTTGCACCTGTGCCCCACGGGTGCACTCTGGTGCAAAAAGCATGCGAGCAGGTGGCACACGGACAGCTATACATGCCGGTGCCATGGAGTATGCAGTTTGTGAAGAGCACCACTCACATGAGCAGATTCAGCATGTGCGGCACAAGGCTCTAAGTGAGCAACTGTGAGTGGATGGCGCGGGTGCACCAGCGGCCGCTGATGTGGCAGGGCAGATGCGGACGGGCGCGCCGCGCGCAGGCGTGCTCAACCTGGTGCAGGCGGCGCTGGCGGCCGACGGCCAGCCCGTGCTGCGCATCGACGGCTCCACGCCCGCCAAGCGCCGCGGCCAGGCGCGCCAGACACGCGCCTGCCGCTCACACCATGCAGGGCCGGCCGCTCGCGCCTGCCGCCGGCGCTGCATCTCTAGCGCCTGCGCCGCTGGCGCTTGGCAATGGCTGACGATGTCCCGCCGTTTGTGCCACCCGCGGCCGCGCCTGTGCGCGCCAGGTGCTGCGCGAGTTTGCGAGCCGGGAGCCTGGCGGCCCGGCGGTGCTGCTGCTCAGCCTCAAGGCAGGCGGCGTGGGCCTCAACCTGACCGCCGCGTCGCACGTGCACCTGCTGGAGCCGTTCTGGAACCCTGCCAGTGCGCCCGGGCCTCCGCAGCAGCTCGATCAGCACTCTTAGCCGGCGCCACGGCCCCCGCGTATGCCGCCACTGGTCATGCTGGCGGTCCCAGCTGAGCAGGCCGCGTCACTGGCATATGCACCCTTTGTTCTGCTGGCGATGGAGCGCCCTCGCCCCATGCGGTGGCGCCTCTGGAGGGCAGCAGCCGCAATCGTGCTCGGCCCCTGTAGGCATGCAGCGCTTTGGCGCCTGCAGGAACAACGCCGATCGGCGTTGTCGGCTCCCCTGACCCTACCCTACCCTGCGCGGCAGCCGAGGACCAGGCGCAGGACCGCATCCACCGCCTGGGCCAGACGCGGCCGGTCAGCGTCTTCCGCTACATCGTGCAGGACTCCATTGAGGAGCGCATGCTGGAGCTGCAGGTCCGCGGCGCGCCGCCGACGCTGCACATGCTCCGGCCTGCTTGTCCTGCTGCACAAAGCGCGACGTACCAGGGTCTGCTGTTGCTTCATGGGGGTGCCTTGGCTCGGTGAGCGCAGGCAGCATGGGCGCCGTGGCGTGCCGCGGTGCTTGGGGCTGCGCGTTGAGCTGCCTGGCCTGCATACGCAGGAGCACAAGCGGCAGCTGCTCTCCGCGGCCTTCGCCCGCAGGAGCGAGGAGGAGCTGCGCGAGATGCGCATCACGCATGTGCGCATGCTGCTGCGCGTGTGACACTGCCTGCCCATTGTATCTGGGTGTCATGCCACATGGAATAGAGAGGGCTTGGCTTATGCAAGTCATGCATGTACACTGCGCTTTAGCACAATATCTATGGGAATGCTCCTACTCTCTGGCTGCTGCATGTTTCGTGCTTGTCTGTGTGTTTGAACTGCCTGTGTACCAAGGCACTGCATGAACCAAAGCATGTGCTCTGCTGTGATGGGCGCACAGCGAGTTGTTTTGGCTTGCGCTGTGTTTGTCATTGATAGTCATGGTGGCACCATGGTGGTGTCATTGCAGTGTGAAGTGTGTAGTGCCAGGTTCCATGCAGTGCGCTTGGAGGCACGTTGCAGGTATCATTAAGCTGTGATTGCTGTGCATCATGCTTAGACATCGCCTCCCTGCATGCAGCCATTGCTGTCAGACCATCAGCAGACGGACAGCACGCTGAGCAGCGACGCAGGGCAAGGGGGCGCACTCTCAACTTGACGCCCCGCAGGATGGTGTCCTTGTCTGCAGCATCCAGCAGTCCCTGCGGCCCCGCCAAACCATGCGTAAACCATGCATTAAACCATGCATGATATCTGACGTGCATGTTTGCACATTGAAGAGCCCCATCAGAGCCCTGGCGCTCTTCGGGCTAGAGAACCTGCCCGCCCGTGATGTGCATGCCACCTCACATCGGCGCACCTCGTGAACCACCTCGTCAACGACCAGGCAAAGTCGCGCGTAGTGGTCCAGCAGCAGGGCCTCGGTCGGCGGTTTCCTCATAGCCTCACGCAGCGCTGCGGCCAGGTGACGCAGGGCCTCCGCCACTGCGCTTCGACGTACAGACCTGAAAAGAATTGCAGTGCATGGCCTATGAGCGAGGTCTCGACCCAGGAGCGCACGTGCCAGCTCGGTGTAATCGCCAGTGCCTAGAGCGTAGTACACTATGTCTGCCTCTGTCCTCGCCACCACTACAGCTCCCCTGGTCCCTCACATATACACTTAACTATGGGGATACAGTTAGCTGAGCTGAACATCAAAGAGCTTAGCAAGATGCGTCCTGAGCTACAAGGCTTGAAAGGTGCACCTGAAGCGCGAAACGGACTCTGCCACCTGTGCGCTGTTCTCGGCGTCGTGCGTCTGCTGGCACGCCGCCCGAATGTCCGCTCTGTCCAGGTCAGTGAAGCGCTCATAGAAGCGTTCATAGATCACGTGCCCAGCAGTTGTCGCAACTATGAGCGCTTGCACCCGGCCTGTGTCCATTGGCGATGGTGCTCACGAAAAGCACAGCCTGCCTCAGATTCCTGCAACCACTCCCAACGAGCTTACAGCCACCAGCTGTCCAGAAAGCTCACACAACAGATGTCAGGGCTGGTAATATGGTATTAATCTTCGTCTCCCTCTTTCACTTTGTTTTTTTCTCTCGGCCTTCTGCAGAAACCCGTGCACGTGCGCTTGAGGGTTTGAGTTGCGTTCTTGGATTGTGACAGCGGGAGTGTTTATGTTGCTTTCCGTGCAGGTGTTCTGCCTTGCGCTAGTCGACGCGCTACCAAATCAAAGTATTGAAGCACGCTGCAAACGTCTCAGCACCCTTGCACTGGGACTGGGGAACTAGCGTTTTGCATTGCTGATGTCTAGGCAACAGCGCTGGTCGCACCTGGGCACTACATTCCCTGCCGATTACATCAACCAGGTGAGTGTGAAAGTGCTTGCATGCCGGGTAGCAAGCAGCATATCCTGGACGTGTCAGAGGTGTAGTGCGTGCTAAGTATTCGATGAGTGACGAGTGTTGAGCGTGAGCTGCATTTTTTTGAGCACGCTGTGTTTGCTGCAACAGCAACTTGCGTGATGGACAGTGCACAGCGGTGACGCAGCGCGCCATGCTTGACCGGGCTGCAAGACCGGTAGGCCGGAGTGGAGCCGAGCCAGTGCACTTGCTCCTGCAAGAGGGCCTGCGCGAAAGTTTGTGTTTGCCGGCCAGGCAGAAGAGCTGGCCCAGGCTCCAGGCGTGCCACAGCGTGTGCGGGAGCTGGCAGCGGCACTGCTGCGCCTCACCAGGCTGCGCGCAGCGGCTGCAGAGGCCGAGGCGCTCAAGGTGCGCTGTCAAGTGATAGAGGCGGCACGCTGTGAGTAAGCAGGAATTGCATAGGGCGTTGTTGGCTGAAAGTGCTGTATGCGCGCTTGCACTTGGCTTTGCTCTCAGCTGGGCACTGGACTGTGCGGCCATTGAGCTTGGTGACATGCATTCATGTTCGTACGCACATGCTCTGCATGCAGCCCAAATGCTATCTGCCACGGCTGTGCGCAGCCATCTGCGGCAGCCCGGCACTTGCTATATGGCGGGGACCAGCTGCAATGGGAGCAGCTCGCATGCGCGGCTGCTGGCGCTGCTGGCACAGCAGCTAATTTTCCAAATAGCGCTTCCCCGCGCTGCATGCGCGAGCCAGCCAGCCACTGCCATGCTGACATGGCCAAGCCCCGCGCGCGCAGGGCATCTGCAATGGCCTGGCGGAGCTGCCCGAGGACGGGAGCGGCTGCAGCGGCGGCGACCCGCAGGCAGCGCTGCTGGCACTGCTGGCGCGCGTGCTGTTCCTGGAGCACGCGCGCCCGCTGCACCGCCTGCTGCTCACGCACGTGTGCCGGCTGCCGCCGGCGCGCCTGCGCGACTTTGCGCGCGCCTTTGAGCAGCAGGCGCGCCGCTGCCGCGCGCATGCGAGCGCTGGCCACCGTTGCATGCGTGCACGCCGAGCAGATGCATCTTTCAGGCATGCAGGCCTGCTGTGCCAAGCCAGCATCCGTACTCAGCAGGTATGCACGCACATCCAAACATGTCAGGCCCCAGTGGGCTGAAGCACGCATTTATGGCGCTGCGGGCGGCCGCATGATACAGGTACGCACGCATCTCTGCGGCGTACGGTCTGGCTGCTGGCTGGTGAGGCGAGAGCCTGCAAGCCAGGGTAGAGGGCGAGCCAGTGTTAACGCATCTCGCGCCCTGTCCGATGGCAGGTGCTGCGGGAGGCTGCTGCGGCTGCGGCGCGGGGCGCCCCCGATGCTGGAAGCAGCGAGGCGCTGAGGTCTGACACCAGCGGCGGCCACATGAGGCTAGGCAGAAAGGGCGGAGAGGAAGGCGGAGGAAATGGGAACGGAGGGCCTGGCCGCGGCGGCGCCCCCGCACGCATCCCGCTCGCGGACGCGGTGTTCTCTGTGCTGAGCGTCCCGCAGCTGCGCGGCCTCACACGGTGCGGCTGGGTAGGGGTCCGAGCTAGACGTGATGCAGAGCTTCAGGCCTTTGTGCAGGGTTGACCCGTGGTGAGGTCAGGGGTTCAACAAGCATCTTTGTTTGGGCAGGCAAGCATGCGCTGGTTGGAGCACATGCCTACTTTGCAGGAGCAGGGCTGGGATGCTGCTGCGGCAAGCTCACCCTACATAGGGCCGACCAGTTGTCCAGCATGGGCAGCTGAAGTTCAAATTGTCCTGTGAGCGCACTGTGTCACAGTCACGCTGTCGGGCACCGCAGGTCTTGCTGTGTGCCGGCGGCGGCGTCCATCGCCGCAGCGCTTGCACGCCTGCTGCGCCAGGACCCCGACGAGCTGCCCGCCACCGCCGACGATGTGCAGGCGCGCACAGCATTGCTCGACTCGACGCTCGCCGCATGCTGCCGCCATCGCCACTGTCCTGGGGGCGTGCTGAGCCATATACCGGCTCTCGCCGTAGAGTCGGTGGCAACTCCACTGAGCCTGCGCCTGCCGCGCAGGAGGCGGTGGCGGCGCTGTACGGGCTGCTGCAGCTGCATGGCTCGCGCATGGCCGCCAGCGGCGCCGGGCGTGCGGCGATCGTGGCGACGGCGGACGCCATGCTGGCCGCGCTGCACGCGCGCTCCCCGCTGCCTGTGCTGCAGCTGGACCGTCGAAAGTCTCTTGAATGCCCAAGGCTCTGCACCGCAACAGCTGTGTTTGATCCTCACTGCTGAAAACCGAGGTGTTAGAGGTCGCAGCTGTGCCGGACGGCATGGCCGTGCTCTCGCCGGTCAAGCCTGTGATCTGGATACGAGCTGGGGAAGGGCGTGCTGTCCAGCGAGTGGTTACATGCCCCAAAGCTGAAGGGCGGCACGACGAGTGAGCCAGCTGCCCTGCTGCGCAGTGCGCGCTCGCGTCACAGGAGGCGGTGGCAGCGGCGGCAGCGACGCTGGCGGCCGCAGCCGCGCTGCCGGACGCGCCGCCCGCGTGGCTGGCGGCCGAACTCGCCGCTGGCCTGGGCCTGGCGCCTGCGCCGCCTGATGACTCGCCTGCTGCTGGTCACACGCAAGAGCGCCCGGCCACGCCGACAGCGAGCGCGGATCGTCGATCTGCTGTTTTCAACATCGACGTGGCAGCGGGCGGCCGCAAGCAAACACGCCGCGCGGTGTGCGCGGCGGGTCCTGGCAGCAGCGCCGGGGAGCAGCCTGGGGAAGCGCCGGGCGCCGGCGACGGGCACAGCGTGGTGGGCGCGCACCTTGCGGCGCGCGCGCGCTCGCTGCGCGGCGAGCTGTCGGGCGTGGGGCCGCTGGCGCGCGTGTGCGCCCTTCGCGGCCTCGTCGCGGCGCTGCCGGCCGCCGTGCTCTGCGCGCCGCTGCGCTGGCCCGCGCCCAGCGCCCCGGCGCCCGACTCGCTGGGCGCGCGGTGCACGGGCGCTGGCGGTGGAGGCGGTGAACAGGACGCCGATGGGAGCAGCGGCGACGGCGGCAACGTCGAGCTGGCGGGCATGTGCGGGACGGCGGGGTTTGGTGAGCAGGGCGTGAAATTCAAAAGGCGGCTAGAAGCTGCCGAATGGACGCTGCTGTCGGAGGGCGCGCTGCCGGCGGCGGTGGTCGTGATGGCGGCGGCGCCTGATGCCAACTTCAAGTACCATGCGGCGCAGCTGCTCCTTGTCTGCTTGCAGCGCTTGGAGGCGTGCCTCCTGGTGCGCTCCCTGCCCGCTGTCCCCGGCACACGAATGAAGACAGCGCAGGCGCGTGCGTGCCTTCCTGCGCCTTGGCAGCTCCAATGGGGTGCCTGGCATGTGCATGCAGTCGCAGGCGATGCGAGTGCGTGCTTGTGCAGGCTGCAGTGGCGTGCCGCCAGGGTGGCTGCGTTGTTGTACCAGAACCGGCATCCCCCTCTCGAAATTCCTGCTCCTGCACTTTGGCAGTAGAGCACAGGTAGCAGAGCCCCGATGCAGCACGCCTCGTCCACGCTGGGCTGCACGGCGTCAATGCAGGGCGCAGCGCAGCAGCACACGGACGGCGCGGCCTGCGCGGGCGCGGAGGCGCGCCGCGCGCACCTGCGCGGCGTCCCCGGCCTGGCGGGCCTGAGCGCGCTGGCCGATGCGGGCGCCGCGGGCCGCCGGCCGCGCGGCGAAGACGCGCATGCCGAAGACGATGATGACCTGCTCTACCCTGACTTATCACCCGATGAGCCGAGCGGAGACGAGCTCGAGGCAGGAGGGCACCTGCGCCACGGCGACACGCCGCGCAGCCCGCCGTTTGCGACTGCGCACGGCGGAGGCCGCTCGCCTCAGCGCGAGCGGCCGCACGACGAGCGTGCGGGCGGCGGGCTGCGCGCGGCGCCCGACAGCGCGCCCGCCGCGCCGCTACTGCGGCCCGCGCTGCGCGCGCAGATCATGGCGCTGCTGTGGACGTGCTGGGAGGTGCGCGCGGCCGCGCAGGACCCCGCTGCGCCCGGCTGGAGGCGCACAGCGCCTGAACTCAGGACCTCTGCAGGCATGACTCTCTGCAAGAGTGACCTCTTGCAAGAACCTCTCTCTTGGAGTTCTCTCGTCAGCAGTGTGCGCTCACATTGTATGTACCGGCCGCATGCGGCTGCCAAGCCCGGGCAATGCTGACGATGGCATTGCTGCGCGCCATAAAGAGCCTCCCACGACGCGAGCTTCCTGTCGAGGTCCATGCTTGCACATGGCCCCGGTGAGATGGCGGAGCCGCGGCGGCGCAGGACCCGCAGCAGCAGACCGTGCGCATGGTGCACGCGGCGTTCGACGCGCTCATGGACGCGCTGGAGGCGCAGCACGCGGCCGCCGCGGCCGGCGGCGGCGGCGCGGCCGCAGCCGCGCTGGCCG
>JAABUZ0100003579.1_pt1 | contig 22812 bp, 21 predicted proteins | sample 5562091 | NCBI WGS metagenome assembly JAABUZ01 (sample SAMN12813069, study PRJNA571459) | rock metagenome | isolation source: Antarctica rocks | place: Antarctica: Victoria Land, Linnaeus Terrace sud | collected 2015-12-21
GGGCCCACGAAGACAACCTGGGATCGGCGCTGGTCTCGCACATCATGCCAACCGATCTCGTTCGCGCCATCCCCTACATGTCACCTAATGACCTCTCCGATCTCAACATGCGTGACGCATTTTGGCCCAGCCTGATCGCCGCTGCCGACCCCCAGCTAGCCGCCGCGGCCAGCGCCGTGTCCGCCGGACACCTCGAGCCGGCAGCGTTCGAGCCGTCGGGGCCCGCTTCGGAGACCCGCGTCAAGTATCGAACTCACTCGGACGTGTGGTGCGACGGGCCAACACAGCGGGTTCGGATCAACCACAACGGGTTGTCATTCGCCCGACTCGACCTCCGGCCCAGAGACATTAGAGATGACCCAGGGGGAATTATCGACGTTTCGGTTAGCCTGCCGGGACGCCCCGCGATCGTCCGTATTGACTTGATCGAAGCCCGCTTGACTACTGGCGGCGCCGCCGTGCCCGAGCTAGTGGAATGGTGCGCGCCTGAGGACTTCGCCGGGTTGCATCTCCACAAGTGCGTCTGGCTTGGAGGTAACCTGATCGAGTTCCGAGACGCCGACGCCGCCATAGTCCTGCCGGTGGCTAAGCACACGGTCGGCCCAGTGGCCTCGACGCAGATCACCGTAGCGTTCGCGATGCTGCCCCAGTCCCGCTCGCAGCTTGCGGTACCGATGCCACCGGCCCCCGCCCGCGCCCGAATTTCCGGCCGGTTGCTCGAGGAGTTCAAGACCGGGGGTGCATCAGCCGTCTTCGCTGGCGCCACCCGCCTGGCACTGCGCGAGATCGCGAACCGCCGATGAGTAGCGGCAGGTACACCTTCAGCACCCGCGACGACCCTCATGCGCAAGCGCGTGCCGCCCGTAGTCAACCCCTCTTACTGCATTCGGTTCAGCTGTTCCGCGAAATATTTGCCGTGATATACCGCACCCGCCACATCCACACCGTCATCGAGATTGGCGTGGAATCGGGGATGGCGAGCGCACTTCATCTAGAACTTGGCGCTTCAGCGGTGTATGGCGTCGACCCTTATCCCGATGGTGACGTCCGCGCTCGCTTCGCGGCAATGGACGGAATGCATCTTGTCGAGCAAGCGTCGCCCCAGGCACTCGAGGAGTTGCCCATCGGTGACCTCTACGTCGTCGACGGGGACCACAACTACTCGGTGGTGCATCGGGAGATCTCCTGGATCCTGGCCCACGCGCCCAACGCGGTAGTCGTGACGCATGACGTGCTCTGGCCGTGCGCCCGCCGGGATCAATACTACGAACCTTCTCCCCTCGCGGCCGATGACCGCCACGATCCGACCGATGACGGACCGACTGTGTGGCACGACGAAATGACGCCCGCCGGGTTCGTCGGCGATGGCTCTTTCACGGCGGCCAGTCATGCCGGCGGCGAACGCAACGGAGTCTCGACCGCGATTGAGGATGCGCTCAGCAGCACGGATGGCGATTGGAAATTCGAAATCGTTCCCGCCGTATTCGGCCTCGGAGTGCTGTTTCGTACGGGTGACGCGCGGTCGGACACAATGAGTCGAGCGCTCGCGGTCTACACCGAGTCCAAACTGCTGGCTGCCCTGGAAAACAACCGCATCGCCCTCTATACTAAAGTGCTCCAATTACAGTACGAGGCGGCGGCGCACGCACGCGATTCTGACCAATTGGCCGAAACAGTCCAATCCCAGGCGCAGCAAATTACGACCCTTCAAGCGACGCTTGAGAGCGAACGAGCCTCTGCTGCCCGTGCCCGAGATGTCGCGCGGACCGCGTCATCGAGCACCCTCTCCGCGAATAACACTTCACCTCATGCGTCGGCCCATCCTGCAAGTGCCGCAGCCTCGTTCCTTCGCGGCCGGCTGCACTTCGTGCTCAAGGAGCGATAGAGATTCCCTCCCCCGGCTTATTGTCGCTCGTTGGCTTAGCGCGAAACCACCAGGGCCAAGAGTTGTCAACAAACCACGTCACATTTCCAGACAGGGTTAGCAAGTTCCGCCCCCGCCGTAGCCCAGACCGGCGGTGGTGGTGGGTTGCGCTGATGCTGATCACCGGCATCTCTTGGGCGTGGGCGCTTGCCACGCCTTACTTCGACGGCCCTGATGAGGGCTCCCACATCCTCAGAGCGTACGCAGTAGTGAGTGGCGATTTCGTCCCTCCGAACTTTCCCAACATGCCCGGTGCGTCGCCAGTACGGGCGCCAGCGCCGTTAACACTGGGCTTTTATCCCGGCTGTTTGATCGGTCACTACGAGGCCACACCGGACTGCGTACTTGCCACCGCGACCAGTGATAGAGGAATGTTTGAAGCTGTAACCACTGCGGGCCGCTACCCGCCTCTTTACTACGCACTCGTCGGTGCGCCTTTGAAGATATTTCACGGCACGTTGTCCAGCGTGATGCTGACGCGCCTGTTTAGTGGTCTCATCTGCGGGCTCTTCTTGGCTTCAGCGGTTGCCAGCGCCTCGCAATCCCGGCACCGCCCCTTAATGCTGACCGGATTAGTTGTCGCGGTAACACCGCAGGTCATCTTCACCAACGCCGTCGTCAATCCCAGCGCGCTTGAAATCTCTGCCGCGATTGGTTTTTGGACCGCTGGTATCGTGATGTTGACCGAGCGAGGTGGGCGATACGATGCTAGGTTAGTCGCACGCATGGGTGTGGCCGGAATCGGTCTGGTAAGCGCAAAGACTTCAGGTCCGGCTTTCCTGCTTATCCTCGTGCTAGTCCTGCTCGTACTTGCACCACCGCGGCGAATTATCGAGGTGGTCAAAGCGAGACATACGCTAGTGTGGGTCGCTCTAGGCGGTCTCGCGAGCGTAGGCGCGGTTCTCTGGGTCGTACTTGTCCGTCCTAACCCGGTCGTCGGTGATGCGCTTGGGCCGGAGTTCACTACCGCGCGCATTATCAGGTTGAGTATTGGCAGCTGGGACGCATGGGCCCGGCAAATGATCGGTAATTTTGGTTGGAATGACCTGCCCGCGCCGCAATTCACATTTTATGTCTGGTTATTGTTGATTGGCGCTCTGCTCATCGGCGCGGCTGTGGTGTGCCGTGTCCGTGACGGAATTGGCCTCGCCCTGCTGGTTGCAATTGTCCTCGTACTTCCCGTTGCGGAGAGCACCGTGATTGCTCGCTCGATCGGCTTTTTCTATCAGGGCCGTTATACCCTGCCGCTCGCCGTAGGACTCCCATTGCTCGCCGCTCTGGCACTTGGAAAACGCTTAATCAGTTCTCCATTGCAGCACCGTCTGCTTGCAGTTGTGGCCACCCTGGCGGGCACGGCCCAGCTGGTCGCCTACGTGTACGCGATGCACCGCTACACGGTGGGTCAATCAGGACCGCTCATGTTCTGGAGGCACCCAATCTGGTCGCCCGCAGTCCCTCCCGCCATCTTGTCGCTGACCATGCTAGTACTGCTCGGGGTTGTCGTGGTTCTTGTGATCAAGCAGGGAGGTTCCGCGCTAGGCTCGTGCTCCACGGGTTCGGCCGTTTCGGTAGCAACCGCGTCGACATCAGCGGCTCCAATGACGGACTCATCCTCGGCGTCCAAGACGTCATCCGGTTCCCGCTGACCCGTCAGCTGGACACTAACCATCGTCGTCATCAACGTGTCTGTTCATACGTTCGAGATCTAGCCGCAACGCGCCGACTTCCTCGGCAAGCGTCCGGGTTTGTTCTTCAAGCTGGCCGACCTCGCCGGAGAGTTGCAACGAGATGGCAAGTAACACGACCAGCGACACTAGGAAGAGCAGGTTGCTGGGCGCCTGGACTCCCAACAGCGCAGCTCCGCGGTAAAGCAGCGAGGGAAAGACCGCGAGCACCATTGTCGCTGCGGCAACAGCAACCCATATTGCCGCATACTTCTCACGCAGGCGGCGTCGGCGAAGCAGCTCAAACACCAGGAGGAGCAGCGCCAACGCCAATACCAGAGAACCTATAGTGAGCCTACTCACGTCTGAGTACCCAGGATTAGGTCGCGCGGGTCAGTATCCGGCACTTTGCGCACGAGAGCGAGCAACACGGCAATGCCTACCCGGACGAGGTACGCGGCGGCCCGCACGGGACTCTGACTTGCCTTCCCGGCTGCACGCGCCCGCATCTCCACCGGAACCTGTGCGATCCGCAGCCCCACCCGGTGGGCGATAACAAGCGACTCCACGGTGTCGCCGAGGTATTCCTCCGGATAGTGCTGGGCGAACACCGGGATGGCGCGTGGGCCGGCTACTCGAAATCCCGAGGTGGGATCAGTCAGTCGAGTTCCAGTAACTTTGCTCAAGACCAGCGCCAGCAGCCGCATCGCCCAGCGCCGGGGCCCGCGCGTATTGTAACTACCGCGACCGGCGAAACGTGCCCCCACCACGACATCAGCCGAGGCCGCGGCCGACAGCAATGCCGCTATTTCGTTCGGGTCATGTTGGCCATCCGCGTCCACCTGAACGAGGTAGCTGACATCGTGCGTGCGCGCATAGCGGAATGCAGCGCGCATCGCGCCCCCCACACCAAGGTTAAACGGCAGACGCAAGACATCGGCTCCCGCGCCCTCGGCGACGGCTGCCGTCCGGTCGGTAGAACCGTCGTCCACCACCAAGATGGACGCCCCGGGCTGCGCGGTGCGAACTTGGCCGATGGTCTCCGCGACGGAGCCCTCTTCGTTTAGCGCAGGCAGGACGATAAGCACCCGCGCCAGATCCCTAGCGGGTTGCCCCACCTTCACGCGCCTCGCTTCAGTCGCCGTCACTGGCCATACCGTACCGAAGCACCCTCTTGTTCCCACGTCGACGCGCCGTCAGGTGGCAGCACCGCCGCCTCAGCCGACATAGTCCCCCCGTATATCGGCCTTACCCGCAACATGGGACGAGCTCGGCACATTAACAGTAAATGTCGCGTGCAACGCCGCACAATTTTCGGCCACGAAGACTTCCTGCTCCACGCCGATCACGAACCACAATCCAACCGAGATTAGGAACAGTGGCTCACTCTTCATTTGCTCCAGAACGCGAGCGCCGACCCCGCGAGCACGACACCCAACGCGATCAACAGACCAAGCGCGGCTGCCAGCGCCGTAGCCGGCACAAGGTAGAAGACGATGAGCAACACGATGACCGCGGTGGCGCACACCGCACCGGCTGCGCTCTGCCGCCGGTGCGCCACCAAGGCTGTCTGGGCGAGTTGCGCGCCGGTCCCCACCACCGCGCCCACGGCCAACACGGCCAGCACGCCGGTCCCTGGCACGGTCAGTGCACCAAAGGTGAGGTGCATTGCCAACGGTGTGAGGGCAGTGGCACCGAGGAGCCAGGCCACCGCGAGGAACACGACCAGGCCGAGTGCGCCCGGCCGAACTCGAGGCAGCCTGCCGCCCTGGCTGCGTCCGGCAAGCACGGGCAGCACAAGAGCCTGCATTGCGGGGAACAGCAGGGCCGGTACACGGAGTACCAGCGCGGCTGCCGTGAAACCCGCCGCAATCGCGGGGGTGTCGGTGGTACGGGCGGTCAACAGCACCGGAGGAAGGTTCCACACGGCTTGAATTCCTGCCAGAATGACCACCGCGGCGACGAGCTCCCGCGTCCCGCTATCGCCCGGACCGCCGGCGCGCAGAATTCGGCGCGCGGCGTGGCGTAATGGTGTGCTGACCGCGATCGTGGCTACGAGCGGCCCAAGAGCGAGCCCGAGCGCCCACCACCGCACATCGGTAATCCGCAGTACGGCAAGAGTGACTCCGAACACGAGCACAACGGTGGCCTCGATGGCGAACGTAGCGGCATAGGGGTGATAACGGCGGGTGCCCGCAAGTGGTCCTCGCAACACGTGGGAGGCAGCCATCCCCGGCAGGCTCAGCATGAGCAACGCGACCAACATCGGGTCGCCGCCGAAGACGCGATCCAGCAGCGGTGCGGCGGCGAGTAACACCACGGCGGCCAATCCCACCATCACGGCGGTGTGCCGGATCCCGGCTCGACACACGCCGCCGGCCTCAACCTTTTCACGGACGGCGTGCGCGACAGACCGGGTAAGCTCCAGCTCAGATGCCGAGCACAAGCCGCGACCCACGACGTTGAGCAGAAGATAGAACGAGGTGATGGCGGCGAAACCGGCCGCATCCAACGTGTGCCCGCTCAGCGCCAAGGTCAGGTAGCCCGTGCCCGCCAGGGCGAATTGGCTCCCACTGACCTCGACGACACTGGCCAGGTTCCGCAACTTCCTGCTGCGCAGGCTCAGTGTTTCCACTCTGACCATCTTGCCCTGTGGCCCTCCGACCCAGCCGCCCTGGCTGGGGTGCTGTTGCGCTCAGTTACCGACCGAGGCCAAATGCGTGATTAGTCAGTGTGCGCATGCCAGCACGGTGAAGGTGCCGTGCTGCCTTCGGCAGCAGGGTCAGGGCGTGGATCCTCGACGACAGGTGAAACTGCGAGCTTCGTGCCGCGCGGTTCCACCCGCGTTCACGCATGTGGGCGGCGGTTTCGACGAAGTAGCGGCGCTCCTCCACGAAACGGTCGCCGGCCAGGGCGCGTAGCGACGAATCGCTCGCCCGATGTCTGCGGTACTCGAAACAGACCGCGTCGTCCACGATCAGGCTTTCGCCCTGCTGCACCAGGTCAATGGCCAACGCCAAATCTTGGACCACGTTGAGGCCATCGCGAAATCCGGTATGTCGCAGTGCGTCCGACCGCCAGCACAGCGACGGGAAGTAGAGCCAGTCGCCACGGAGCAGGCTGCGGGCCAACCACTCCCCCGAGAAGACTCGTCGTCCCGAACCGCGCGGCGCGTAGATCGTGCGCTTGACCTCGTCGACCAGTGTGCGCACGGGCAACCCGTTCTCGTCGATCACCCGCACACCGGGTTGGGCAAAGCCGGCGTCAGGAAATTCCCGAAAAGCCGCCCGGACCGTACGCACGTAGTTCGGCAGCATCTTGTCGTCCGCGCCCATGATCACTGCCAGCTCGTGGTCGATGAGTCCGACGCAACGATGATAGTTGCGGTTGGCTCCGAGGTTGACCTCGTTGCGAAAATAGCGGACTCGGTCGTCGCCCAACTCGGCGAACCAAACCGGGATTGTTTCGTCCGGATAGCCGTCGTCGACAACTGTGAGTCGCCAGTCGGGATCATCCTGACCAATAATGCTCTCCACAGCGATCCGCATCATCTCGGGATCACCATAAAACGGCAGCATGATGTCCAGGGTTGCTTTATTCATAAGTTTGCCCGCCACTTACTGTTTGACGGCCAGCAGTGCGAGGCTACTGGCGTGCGCCTTGTCCTGATAACGTCGTTCGGTGGCCCGGAGCACGGGGCGGACGATGGGTGCCCAGAGCACACCGATGGGATACGGGATGCCGCGGCCGTAAAACAGGCGACAGGCGCGAGAGACCCATTTGAGTGTGTAGTACCGCGAGGCGGTCACCTGAAGCCCGGCGGCAGTGAGCTTCGGCTGCAGGTCTTCGAGCCAATACCCATCACGGACGTGTCCGAGCCGATCAGCAAACTGACGTCCGAACGTCTCGGGATAGCGCGGAGTAGGCACGGATACTACGAGCCGTCCTCCTGGCACCAGCGCGTCGGCAATCTGACTGATAGCAAGCTCATCGTCGTCGATGTGTTCGAGGACGTCGATGGCAAGAACCTGGTCGAAGTTGGTCTCGGCGCCGAGCTGACGCAGGTCCTTCTGCGAGACCTCAACGTTGGTAAAACCACCGAGCTCGGCGATGCGACGGGCCTCATCGACTTTCTCTTGCTCGAACTCGGTGGCGACCATCGGGTTCTTGTTGTGCTCGGCAACCTCAAAGGTTACCCAGCCGTCTCCACCGCCGACCTCGAGAGTGTGCTGGGCGTTGAAGTCGATGTAGGGCTTGATCGCAGCCCACCGGAAGTGACTATGCATCTCCTCCGAGCCAAAGAGCCGGCGGTAGGCGCGTGCGCCCCGCCGAGGGTCGATCAGCGACTTACTTGATCCGAGCGGCATGGCGGCGAGCATGCCATACCGGAGAATCGGCAGGCCAGACAGAACCGATCGAGGAAAGACCGCTGTGCTAACCGCGACGAGTTTGGTGATGGTGCCAACGGAACGGATCGCGCGCCTTGGCGCGCCATCCACCAGCTCAGTGCCACCAGCGCTCCAGCACCTGAGCCAGGCCGTCCTCGTTGTGCGATGCGGTGACCTCGTCGGCCACCTCGGTGACCGCCGGGTTCGCGTTGCCCATGGCCACCCCGTGGCCGGCCCACGAGAGCATCGGGATGTCGTTGGGCATGTCACCGAAGGCAATTACGTCGTTTTGTTCCACCCCGTGGTCTCCGGCTACGGTGGCCAACCCCGTGGCCTTGGTGATGCCCGGCGCCGACAGTTCGATCAGGCCGTTGTTGGTCGAGTAGGTGAGGTCGACGGTGCCGTGCAGCAGCGGTGCGAGCACTGCGGCCATCTCCCCGCTGCTCATCCCGCTGTGGCGCACCAACAGCTTGACGGCCGGTTCGGAGGTCAGCTCGTCGGCGGATACCTCGGTGTTCTGCGGATTCAGCCAGGCGTGGGTGTACCCCGGCGCCGAGACGAACTGCGGGGTGGCCGAGTCGTGCGCGCCGAGTCGTTCGGCGGCGAGCCCGCACCCCGGCAGCGCCTGGTTGGCGAGGTCCGCCGCCTGTTGCAGCAAGGGCACATTCAGCGTGTGGGCGTGCAGCACGGTGCCGGTGGCCGAGTCGTAAAGCACAGCACCGTTGGCGCACACGGCCAGCGGCGCGAACCCCAGCTGGTCGACCACGGGCGCGATCCAGCGTGGGGGACGCCCGGTCACCACGACGAAGGGCACCCCTTGCTGCACCAGCGCCGTCACCACCGCCCGCGTGCGCGGGGTGACGATGTCGTTGTCGTCGATGAGGGTGCCGTCGACATCACTGGCGACCAGGCGAGGCGTCTGCACCGGCTACCGCTTGTCCTTGCGCTTGTCCTTGCGCTTGTCCATTTTAGCCCGCCGGGCCGCCACCCTGGCCTTGGTTTCCTCCCGGTCCAGCGCCTCCGCCTCCTCGAGCGCCGGCGCACTGCCGCCCAGTCGCGCGGGCACCCAGTACGCGCCTGCGGGATGCTCGGGATAGGCGTCCTGCACCTTCAGCAGCTGCTCACTCATCCGCTTGTGCAAGGCGGCGGTGAGTTCTTCGGCGCTGCCCTCGGCGGCCAACGGCTCGGCGACGTCCACCGAGATGGGGGTGTTCGTGCGGCCCAAGCGCTTCGGATGACCCTTGGTCCACACCCGCTGGGAACCCCAGATGATCGTGGGTAGCACGGGCACCCCGGCCTCCAGGGCCATCCGTGCCGCGCCGGACTTGAAGCCCTTGAGCTCGAAGCTGCGACTGATGGTCGCCTCGGGAAACACCCCGATGATCTCCCCGGCCGCCAGCGCCTCCACGGCCACGCGGTACGAGCCAGCACCCGCCGCCCGATCGACCGGGATGTGATGCATTCCGCGCATCAGCGGACCGGAGACCGGGTGGTCGAACACCTCGGCCTTGGCCATGAAGCGCACCAGCCGCTTGGCCGGACGACAGGCGAGCCCGGCGTAGGTGAAGTCCATGTAGCCGACGTGGTTCATCATCAACACCGCCCCACCCGTGCGGGGTACGTTCTCCGCCCCGGTGACGGTGAACTTCAGGCCCTCGCCGGCGAAGACGCCGCGGGCAAGGGCAATGACCGAGTCATACACAGGTTCCACCCGGACGAGGCTAGTGGTTGGCGGGCGACCCGGGGGCACGCCGTAGCCTGGACCCGATCACCCGCATTCTCAAGGAGGACGTTCACGTGCAGGTCACGAGCATCGGGCACGCCGGATTTCACATCCAGACCAAGGCCGGATCCGTGCTGTGCGACCCGTGGGTGAACCCCGCCTACTTCGCGTCCTGGTTCCCCTTCCCGGACAACACGCAGCTGGACTGGGACGCCCTTGGCGCGTGTGACTACCTCTACGTCTCGCACCTGCACCGCGACCACTTCGACGCCGAGAACCTGCGCCGCCACGTCAACAAGGACGCGACGGTGCTGCTGCCGGACTACCCCGTCGACGACCTCAAGGTCGAGCTGCAGGCGCTGGGTTTCCACAGCTTCCTGGAGACCACCGACTCGGCCAAGCAGTCGCTTCCCGGCCTCGACCTGATGATCATCGCGCTGCGTTCGCCCGCCGACGGGCCCATCGGCGACTCGGCGCTGGTTCTCGACGACGGCGAGACGGTGCTGTTCAACATGAACGACGCCCGCCCGGTCGACCTGGACATGGTCCGCGCCGAGTTCGGCGACGTCAACGTGCATCTGCTGCAGTTCTCCGGGGCCATCTGGTACCCGATGGTCTACGACCTGCCCGACCGCGCGAAGGTGACCTTCGGGACGCAGAAGCGGCAGCGGCAGATGGACCGGGCGCGGCGCTACATCGAGCAGGTGGGCGCGCACCACGTCATTCCCTCGGCTGGTCCCCCGGCCTTCCTGGACGACGAATTGCGCTACCTCAACGACGACCACGGCGACCCGGCGAACATCTTCCCCGACCAGACGGTGTTCCTGGAGCAGATGCGTGCGCACGGCCAACACCACGGAGTCTTGATGATTCCGGGTTCCACCGCCGAGTTCTCCGGTGCCGCGGATCCGACGGTCAAGCATACCGAGGACGTGGAGGCCATCTTCGCCAACAAGGCCGCCTACATCGAGTCCTTCGCGCAGCGGCAACGCGCGGTGATCGAGGCGGAGAAGGCATCCTGGGCGCCGGCCGAGGGAGAGCCGTTGCTCGGTCCACTGAAGGAACTCTTCGAGCCGCTACTGGCCCAGGCCGACGCGATCTGCGAGGGCATCGGCGGACCGGTGGTGCTGGAGCTGGGGGCGGAGTCGGTGGTCATCGACTTCCCCGCCCGCGAGGTGCGGGCGCATACCGACGAAAAGGCCCGCTACGGGTTCGCCATCGCCCCGGAGCTGGTGCGCACCGTGCTGCGCGACGGCATCACCGACTGGGTGAACAGCATCTTCTTATCGACGCGCTTCCGGGCCTGGCGAGTCGGCGGCTACAACGAATTCCTGTACACCTTCTTCAAGTGCCTCACCCCGGAACGGATCAACTACGCCGACGGGTGGTTCTCCGAGCAGCACGACGACACCGCCGACATCGTGCTGGACGGTTGGCAGGTGCAGAAGCGCTGCCCGCACCTGAAGGCCGACCTGTCCCGCTTCGGCGTCATCGAGGGCGACACGCTGACCTGCCAGCTCCACGGCTGGTCGTTCGATCTGCCCAGCGGCCGGTGCCTCACCAGCAAGGGCCACGAGCTGCGCGCCACCAAACTCGACTGACCAGGCTTAGAACGTCCGGCGTGACGCTGGACGCCACGTCTTTCGGGACCACCGATTCCCACACCTCCCAACTTCTAGAATTAACTAGAAGTTCAGAGGCGCCGTCAACGCTATCCAGGGCAAGCATGGACACCCTTACTCCACCGAGTCGGCCGGCGCCGGCCAGGTGTTGCAGGCAGCAGTCCGGTTCTTGGTCCCGCCTTGGGAGAACCACGCCCCCGACCGCTCGGGTGTCCCGTGGTCGTCCCGGCGCCCCTTGCCCTCGTAGTCACCACGCAAATTCGCGTCGACCTCAGCGTCGTGGAAGTCCTGCGGTCCCAGGGCAGCCGCAAAGAACATCCCGGAGAAGCATTGTGCCTGTAGCTCGAGCCTGCGGGAGAGCAGCAGACCCTGTGCCGAGTTCTCCCCGGCCGCCGCCCGTTGGGTGGAGTAGGCACCCATCACGCCACTGAGTTCTTGGACGTAGTGCCCGTACTCGTGCGCGGCCACTTCGATGAACACGTCGAAGGACTCCGGCCGGATGTGCTCGACGTCGGGAAAGTACCGCGCCGGAATGTAGATCGCGCCAGCACACTGGAACGCCAAATCAGTGGGCTGGGCCAGCGGTTCGCCTCGGCATTCGGTGTCCAGCGGACGGTCGAATACGAACAGCTTCGGTGGAGAGAACGGCAGGTTCCGCGCCTGCAGGACCGGGGCCCAGGCCTTGTCCAGACAAGCAACCACCGCCGCGAAGTGCGCCTTCTGGGACGCCAGATCGACTTCGTACTTCGGCCAGCTGCATTGCACCTTGGGCAGGCCAAACCCGCCGAACAGTGGGTTGTCACCGAGGATGTAGACCGGTTTCGGGCCGGGTGGAGCAGGTGGTTGCGTGGTCGGTGGGACGCCGGAGGGCACGGGCACGGTCGTCGGCGCGGTGGGCCGGGGCGAGGTGGTACTTGGCTCGGGAGTCGTGGTGGGGCGGGTCGTCGTGGGGGTGGTCGTGATCGGCACCGAGTACGTGGAATTCGCCGGCGCCGGACTGTAGGTGCTCGGCGAACCGAGGGTGGCCGGTACTGACAACGCGTTCACCGCCAGGATGCCGACCAAACTGATGACGAGGACGGCCGCGATTGCCGCCAGCACGATCGCCACGGTCGTACCCGGACCACCACCCGGCTTACGCGGAGGGGGCGGCGGGACCGGCGGAGATCCCCAGCCGGGCGGCGGAGGAGGAGGGGGCCGGCGCCACTGGCCGCCCCCCGGCGGATACGTCATTCCCGCCACACCCCTGTTGTCGCCAGCAGCCTACAAGCCCCGGCCCCTCCTGCGGCCAGGAACGCGAAAGGTCAGGACTCTTGCGCCCGTGGACTCAGCGTTGAATAGCTCAGCGGACCGGCCGGAGAACGTCCGTGCCCACGAACGGCTGCAAAGCCTGGGGGACGCGTACCGAGCCGTCCGCCTGCTGGTGGTTCTCCAAGATCGCGACGATCCAGCGCGTCGTCGCCAAGGTGCCGTTGAGCGTGGCCGCGACCTGGGTTCGCCCGTCCGCGTCGCGATAGCGCACGCCGAGGCGACGAGCCTGGAAGGTGGTGCAGTTGGAGGTGGAGGTGAGCTCCCGGTAGGCGTTCTGGGTGGGCACCCAGGCCTCGCAGTCGAACTTCCGTGCGGCACTGGAGCCGAGATCGCCCGCGGCGACGTCGATCACCCGGTAGGGCACCTCGACGGCGGCCAGCATTTGCTTCTCCCAGCCGAGCAGCCGCTGATGCTCGGCCTCGGCCTCCTCCGGGCGGCAGTAGGAGAACATCTCCACCTTGTCGAACTGGTGCACCCGGATGATGCCGCGGGTGTCCTTGCCGTAGCTGCCCGCCTCCCGGCGGAAACACGACGACCACCCGGCGTAGCGCCTGGGGCCGGCAGAGAGGTCGATAATCTCCCCGGCGTGGTAGCCGGCCAGGGGCACCTCGGAGGTACCGACGAGGTACAGGTCGTCCTCGGCCAGGCGGTACACCTCCGCGGCGTGCGAACCGAGGAAACCGGTGCCGGCCATCACCTCGGGGCGGACGAGCACCGGCGGGATCATCATGGTGAACCCCGCAGCGGTGGCCTGCTGCGCGGCCAGTTGGAGCAAGCCAAGCTGCAGCATCGCACCCGCGCCGGTGAGGAAGTAGAAGCGGGCGCCGGACACCTTAGCGCCGCGTTCCATGTCGATCATGCCCAGCGACTCGCCGAGCTCCAGGTGATCCTTGGGGTCGGTGAGCTCGACCGGCGTCCCGACGTGTTCCAGGACGCGGTAGTCGTCCTCCCCGCCCGCGGGAACACCCTCTTGGACGACATTGGAGAGGGAGCGCTGCGCAGCATCGAGCGCGGCGTCGGCCTTGGCCTGGTCGGCTTCTGCTGCCTTCACCCGGGAGCTGAGCTCCTGGGCGCCCTCGAGCAGCGCGGTCCGCTCCTCCGCGCTGGCCCGGCCGACCAACTTGCCGAGCGCCTTCTGTTCGGCTCGGAGGTTGTCGGCAGCCAGCACGGCGGCACGGCGAGCGGCGTCGGCCTCGAGCAGGGCGTCGACGAGCGAGGGGTCCTCCCCCCTGGCTCGCTGGGAATGGCGGACCAGCTCGGGGTCTTCGCGCAGCAGCTTGAGGTCGATCACGGTGCGCAGCCTACGGGCGTCGGCAGGCAGCCCTCGGCGTGTGGGTCGGCAGGCCGGCCGCGCGTGCCTGCTCCAGCTGGTGCTCGTCGTAGCTGACGAAGGCAGTGAGCAGCGGGAAGAACACCGCTGTTGCCGTGGCCAGGTGGATTGCCTCGGCCACGGCGCAGGCGGGAAAACCGCACGCCGCTTGCCGCACCAGCTCGACGATCTCGTAGCGGTGGATGCGGGACATGATCCTGGGGATATCGGCAAGCAGATCCGGGCTGGTCCGGGACAAGGCTCGAGGAAGCTCGATGTCGATGACCGCGGAGGTCACCAGCTGAGGTTGCCAACCGAGCCAATCCAGCAGTGCGTCGCTGTCGGCCTCGCGCCGGATCAACTTCACGACCGCGGAGGTGTCCAGGTAGATCAACCGCGCATCTCCCGGAGTAACGCGCCAGACTCATGCTCCGCGGCGACGGCCACGGCTTCCCGTGCGGTGCCCCGCCAGCGGGGAAGGGGGAAGTCGCAGGTCGCCGGGCGCAACATGCCCGACGCGAGCAGGGGCGCCAATGGGTTCTCCTGGGTAGCCACCAGCTTGGCGACCACCCGCCCACGGTCGGTTATGCACACTTCCTCACCTCGCGCGACCCGGTCGAGCACCCGTCGGGTCTGCTGATTAAGTTCGGTCAGCGTTGCTGTTCTCATCACTCCGTTTTACTAGATTTATCTAGTAATCGGGAGCCTTTCGCGCAGAGGTCCTCAGCTGCGAGCGCAGCACCTTGCCGGTAGTGGTGCGGGGTAGCGCCTCCAGGACGTGCACCGATTTGGGACGCTGCGCCGGGGCCAGGTGCACCCTGGCGTAGGCGTCCAGTCCCTGGACGTTCCCAACGACCGCAGCCTCCACACGCTGACCCCAGCGCTCGTCGTCCACCCCGTACACCGCGATCTCCCGGACGCCAGGGCAGTTCTCCAGCACCCGCTCCACCTCCAGTGGGTACACGTTGACGCCGCCGGTGATTACCAGGTCGTCGCGACGCCCGTCCAGGTACAGGTAGCCCTCGGCGTCCAGGCGTCCCAGGTCGCCGACGCTGAAGGCGTTCCCGCGCCATGCGGCCGCCGTCTTCTCCGGTGCCCGCCAGTAGGAGAAGCGGGCATAGTCCGGCACGGTGCACCAGATGGTGCCGTCCGCATCGGTGGACAGGGTGCGCCCGGGACGCGCCCTGCCCACGGTGCCCGGGTGTCGTTCCCAATCGGCGGCCGAGCAGGCGGTGAACTGTCCCTCGGTGGAGCCGTAGAACTCCCAGATCGCCTCGCGAGGAGCATGTTCCAGTAGCCACCGCTTCACCGCTTCCGGGCACGGCGCCCCCGCGTGGGCCAGCAGCCGCAGCCCGCCGAGCACCTCGGCGGTCGCAGGGTTGTCGAGCTCGCGCAGCCGTTGCAGCTGGGCCGGGGCGGTAAACATGGTGTTGGGCCGATACCGCACCGCCGCCTCGAGGAAGCTGCCCGGTTCGAAGCGTCCGGGAACCAGGACCGATCCACCGGCCAACAAAGTGCCGATGGCGAAGCGCAGCGGTGCCGAGTGATACAGCGGGGACACCACCATGTGCACGTCGGAAGCGCGGAAGTTCCACAGCTCGCGTTCCTCCCCCCAGAGCGCCGCCGCATCGCGAGTATCGAGCACGCCCGACCAGACGCCCTTGCGCCTGCCGGTGGTGCCCGAGGTGTAATGCATCGGCCGGCCCACCGGCACCGCCGCGAGCTCCGCGGGCTCGCCCGCGTGCAACTCGGCCAGCGCCTCGGCGGTGTCGATCACCAGGCTGGGCTCGGCGTCTGCCAGTAGGGCGGCCAGCTCCTCGGCCGGGGTGGCGGGGTCGAGCACCACCGGGATGAGGCCGACGCGCAGGGCAGCGCAGGCCGCGGTGACCAGTTGCGGGCTGCCCGGGACGACGAGGGCGATCCGGTTTCCGCGACGCAGCTTCGCCAGGGATCCGGCCGCCCGCGCCTGAGCCTGTTCGGCCTCGGCGGCCGTGAGCAAGGGATTCACGTCGATGATCTTGCCCCCTTCAGCGAACTTGCCCCTTCAGGGTGAGCCGACGGGCGACAGCGAACTGCCGTTCGCGATGGTGCTCCTCGGTGAGGTCATGCAGCCGGGCCTGGAGCAGGTCGGACAGCGCCACCACCCCGAGCAGCTGATGCGGCCGCTCGCGGGCGATAACAGCGGCCCTGGTCACGCCGGTCTCGGCGAACACGTTGGCAATGTGACGCAAGGTGTCGTTGCCGTAGACAGTGACCGGGTCAGCGATCATGATCTGCCCGACCGTGGCGTCGGGGCGCCGCACCGCGCTGTCCAGCAGGCCCCGCCGGGTGACCACGCCGACGAGCGTGCCCGCGTCGTCGATTACGGGGAACAGCCGCTGGGTGGGCGGACCGTCGCTCGGTAGCCGTACGGCCACCTGGGCGGGAACCACCGCGGAGACAGCGGTGCCCCAGGGCAGGATCAGGGCGCGGCTGTCCATCACCTCGGTCGCGAAGAAGGTTTCCAAAGGGTCGGTGGAGTACTCCCGGGTGAGGTGCAGCCCGCGGCGGGCGATCTTCTCCGTCAGCACCGACCGCTTGAGGAGCAGGGCGGACACCGCATACGCCGAGGTCGCTGCGATGAGCAACGGCAGCACCGTCGACCAGGCGTGGGTGAGCTCCAGGGTGAACACCACGCCGGTGAGCGGAGAGCGCATCACCCCGCCGACCACCGCGGCCAGTCCCATCATCGCCCAGAACCCGGGAAAGACGTCCGGAAAGACCAGACCCTCCAGCGCGCCGAGCGCTCCCCCGATCATGAAGATCGGCGCCAGGACACCGCCGGAGGTGCCCGAACCCAGCGACAGCGACCAGATCAGGGTCTTGACCACCAAGACGCCCACGATGAGCGAGAGGCCCGCCTTGCCGGTGAGCAGGCTGTCGATGACGTCGTAGCCGACCCCAAGCGCCCGTGGCTCGATCAACCCTCCGATGCCGATGATGAGCCCGCCGATGGCCGGCCACCACATCCAGTGCACGGGCAGCCTGCCGAAGCCGTCCTCGGCCAGATAGACCAGGAACGTTGCCGCGACGGCCAGCAGACCACCGGTGACACCCGAGAGCACGCACAGCGACTCGGCGCCGATACCGATGTGCACCTCGGTGTCGGGTACCGGGAAGACCGGCGCCGTACCGAGCAGAAAGCCGCGAAACATGGTGGCGACGGCCACCGCGGCGACGACCGGGATGAAGCTGCGCGGGCGCCACTCGAACAGCAGCAGCTCCACTGCCAGCAGTGCCGCGGCCAGCGGCGAGTTGAAGGTCGCCGCCATTCCGCCGGCGGCCCCGGCCACCAGCAAGGTCTTGCGTTCGTCGGCGGAGAGCCGCAAGGCCTGGGCGAGGATCGAGCCAATGGCGCCCCCGGTCATGATGATCGGGCCCTCCGCCCCGAAGGGACCGCCGGTTCCGATGCTGACGGCCGCGGACACCGGCTTCAGCACCGCCACGCGCGGCGCGACGCGGCTGCCGCCGGTGAGGATTGCCTCGATCGCCTCGGGCATGCCGTGTCCGCGGATCTTCTCCGAGCCGAACCGGGCCATCAGGCCGACGATGAGGCCACCCAACACCGGGGCCAACAGCACCAGGAAGGGCGAGTGCTGGTGCCCGCCCGGCGCTACCAAATCGGTGCTCAGGCGCTGGTAGAACACTAGATTGGTGATCAGGCCGATGAGCCGTAGCAAGCCGAGGGCGGCCAGCGCACTGGCGGCGCCGACGGGAATCGCCCAGGCGGCGATGACCAGCACGCGTCGGGTCAGGGTGAAGTCGCCCAGGTGCGCGGAACGTCCGACATCGTGTGTATTTACCACGCTGCAAGTATTGCACTACTGCAACCATTGCGAGATGCCCGCCCCATCCCCTCAGAGGTGGGAGTGCCGCGCCTCCGCGCCCTCGAGCAGGAGCGCGGAGTTCACCAGCGCCAGATGGGAGAAGGCCTGCGGGAAGTTGCCCAGCAGTCGCTCGGCCTGCGGGTCGTACTCCTCCGCGAGCAGGCCCACGTCGTTGCGCAGCGTGAGCAGCCTCTCGAACAGCTCCTCGCCCTCGTCCCGGCGACCGGTCAGCACCAGGGCATCGACGTACCAGAACGCGCAGGCCAGAAACGACCCTTCCTGGCCGGAGAGTCCGTCGCTGCCCTGCGCCTCGGAGGTGCTGTAGCGGTCGACCACGTCTCCGTGGCGCAGTTGCGCGCCGACAGCGTCCACAGTGGAACGTACCCGCGGGTCGTCGCCCGGCAGAAACCCCACGCTGGGGATCAGCAACAGTGCCGCATCGAGCTCCGTGCCCCCGTAGTACTGGGTGAAGGCGCCGACCTCGTCATTCCAGCCCTTGGCGCACACCTCATGGTGGACGGTGTCCCGCAGCTCACGCCACTGCTGCAGCGGACCGTCGAGGCCGAATTCCTCGGCCGTCCGCACCGCCCGGTCGAAGGCCACCCACACCATCACCCGGGAGTGGGTGAAGTGGCGCTCCGGCCCGCGTACCTCCCAGATCCCCCGGTCGGGCGTCTGCCAGATCTTCGCGAGGTGGTCCATCAGCGCCTGCTGCAGGGCCCAGGCCCGGTCCGAGCTGTTCACTCCCCGCCGACGGGACAGATACAGCGCATCCATCACCTCGCCGAAGACGTCCAGCTGCAGCTGACCGCAGGCGGCGTTGCCGATGCGGACCGGGGTCGAGTCGCCGTAGCCGGGCAGCCAGTCGGCCTCCCACTCGATGATCTGCCGCTCCCCGAGCACCCCGTAGAGGATCTGCAGGTTCTCCGGCGCTCCGGCGATGGCCCGCAGCAGCCAGCGACGCCATTGCTTCGCGGAATTGCGGTAGCCCCCGCCGACCAGCGCGGTGAGGGTGAGGGTGGCATCGCGCAGCCAGCAGTAGCGGTAATCCCAGTTGCGTCCACCGCCGAGGGTTTCCGGCAGTGACGTGGTCGGTGCGGCAATGATGCCCCCGCTGGGCTCGTAGGTCAGCGCCTTGAGCGTGAGCAGCGAGCGTTGCACCGCCTCGCGGTAGACGCCGTCGTAGGCGCCCTTCTCCGACCAGTCCGTCCAGAACTTCATGGTGCTGGCCAAGCGCCGCTGCACGTCGATGGCCTTGGGGGTCTCCTCGATGCTCTGGTACCACTGCATGCTCCAATGCAGCTGCGTGCCCGGCCGCACCGTGAACACCGCGGCGTGCACTGCCGCACTGTCGACCGGCCGCGGCAGGATGTCGCCCCGCAGCACGACCGCGTCGGGCCCGGCGACCGCTTCGATGCGCTCGTCCCCGGTGTTGTGGTGGCGAACCCACGGGATGACGTTGCCGTAGTCGTAGCGGACGCTCCAGCGCAGTTCCATCTCGACCTCACCGTCGAGACATTCCACCAAGCGGACCAGGTCGACGGACTTGTCCCGCGGCGGCATGAGGTCGGTGATGCGCACGGTGCCCGTTGCGGTGCTCAGCTCGGTGTCCAGCACCAGGGTCTCGCCACGGTAGGAGCGGCGCATGCCGGTGACCTGGCCGGTCGGCGCGATCTGCCAGTGCCCGTGCTGCTCGTCGCCGAGCAAGGCGGCGAAACAGGCACCGGAGTCGAAGCGGGGCAGGCACAGCCAGTCGATGGAACCGGTCGTGCTCACCAGCGCGGCGGTGTGCAGGTCACCGATCAGCGCATAGTCCTCGATCAACGGTTGCGCGCTGCTGCGCGAGGTGCTCATGACGCCTACCTCATCACAGGATGGCGACCGCAATGATGAGCCCCAGCGCGAGGTGTCCGGCGGCCACCACGAACGACGAGGGGCACAACTCCTCCTTGGCGAGCAGCGGGCCGATCTTGATGCTGGTGCCGTACTCCACCACCCGCAAGCCGATCACCTGGGCCACCACCCCGAGCAATCCGTACACCGCGGTGCTGATGAGGCCCTCGGACAGCTTTCCTCCGGAGGCGAAGATGGCGAGCACCACGATGAACGCCATGCTGACCATCCCGGCCGCAGCCACCACCGATGCGTTCGGCCGACCGTCGCGCACGAGGTGGGTCAACTTGCCGGGGGTGGTGACGTCGATGGCGAAGAAACCGATGATCACCAGCACCGTTCCCAGCACCGCGTAGCACGCAATGGCACCCACATTCCTGCCGAGGGTGGAGAAGTAGTCCGAGTTGAGCGCCAGGGTGGTGGTCATGGTTGAGAGGTCCCTCCGTTGGATGAATGCGCCGGTCTTAGCTGGCGGGAATACGGTGCGGAACGAAGGCGGCGCCGTCGTCGGTGATCAGTCCTGCCGTCTCGCGGATACCCAATCCGGCGGAGGTGTCGCCCACCACCCACGCGCCCAGGGCCGGGCGCATGCCGTCGAACACCGGCAGCGGGTCGAGCAACTGGTAGACGAAGCCCTCGGCGCCGTAGACGCCGCCGGTCGACATCTCCGACCCGGCGCCGACGACGCTGATGTTGGCGCCCTCCCTGCCGAGCTTGGGCTTGCGGACGTACTCGGTCAGCATCCCGGGGTCATCGAGGTAGGTTGGGAGCAGGTTCGGGTGCCCCGGGTAGTTCTCCCACAGCACGGCGAGGATCGCCTTGTTGCTCAGTAACGACTTCCACAGTGGCTCCACCCATTGCGTCTTGGGCAACTGCGCCAGCACTTTCCGGCCGAAGTCGTCGTCGAGCACCCACTCCCAGGGGTAGAGCTTGAACACCGTGGCCATCGGGGAGTTTTCGAGGTCGACGAAGCGCAGCAGCTCGTTGTCGTAGCCGATGTCCTCGATGGCCAGGCCGATGGTGTTCAGTCCGGCGGCGGCCGCCGTCTCCTGCAGGTAGATGGTGGTCATGTGGTCCTCACCGGTGGCGTCGGCCGCCGACCAGGTGAAGTGCATGTCCGGGGAAGGGAGTGTCTTGCGTACCTCGTCGAAGCGCGCGACCAGCGCCTCGTGCAGGGAGTTCCACTGGTCGTCGGCCGGGTGGGTGTCCTTGAGCCAGTACCACTGCAGCAGTGAGGCCTCCAGCAGCGTCGTCGGAGTGTCGGCGTTGTACTCCAGCAGCTTGATCGGCCCGTTTCCGTCGTAGCGGACGTCGAAGCGGCCGTAGATGTGCGGATCGCTGCGCCGCCACGAGTCGGCAATGCCCTGCCAGCTCCACTCCGGCAGCCCGAAGTCGTGGAAGCGCTCGGTGAGCACCACGTGCTCCACGGCGTCCAGGCACATCGAGTGCAGCACCTCGACGTCGGCTTCCATGGCGAGGACCTCGTCCATCTCGAAGATGTAGTGCACCGATTCGTCCCAGTAGGGCCTGGCCTGGCCGCCTGCTCCGCGGGCAGGAGTTCCGTACACCAGGCCCTGGGAGCGCACGGTCTCCTCCCAGCCGGGGCGCGGCTGACTGTGTTCCCGTCTCACGCCGGCCTAGCTCCCACTGCTCGTGCCGCCGGAGCCGCCGCTCTTGCCGCTGCTGCCGGCACCAAGTCCACCGCGACTGACCGATGACGAGGACTTGGTGCCGCTGGATCCGCTGATCGATGCACCCTTGGGGGGCGTCGACGAACCACCGCTCACCCGTTGCCCCACACCGCCCACGCCACCGTAGTTGTAGCGGTACGAGCCCCCGCCGAAGTAGTAGAAGCCGCCGCCGCCGTAGTTGTTCGAACCCCCGCAGTAGTTATCGGACACCACCGTTCCGTTGGCGTCGACACAGCGGGCGGTGACGTCGTCGTGCGAGCTGGTCACCGCGTACAGCGCGGCCACCACGCCGACGACACCCACCGCGGCTGCCCCGCCGATGAGCAGCCGTTTGCGCTTGCGCTTGACCTCAGCATCCTTGGTGGCGGCCAGCTCTTGTTCCTCGCGTTGGCGCTGGGCCTTCTCCCTGGCCCGGATCTCCCCGACCGTCGGTTCCCTGGGGGCGGTGGTCTCGTCCTGAAAACGCATGCTGCCCGCGGGACGATCCGGTGGCTGCTGGGCCGGCTGGCCGCCCTTGTCCGGGCCGCCCTCGCCCAGGGTTCCAGCGTCGCTCTGGCCACCGTCGTCCTGGTCGCCCGGACCAGTCGTCATCCCCCGCCGCCTCTCCCGTCGCCGCATCCACATCCCTACGGACATCACGGACGATACCGGCACCGGCCGGAGGTAACCGCGCAACTTCCAGGCATCATGGAAAACGATGTCTGTACACGGCCAATCCTCCCGAGCGCCCGCTGCCCGAACCCACGGTCCCGCCAGCCGGCGAATTCGACGCGGCGTGCTGGGCGTGGCCGTCGGAGCGCTGCTGGCCGCGGCCGTCAGCATCCTCATCCTCGGATATCCCGGCGTCTCCCCGTCGCGGTCCACAGGCGGCCCGGCAATGACGAGCACGGCATCGGCCGCCGAGAAGGCTTTCGCCCAAGCTGCGCCGGGGAATTGCCTGACCTGGACCACCCCCACGGCCAGCGACCTGGCGCTCATCGACTGCGCCGAGGCCCACCGCTTCGAGGTGGCAGCCGACGTCGACCTCGCCCGCCAGCCCGGCGGCCAGTTCGGCGCTGCCAGCGCGCTGCCGGGAGCGGTGCTACTCACCCAGCTGCGCGACAGCCTGTGCGTGCCCGCGGTGAACAGCTACCTGCATGGTCGCTTCGACCCGAACGGGCTTTTCAGTGTCGGACTGATCGACCCGGGGGCGGCGGCATGGGCGGCAGGGCAGCGGACCGTCCGCTGCGGGCTGCAGCACGCGGGGCGCACCGGGGAGCAGTTCCCCATCCGGGGGCGGGTGGCCGAGCTCGATCAGTCCGACGTGGCACCGGTCGGCTCCTGCGAGAGCATCTCCTCCGGCCTGCCGACCGACCCGGTGGACTGCGCTCAGCCGCATGCCTCCGAGGCGATCAGCGTCGTCGATCTCGGCCAGAAGTTTC
>JAABUZ0100003582.1_pt1 | contig 22806 bp, 23 predicted proteins | sample 5562091 | NCBI WGS metagenome assembly JAABUZ01 (sample SAMN12813069, study PRJNA571459) | rock metagenome | isolation source: Antarctica rocks | place: Antarctica: Victoria Land, Linnaeus Terrace sud | collected 2015-12-21
TTGCGAACTCGAGTGCTCTGTGCGGCGTAACCAGAAGAGAACGAAATCTTGATGGGACGATGCAAGACACTTGTTTGATCTCTTCTTCTCGACTGATGGGCTTACCACCAACTTTGCGTCAGAGCCGCAAAACATACGGTAAGGCGTTTCAAGTGCCTCTCCTAATCTGTAACTGCTGTAGAAGAAGATAACCTGAAAATCATAGATACGTGTGGCTCGTTCATTCTGTAGAAAATTCAACTGATAAGCTTGTTTATGAATTATCTTTATTGGTATAATTGAAAATACTCTAATGGCTTTTTTAGCTCACTAGACATTTTGTGGCCTTGTACCTTTTCTTGGTGTACCTGTTCGTCCGAATAGTAGTGTTTGAAATGGAGTCTTCAATGAGTAGTGCTTCTTTAAGCAGCCCAACTACTCCCAATCGTTGGGTCATCGCCAGCGCAGCTGTTCTTGTACAGCTTGCATTGGGTTCCGTTTACGCGTGGAGCGTGTTCCTTAAACCTGTAACCGCTGTCTTTTATGGGACCACTACATCTCATGTGACAAAGGCACAAACAGGAACGACGAACCTTACCTTTTCTATTGTGCTTCTCTCCTTGGGTGTCACCGCTGCATTCGGAGGCTACTTCCAAATCCGTTTTGGCCCTAGAGTAGTTGCTACCGTAGGCGGTATTCTTTACGGACTAGGTATTATTCTTGCAGGGCTTATCGCGCCCACACACAACTTGGTCCTGCTCTATCTCACCTACGGTGTTCTTGCTGGTATCGGCAGTGGACTTGCATATATTGTGCCACTTGCAATGCTTCTTCGATGGTTTCCTGATAGACGTGGGTTTATTACTGGTCTCGCTGTTGCGGGTTTTGGATTAGGAGCACTGCTCATTGCGCAAACCGTACCTCCACTCCTTTCACCAAAATCTCTTGGCGTCAGCCACACACTCATCTACTTAGGAAGTATCTACCTTCTAGTGATTGTGCTTGCTACCCAGCTTTTTCGTAAAGCACCCGATAATTACGCACCGGCAGGTTGGACTCCTCCATCCGAACAACAAGCAGCACGTACAACCCGTGATTTCACATTAGGCGAAGCTTTGAGAGACCCAAAGTGGTACATCCTATGGCTTACACTTGCCTTCAATGTCACCGCTGGCGCAGCCGTAATTTCGGTAGCCTCACCTCTAGCACAACAATTCACTGGTGTAAGTGCCATCACTGCTGCAATCATAGTCAGTGTCATCTCGATCTTTAACGGTGCAGGGCGTCTCGTCTGGGCTTGGCTCTCTGATGCCATTGGACGACCTTTCACATTTTTCGCACTTCTCATCGTACAATTTTTTGCCTTGCTTGGGTTGGCACAAATTGGTCTAGGTAGCTTTGGTCTCCTTCTCATTCCTGCCTCCATTATTGGCTTGTGCTACGGAGGAGGCTTTGGCACGATGCCTGCCTTTGCAGCCGACTTCTTTGGGGCCAAAAATTCGGGCATGATTTACGGGGCCATGCTCACAGCATGGAGTGCAGGTGGCATCATTGGTCCTATACTCATTTCGAGCCTTGAGTATCGCTTAGCATTATACGTGCTTGCTGTTATCGTAATCATAGGCGCAGCACTACCACTTATTGCACGCGTGATGATAAGGCGTCAAAGCCAGGTTGTTGTTGGAGTCGAGCCTGTTGCAAGTAACAGATAACGAGCCTCGCCAACCATTATATTGTTGAAGCTGTTACAAAAGTACATAACCCTATCCATTCTTAACTTAATGCGTCTTGCTCTGTCAGGCTTCACTTGACGCATACTTACTGTATACAAAAGCCCTTAAAAAGGCATTTTAGCTACAGAACAACACGTTAAATGAAGATTGACGGAGCAGTATGGGCGCGATTCATTGCGCTCCTACAATCACAGAAGGATATTGACAGAAAGAGAAATGGAGCAAAATTTCATGACAAGTATGCAAGATGCGGTCATTGTGAGTGCCGTGCGTACTGCGATAGGCACATTCGGCGGCGGATTAGCAGATGTACCAGCAGTTAAACTGGGAGAAATTTGTATTCGCGAGGCATTGAAACGTGCCGACCTCAACCCGAACCAGGTGCAAGAGGTCATCATGGGCAATGTGCTTTCGGCGGGTCTAGGTCAGAACCCAGCCCGCCAGGCGGCAATCAACGCCGGCTTGCCCGTTGAAATTCCCGCCTTGACGATAAATAAAGTCTGCGGAAGTGGCTTGAAATCGGTTATATTGGCAGCACAGTCCATTCTTCTGGGTGATGCCGACATTATCGTTGCGGGTGGAATGGAAAGCATGAGCCGTGCACCTTACGTGTTGGAAAAGGCCCGTTTTGGTTATCGTATGGGTGATGGTAAACTGATCGATTCGATGATCCGTGATGGGTTGTGGGATGCTTTTAATAATTGTCATATGGGAATGACCGCGGAGAACATCTGCATCGACTGCAACGTGAGCCGTGAAGAACTTGATCAGTTTGCCCTACAAAGCCAGCAAAAAGCCGTTCACGCGATTGAAGCCGGAGTATTCAAGCAAGAGATTGTACCGGTCGAGGTGCCGGGCAAGAAGGGGACGACTCTCTTCGAGATGGACCAGCAACCGCGTTCTGAGACAACCATCGAGGCATTGACCAAGTTGCGTCCATCCTTTATGGCGGAAGGTGGATTGGTCACGGCAGGCAACTCTTCTGGTCTCAATGATGGCGGAGCTGCCGTCGTCGTGATGAGTCGGCAGAAGGCGCAAGAGCTGGGCTTGCAACCCATGGCCACCATTCGCAGCTATGCCTCGGCAGGCGTGGATCCACGTGTAATGGGGCTGGGTCCTATTCCTGCCACCCGGCGTGCCCTGGAGAAGGCTGGGCTGAAGGTGACGGAACTCGACCTGATGGAGGCCAATGAGGCCTTTGCCGCACAATCAGTAGCAGTTGGAAAAGAACTGGGCTTCGACACGTCCAAACTAAATGTGAACGGAGGCGCGATTGCGCTAGGCCATCCGATAGGGGCGAGTGGGACGCGTATCCTGGTGACGTTGCTCTATGAGATGCAGAGGCGTCAAGCACATTACGGCCTGGCGACCCTGTGCATTGGTGGTGGGCAAGGCGTCGCAATGATTGTGGAATGTTAATTGCCCAAGAGCCGGTCAAGTCCTATTAGCTATTCTTGATGACTATGCCGATTCTCCATTCTTCAGGTATGTTGTGAAGAAGGGCAGTTGGGGAATATTCCCCAACTGCCAGGAAGTGATTTTATCAACTGGAAGGTGATATTGTTCTGTAGGTATGGACACGATCTGGAAACAGCCTCTTGCTTTTTAGGGGATAGAGTTGAAGAGGGAACAAGGCGAGCAGGTCTCTTGTGAGAAAAGAAGAGCACTATTCACAGAGAAAGCGTGTCACCATAGCTAAGAGTAAAGACGTGAATAAGGTAATGATATCTTGTCTCTATGTAAAAATAACATTGGAGAAAACGATGAAATACGAAGAACTCATTAAAAAGTGATGCATCGGGCGAATGTGAGTTCACGTTTAGAGACTCAGGATGCATTGAGATCTACCCTTGAAACACTTTCCGAACACTTGACGCAGGGCGAAGCAGTAAAATTTTACTCAGAACTACCACCAGAATTACCGTCTACATGCAACAACCCTTTATTGGCGGTATCGCTGACCGCTTTACCCTGAATGACTTTATTCAACGTGTCAGTGAGCGCGAAGGTGTCAGCCCACAGGTTGCAGCCCAGCATGCAAGCGTTGTTGCCAATGTCATCAGTGATGCTGTTTCCCTTGGTGCGGTAGAGCAACTTATCGGGCAGTTGCCTACCGATATCGCCCAACTCTTCATGACACAACACGCAGGCGGATGACCAGAAGACTTTGTGTCATTCGGTGTAATAGTTACTTGATCAAGACATCCTTGCCCTTCACCACTTTCGATGATTCTTGTGACCTTGACCTGTTTTGGTAGAGGCTCCATCGGTTGGAATTGAGGGTGATGGATAATAGATTTCCAGATACTCAAAGAGCGAGAGCCTGGCATGCTCATGGGATGGATAGATCGTGTTCCCCACGCACTCCTCTTTGAACTCTCACGTATACACTTTTTGAACCTTGCCCATAATGATCCCTTTCCTTCTTTGATAGAATATATCTCAGCTTTGCTGGCTCTACCAATTCGGTGCAGACGACTGTCTCCAATATGCAAGATGTGCAAATGACAGAGAGTATTCAAGAGAATTTGGCTCAGCATCACCTCTTGCCCGATGCAGATATCGTGGATACTGGCTACGTCGATGTTGAACTGCTCGTCACGAGTCAGCAGCAGTATGGCATCAAGCTGGTTGGTCCGGGCCTCTCTGACAACAGTTGGCAGGTGAAAACAGGCAAGGGCTTTGGTGTGGCTCATTTCCATCTTGACTGATATAAGCACAACAAGCCACCTGTCCACAGACCCTCTGGGCCACCTCATGCTCCCAAAGGACGCACCGAGGCTCAGAAACGTTGAGGACGGCAGACCTTCTCGTCACGCAGACTCCGTGAACAGGCTCTTGCAAAAAAATGAATCGCACCCGATGTATATCTGTAACTACCTTCAAGCAGAAAAAGATGCTATACTTTTCTTTAAAACCCTCCCTATACTTAAGAAACCTGTATTGCCCTACGTATATTGGTTCTGTACTTCGTACCCGGTAGTCGGTTGATTGTGATGTAATGAGAGGAGGGGAAAAGGGGTATCCTTGATCAAGAAAGTAAACTCTTATAGTTTATGGCGAGACCCTTATGAGGAAGTATATCGTCAAATTGCACAAAGCAGAACCCTTTTGAACGGCGTTCTCAAGCACAAGGAGCTAGCATAGGGTACTGGTTTATGTCATCGTCAGACACATCGGTGGAGAATGACAAAGGAGAATGATACCATGAGTAGGGAGCGCATCGACCTGGCAGTGCTGGGGTTGGGAAATATTGCCCAAAAGGCACACTTGCCGATATTGGCAGCCCGGTCCGATGTTGATGTGATGGCACTGGTCAGCCGAAGCGGCCTTGGGGTTGCAGAATTGGCAGCTATGTATCGTTTTCCTGTACAGGCCACTACTGTGGACCAGGTAATTGCCTACCGTCCTGAGGGTGCTCTCATATTGACGGAGTCGGAGGCACACGCTGAACTGTCCTGTCGTTTGCTGGAGGCGGGAATTGCCGTATACGTGGAAAAGCCCATGGCCCTCAATGTAGTCGACGCACGCACGATGACAAAATGCGCTCACCGTACCGGCCAGCTTCTGATGGTGGGTTTTAATCGGCGCTACGCTCCCATGTACCAACAGCTGAAAGAGCTGTTTCCCGATCAGTTAGCTGGACAGTGTCACCTGGTCAAGACTCGTCAAGCTGGCGGCCCTAAGCAGTCACCAGCTTCAGCCGTGTGGGATGATGTAATCCATTTGATTGACCTCTCCCGCTGGCTCATGGGCGATCCCCAGCGTGTGCATGCATCGATCCAGCATGGTCCTGAGGGCGAGTTTGCCGGTTTAAGCGTGTTGTTTCAGTACCAGGACGGCCGATCAGCCACACTCGTTCAGCCCGTCCGTGCAGGAGGCGTACGGGAAGGGGTGGAGCTGTATGGTGCCAACATGTCTGCCAGGGTCGAAGATTTGGAGGTGCTACACGTGCAGCGAAGTGGTATCACGGAAACACACACCGACGAACCTTGGACCGCCACCTTAATCAGGCGTGGCTTTACGACCGCCCTGAATCACTTTCTGGACTGCCTACGTAGTGGGCACTCGCCTACCCAGTCGCCTCAGGATGCGTTGAAAAGCCATGAACTGGCTCAGACCGTTCTCGATGTTGCTGGGGTTGGGGTATAGCTCTATAGCTGTACTGCAAGATTCATAACAGCTGGAATAGAGCAATCTTTGTCGGCTTCGAATTGTTTTACGGACATCGCTATGGCAACACCTATCGGCTAGAATAACCGATGTTTCTGTTCGTAAAGGAAAAGACTTGCGTCTGTAGCGCAAATTGGTCTATGGCTTTGGGCACATATGGGGTTGTGCAACCTACCTGGATAAATGGCCATCTCGCATATTAGGACACTCGCGGCAGCGGAAGTAGGAGAAATCGAGTCCTCTCCAAAGCTGATTCATGATGGTAGCGACAACGCTTAACGTGAGAAAGGAGCATGTTTATGCTAGAGCATTCCCGCCCGACCGGGCGAACACATATGTTGGACGAGATTCAGGAGCAACCAGTAGCGCTACGGCGCACGTTGAGCAACACCCTCGAACCTGCACGCCAAGTTGCTCTGGAGGCTCAACAACGGAACGTGGACCTGGTGATTCTTGCCGCCCGTGGTACGTCCGATCATGCCGCCTTGTATGCCCAATATCTTTTCCAGTACCTCAATGGCATTCCCGTCGCCCTGGCGACACCCTCGCTGTATACGCTTTATGGTACCTCGCTCCAAGTGCGACGTGCTATGGTCATTGGTATCTCGCAATCGGGCGAATCTCCCGATATCGTGGAAGTCGTGGCACGGGCGCGTGAAGCGGGTGCCCTGACGGTGGGTATCACAAACCAGGAAGGTTCTCACCTAGCGACGACTGCCCAGTATCCCTTGCTCTGTCATGCTGGCATTGAGCGTAGTGTGGCAGCGACCAAGACCTACACCACTACCTGTGCAGTCCTCGCGATGCTGGCTGCATATTTGCCCGGTGGGGAACTCCTGCGTGATGGCCTCGGTCTCATTCCAGAGTTGGTCACTGCAGCACTCAAAAGCGAAGAGGTCATTGCACGGGTGGCCCAGCGTTATGTCTATGCACATGATTGCGTAGTGCTCGGCCGCGTTTTCCAGTACTGCACCGCTCGCGAAACAGCCCTGAAACTGGAAGAAGCCTGCTACGTGGTCTCGACCCCCTTTTCGACGGCTGATTTCCAGCATGGACCTGCTGCGTTGGTTGAGCGAGGTCTGCCTGTCATTCTCTTCGCTCCTCCAGGACGGACCTCCATTGATTCGCTTGCGTTGCTCAAATGGCTACGGGAGCGGGGAGCAGATTGCCTGGTGGTTGCAGAAGAGGAGCACTTGCTAGAACTGGCGTCTATTCCTGTTCCACTCGAAATGCCTTCTGTAGGAGATGATAGCACTAACGAGACGCGTGCTCGCATCGCTGAACTGCTTGCACCACTAGCCTATATCGTTCCTGGTCAGCTCTTTGCGCAATATCTGGCTCTCTATAAGGGCCTTGATCCCGATCAGCCGCGCAGCCTCACGAAAGTTACGCGTACCCGTTGAAGCTTTTTGCATCTTTTGAAGAGCAACGAGCAAGCCAATCTCTTTGCCTTGTTGCTCTTCAAGGTTCCTTCTCTTTATAGCGACGGCTTTCGTCGGAGTTCAATCATGAATTTGTAGCGATCGCCCCGGTAGAGTGATTTGACATGTTCAACCGCATGAGTCTCCTGATTATAGGAGATACGATGCATAAGAAGCAATGGAGCACCAGAGGCAACATGGAGTAATGCGGCTTCATATGATGACGCACAGGTAGGCTCAATACTCTGCATGGCATAGTCGAGACGAATGCCGCACCGCTCGGCTAGCAAATCGTAGAGTGATCGGTTTTCTAAGTCTTGCCTCGCTAGCTGTGGATAGAGTGAAACCGGCAAGGTCGTTGTTTCTAGAGCCATTGGCTCTCCATCCGCCAGGCGCACACGCACACATTCAAAGGCTTTGTCTCCTGCTCCTAATCCTAACGTTTTACGAATGGAGGTTTCGGGCACAATCTCTTCGAAAGAAATAACCCTGGCACCCGCTTTCATACCACGCAACGTCATATCTTCCGTGAAGCTGGTCAGTCTGCTGAGTGCTTGCTCAATTTTAGGGTGAGCAACAAAGGTGCCAATGCCTTTACGCCGTTTCAGAATCCCTTCGTTGACCAGTTCAACAATGGCCTGCCGAACCGTCATGCGGCTGACTTTATAGGTTTTCGCTAACTCTTGCTCCGGCGGTAATGCACTATCAACGGCAAATTCTCCTCGCTGTATCTTGTCAAGAATTTGCCGCATGATCTGGTAATACATGGGAACGGGACTACGCTTATCGATACTTTCATCTTTCAAGTGATTTATCGCCATCTATAGTGTTCCTCTCCTTCTGTACTCATGGGTACAGAAACATTCTTCTTGCAACACATCACTTGTTTCTAGCATTTCTTCAATGGCTGCTATATGCACTAGGACAGGAGCAAGTTCTAGAATGATCTCAATAGTTGAATACGCAACTGTGTACACTGGCATACCCAACTACTATTATTATACACAAAGTTGCCTTACTCGTTAGTAGCACGAGCAATTACATCTGATCTTCAAATTTTTATAAGATTAGTGCTAGTTGTCTAGACATATTGACAGAAGGGCCAAAAAAATGTACGCTATTCATATCATAGAGCAAAGTATATGTATTCCTGTTCCTCAAAAGAAGGTAGAGCTTCTCATAGCAGGGATGCGGACTCGAGGACGCTTGCAGATGCCGGGCAAGAAAGGAGCATGACACGTCGGTTTAGAAGACTGAAGCACACAGCTATACTCACACGTTCAGGCAAGCACGATAGCTTTTATGCCACGCTATTTCTTTCATTAGTCAAAGCACCAAGTGCCTCATTGATTTATAGTCTACAATAAGGAGGTAAAAAGGATGCAAAGCTACTCGATTGGTATCGCGTTACTCTTAGCACTTTGGGCCTATGTTGGCATCGTGTTACAACTCGGGCCGGGCCTGTGGTGGCAGGAAGCGCTCATTTCCGGCTTTGTTACAGGTGCCATCGTAGGGAACATTCCCCTCGGTCTCACCATCGGCGCAACTCTTACACTCCTCTCGCTTGGTCTCTGGACCTATGGCGGAGCGACCATTCCAGATTTTCAGACTGGTAGCATCGTTGGCACTGCAATTGGTGCATTAGGCGGTGGAATTCCAGCAGGATTGGCCGTTGCCATTCCAACAGCACTTCTCATGACGCAAATGGATGTCCTCGGACGTGCAACGACCACGATCTTCATTCATGGTGCCGATCACTATGCAGATGAAGGCAACGAGCGTGGAATTTCTACGATGCACTTATTAGGTCAACTCCCCTGGGGGCTTACGCGGGCAATCCCCGTCTTTCTGGCTATCTGGCTGGGTGCCGGACCGATCCAATCGGTGATCAAAACAGCGCCCACATGGTTCTATCATGGGATGACTGTTGTCGGGCATGTGCTGCCAGCACTTGGCTTTGCTCTTCTGCTCTCCATGCTTCCTTTACGGCGCTTCTGGCCGTTCCTCTTAATTGGTTTCGTTCTGTTCGCTTACTTGAAGATGCCCGTCATCGGAATTGCGATACTCGCTGTTGCGATTGGTTTCCTGTTAAACAGGATGGAAGTAAGGGGTGAAGCCAATGTCTGAGCGCGTTGAGAACGAATTGGTACAGACAGAGGAGCAATCACCTGAGCAGGCAGGGGTTGCCGGACACAATGGTCATGGGGATATTGTCACGCTTGATCGTTCTGTTGTACGCAAGGCGATGTGGCGCCATCTGATTACGCTCCAATGGTCATGGAACTACGAACGTATGCAGGCACTCGGCTATCTCTATTCGATGTTGCCTGTCATTAATGCAGTCTATAAAGACAAAGCGGATCGCATCGTAGCAATGAAGCGGCACCTGGTATTCTACAACACCAACCCACAGGTGGGGTCGCCTCCCATTTTTGGTGCTACGGTCGCACTCGAGGCGCAACATCAGGGTGAAGCGGTCGATAGTATTAAAGTTGGGCTTATGGGTCCCCTAGCGGGTATTGGAGATACTATTCAGGGTATCCTCTACCGCCCCATTATCGCAGTTTTTGCAGCATCCCTGGCTCTTGGAGGGAGTTATCTCGGCCCGTTCTTGATATTCCTCTCCGGCATCCTGTGGACTGTATTGATGATTCCCCTGTTTTTCTTTGGCTACCGGCAGGGTATTGGAGTAGCACAAGAGGTGTCTGCCGAAGGTCGCCTCACCCGCTTTACCGAAATGATCTCCATCATGGGTATGATCGTCATAGGAGGCTTTATTCCTAGCATTTTGGCCGCGGTGACGACGCCCCTCCAGTACGCACAAACAGTGACGCTTCAAGGACAGGTTCACACGGAGAAAGTCGCAGTTCAAGCTACCCTGGATCAAATCGTTCCTTACCTTATTCCTGTCCTCTTTGTCGCTTTCGCTTTCTGGCTCTTGCGTGGCATGAAGCTTTCAGCGGTGTGGGTGCTGATAATTCTTTTCGTCGTGGCCTTTGGATTAAGTTTCCTTGGTATTCTGTAGCCTACCTATGATCTTCTGACTGCGGGATGGCTAGAATTTCTGGTCATCCTCTCATTTGTGTGTATAGCCTATGAAAGGAATTCCTTGCCGATCTGAAGCCAGTCAGCCAAAGGCTAGCGATAAAGGACCGTTTCAGGTCGGAATACGAAAGAGGTGCCTTCTTGATAGGAATTGTTCTCGTCTCACATGGACCCCTGGCGGAAGGCCTCAAAGGTGCGGCCGAGATGATTGTTGGCCCCCAGGAACGTTTTCTCGCTATCGGAATGGATCCGGCGGCTGACCTGGATAGGTTGCGCGAGCAGATTGAGGCCGCTGCAGCCGACGCGTCGGCTGGGGACAAGACAGAAGTGCTGGTGCTGGTTGATCTCATGGGAGGGAGTCCGGCCAACGCGAGCGCGTATCTTGCCACAAATGGCACTGTCGTTCTGTGCGGAGCAAACCTTCCGATGCTACTTGAGGTGCTCATGGCACGTGAAAGCGCAAGTGTGCAGGAATTGACGGAGATAGCACTGCAAGCAGCGAAGGATGGCGTCATCAATCTTACACAGAAGCTTTCAAAGTAACTGAACAAGATAAGGGGAAGAGCATGACAGTTGTTCACATGCGTATAGATAACCGTTTGATACACGGTCAAGTGACGACCACTTGGGCCAATGCTATCAATACGAACCGTCTGATTGTCACCAACGATAAGGTCGCCCGTGATCCTATTCAGCAAATGTTGCTGCCGCAGGCAGCCCGTGGCGTTCCAACGTCAGTGCTTTCAGTTGATGATACTCTACAGTACGTGCGAAGTGAAAAGGGACAGAAAGAGCGTCTCTTCATTCTTGCGAAGTTGCCAGAGGATGCACTGCGTTTGCTTGAAGGCGGCTTACAGCCGGAAGAGATCAATGTTGGGAACCAGGCGCCTTCACCGGGAACAAAGTTCAAAATGGTCACCCATTCGGTTGCGGTCACCGCTGAAGACGCGGCGATCTACCGGGCAATTGCCGAGAAGGGATACCGGTTGACATCGAAAATGATGCCGAGCGACCGCGCAATAGACTTTCTGGAAACGCTTAAAAAGAACAACCTCTAGTGGGAGTCATGCGATGACGACACGTCCTGCCTTCTTGGCTGGCTGGGCTTCAATAGACATCACGCCGACCCTTCCCTGTTGGATGGGTGGATATGCGGCTCGCACTGCGCCAGCCAATGCTATGTACGATCTCCTCTCTGCGCATGCACTCGCGTTCGGCACCCGCGCACAACCGTTAGTTGTAATCATCTGCGATCTTGTTGCCGTCGATGAGGCGATGAGGCATGAGGTACACGCGCAAGTAGCAAAGAAGCACCCGAACGCGACTGTCTGGCTCTCGGCAACGCACACTCATTCAGGGCCAGACGTCGTGAGGTCGTTATCACGCGTGTCTGAGCCGGCTGACTCCGCCGCGATCAGAGCATGCATTTTAGCGGGTGCCAGCCATGCAGCAGAAACTGCAATTGCACGCATGCATCCTGTGAAGGGAATGTGGACGAGTGGTGAAATCAAGAGCATCGCAACCAACCGTGATCACCCTGACAAAAGTTCATCCCTTACTCTCGATATGCTCTGTTTCTACGATAGAGATGTGCAAACAGGCGTGGAGGAGCGACTTGCAAAGCCATCTGCGCTGCTTGCAAGTTTCCCTTGCCATCCCACGGTGCTGGGTGCTGAAAACCTTGCACTTTCCGCCGATCTACCGGGTGCGTTTCGTCGACACTTGCATACTCTGCTAGGAGATGATGCCTGGATAGCAGTGGCAACAGGGGCTGCAGGTGATATCAGTACGCGTCATATGCGCCAGGGACAGGATTTTGACGAACTGGAACGTTTGGGAGAATTGCTGGCAACGCAGGCCTATGCACTGCTCCCTTTGGCACAATCGTTCACGCTCGATCTTCCCCACGTTCATGATACTGTTGTTGAACTTGAGCAGAAAGAACCTCTGGTACCTGAGACACTCGCAGCCTACACTGCCAGCATTCAAGTGCGTATGAGAGTCGAACAACAAGCTGGCAATATGGCCCACGTGCGCACACTGGAAACGGTGCTGCAAGGTCTCTCTGCCGCTCAAACAAGAGCATCGATGCAGGCAGGCCAGGTGCGAAATGTAGCAGTGTCGGCAGCAATTTTGGGAGACGTTGCGCTGCTGGCGGTGCCGGGAGAACTGTACAATGCTCTGGGCGCTGCGATCAAACGAGGAACCGAGCGTTTCGTGCTGTTGTTGGGGTATACAAATGAATACGTAGGCTACATTCCTACGCGTGAGGCCTATACAGAACTGGAGTACGAGGTATTGATGAGTCCATTTGCAGCGGGGTCTGGAGAACGACTGGTGAATGTGTTAAAGACACTGCTCACGTAATACTCGCGTGAGCAAGTAGCAAGCCTTTAAAGAAGAAGGTGATATATGTCCGAACATGCACGATTTAGCTTAGAACTCTTCTGGCAAGAAGCATCCAAAGTGATGGAACGCATCTACCAGACACAGGCGGATGCAATTCGACGAACGGGAAAGCTTTTTGCCGATTGCCTTGAGAACGATGGTGTTATCCAAGCGTATGGAACTGGCCATTCTCGTGCCTTTGCCATGGAACTGGCTGGCCGGGCAGGTGGCCTGGTACCGGTCAACAGGATGAATCTGGAGGATCTCGCACTGCGAGCTAGTTGGCCACTTGAGCGTGTGAGAAGCCCGGAGATTGAACGCGATATTGAGGCAGGACAAGCACTCTTAACCTGCTATCGCATTGAAGCGCGAGATGTTTTTATTATTGCCTCAAATTCTGGTGTCAACGTGGCAATTGTTGAAGTCGCGCTACGGGCAAAACAGCATGGTCATGCGCTGGTAGCTGTGACCTCACTAGCACATTCAAGGCAAACAGAATCGCGGCATCCATCAAGCAAGAAATTGTACGAGCTAGCAGATATCATTATTGACAATTGCGGACCATTTGGAGATGCCCTGCTCGAAATGCCCGATGGGCGTGGCAAAGCATGCTCTATTTCGTCGGTGAGCGGGTCACTTATCGGCCAGATGATTACGGCCGAAACCGTAGGAAATCTCATTGCGCGCGGCATAGAACCACCCATTTTCCTTTCAGCCAACATTCCAGGTGGCATAGAACAGGGACAACGACTGCGACAACGCTATGCAGATCGTATTGCGCGCATTTGATGGGTGAGTAGACAGAGTATTTCGAGAAATGGAAACGAGGTATCTCCATGGGCGAAGATACAAGGAACGCAACAACTGAGCCGCTGCACTTGCTGATAACGGAAAAGCTTTACGCACCTGAAGAGATAGCGGGCCCTGTTGCCATCGTACTGACAGGAACAAAAATACGCGCCGTCTGGCGTGTACCCAATGTGGAGCACGCGAGGCAGTTGTGCGCGCAACATCTGCCGGGGGCGACAATCGAGGTGAGTGATCTAGGTTCCTGGCGTGTTGCTCCCGGATATATTGATATTCATACGCATGGATTTCATGGATATGACATCACGACCGGTTCGCAAGAAGATATTGCAGCAATGGCTAGTGAGCTTTCGCGGAATGGTGTCACTTCGTTTTTTCCAACCATTGCGACAACTGGGAAAACGGAGACGGTGGAGCAAATACAGCGAGTCGTTCGTACAGCAGAGCAGCAGAAATACGAGCAATGGACAGAAATTCTTGGTATTCGCCTTGAAGGGCCTTTTATCAGCCATGCGAAAAAAGGAGCACAGTACGAACCAGGAATCCGGCCTCCCGATCCTATGGAAATGAGCGAACTTGCTACGGTGGGACACGGCTGGATACGCATCGTCGATTACGCCCCGGAAGAGGATGCGGAAGATGGATTGCTGACAACGCTTGTGCAGCTTGGCATCTTGCCCTGTATCGGTCATACTGCAGCAACCTATGAGCAGGCGATTCACGCCATTGACGGAGGTGCTCGCCATTCAACTCACCTCTTTAACGCGATGTCTGGTCTTGAAAATCGCTTGCCGGGGGTCCCAGGAGCACTCCTGACCGACTCGAGGGCAACCGTCGAGGTGATCGCAGATGGCATTCACCTGCATCCGGCCATGTTGAAACTGGTTGTTGCCTGCCGCGGCCCACGCAATGTCGCCCTTATCACGGACGCAGTCGCGGCCGCTGGTTTGCCAGATGGCGAGTATGAATTTATCAAGCGTCAAGTAAAAGTTATCGACGGTAGCGTGCGGCTGGCTAATGGTACGCTAGCAGGAAGCGCGTTGACGCTTGATCGGGCCGTCAGGAATATGGTAGAGTTTGTTGGAATGAGATGGGCCGATGCTATTCGCATGGCTTCACTCACTCCTGCTGAGATTACAGGCGTGTCGAATTGGAAGGGAAAAGTTGCGCCCGGCATGGATGCCGATCTGGTTGTTCTCGATGAACAAGGATTTGTGCGCTGCACCTGGGTGCAAGGACGCCTGGTGTATGAGGGGAACCCTGCGTTTTCAACGAAAGGATGAGAATATACAATGACTCATCAGCAACCAATTCGTGTTGGGCTGATCGGGTATGGCATCGGCAAGGTATATGCTGCTGCGCTGCGTAATGTTGAAATGTACTATGCAGATACTCCACCCGTGAAGCTTGTTGCGGTGGCGACATCCAGTGAAGCGAGTGGCAGACTTGCAATTGAGCAATCGAATTTTGAGCGCTCTACCACGGATTACCGAGATGTCTTGGCCAGTGATGATATTAATACCGTGGTCATCGCGACTCCACACTATCTGCATCGAGAGATGCTCGTAGTGGCCCTCTCTACGGATAAAGCGATTTACACAGACAAGCCCCTTGCCAATACCCTGAACGAGGCGCAAGAAATAGTCGCTACAGCACGCGCAAAGGGACGAGACGCACAACTGTCTTTTACGCTGCGTTACTGTCCAGCCGTACAAGAGGCGCGAAAGTTGCTTCAGGCTAGACGCCTGGGCAAGATCTATGCCTTTCGCTTAGCCTATTTTCGTTCAAGCTATCGCAACCCTGAGAAGACGTTACGCTGGAAAGCGGAGATGGCGAAGAGTGGCGGAGGTGTCATCAGTGACCTGGTGCCGCATCTGGTTGATTTGCTGATCTGGCTGATCGGAATGCCTGAGCAGGTTGCTGCGCAAACACGCATTTTCATTCACGAGCGGCCAGCGACGAAGGGAGGTCGCGAGAAAGTACGCGTGGAGACGGACGATCATGTGATTATCCAGGTGGCTATGCCGGGAGGAACAATCGGAACCATTGAGGCTGGCAGATTGATTGCAGGCGCGATCAGTAATGTGGCTGTCGAGGTCTATGGAAGTGAGGGGTCACTGCGCTGGAATCTGATGGATCCGAATTATCTCTATGTTGTTGAGAGCAGGAAGACGGAAGGCGGCGAGCAGGGCTGGCAGCAAAGACCGACGGTGCAGAACTATCCAAATGCGAGTATACCAGGAGCAGATGTACCGGTAGGAGGAATGCGCTTCTACATTGCCGATTTTCTCAGGAAGACACGTGAAGAGCAACCGTACGATCCTGGGCTTGAGCAAGGTCTGCGTGTGCAGGAGGTGATTGACATGGCGACACGAGCTGCTCGCACAGGAACGTGGATCGCTCGTTCTAAGGAAGGAAGGACAAATGGCAACATCAAATGACATTGTTATCCACCATAGAGTCGGTTTGCATGCTCGTCCGGCGGCGATGTTTGTCAAGATGGCAGTGGGCTTCTCTTCACGTATCACGCTGGAAAATCTTACGAAGGCAACGCAGCCAATAAACGCTAAGAGTATTTTGAGCGTACTTTCAGCAGGTGTCAAGTTGGATGATCAGATCCGTATTACGGCTGCTGGTGCCGATGAAATAGAGGCTGTGGCCGCGCTTTCTGATCTCGTCAACAGCAATTTTGGAGAGACAGAATGATGAGGTGAACAAAATGTCCCAAAAAGTGATTCGCGGAATTGGCGCCTCTGCAGGCATCGCCATCGGGCCGGTCTTCCGCTACGAGACACATTTGCAGGTTGTCGAACAGCGGCAGATCGTTGATGTCGAAGCTGAACTGGCCCGTCTGGATGCAGCACTGACCCAGGCGCGCCAAGAAATACAGGTGCTGATAGCTCAGGCACAGAAAGATGTAGGTTCTAGCCACGCGAGTATCTTCGAGGCGCACGACATGTTCCTCAGCGACCCGGAACTGTTGGAACAGGTCCACAGCATGATTGAGGTACAGCATATCAATGCTGAATTTGCCTGGAAAGAAAGCACGGATGCATATGTGTTAATGCTGAGTTCAATCAACGATGAGTATCTTGCAGCACGTGCAACCGATGTGGAAGATGTTGCCAGGAGAGTAATACGTATCCTGCAAGGAACTGATGAGCAATCAGCTCAGATCGCGCAGCCATCAGTCATTCTTGCAAACGAACTCACTCCTTCCGAAACGGTGACGTTGGATAAACAAAAGGTGCTGGCGTTTTGTACGGCTGGTGGCGGCTCAACCTCGCACGTGGCAATATTATCCAAAGCCCTGGGTATTCCCTCGATTGTTGGATTGGGAGCAGCTATCGAAGCAATTCAGGATGGTACGCAAGTGATCGTGAATGGTACAACCGGAGAAGTAGTGATTGCGCCCGACACGACTACCATAACGGTATATCGACAACAGGCAGTGGAACTTGCACAATCGCAAACAGAGGCGCAGAAGCAAGCAAGGGCGCCAGCTATTACATCCGACGGCGTACAGGTCGAGGTTGTTGCTAATATTGGCTCAGCAGATGAAGCTGCCGAAGCACTGGAATATGGGGCTGAGGGTATTGGATTGTTGCGCACCGAATTCCTGTTTTTGAAGCGTGACATCGCGCCCAATGAAGATGAGCAGGTTGCGGTATACAGCGCAATTATGGAGACGATGGGGCAGCGTCCAGTGGTTATACGCACGCTCGATATCGGTGGAGACAAGCCAGCACCTTATCTGGCGATGCCGATAGAGATGAACCCGTTCCTGGGTGTGCGTGGTCTGCGTCTGTCGCTGACCCATCTTGAGCTGTTCCAGACGCAATTACGCGCGCTCCTGCGTGCAGGAGCTGGCCATAATTTGAAGATTATGTTTCCGATGGTAGCCACCCGGAATGAGGTATATACAGCGCGAGAACAGGTAACCGACGCCATAGCAGCACTCGAAGCGTGCGGCATTCCCTATGCTCAAACACTCGAGGTTGGCATCATGGTTGAGGTCCCATCGGCGGCGATGATGGCTGATGCTCTGGCAGAAGTTGTGGACTTTTTCAGTATTGGTACCAACGATCTTGCACAATATACCTTGTCCGCAGACCGCACAAATGCAGCAGTAGCTTCGCTTGCCGATGCTCTCCAGCCAGCCGTACTGCGCCTGATACGCATGGTGATAGAGGCTGCGCATGCGAAAGGGAAATGGGTAGGTCTGTGTGGCGAACTAGCTGGGGATCCCCTGGCCGCCCCAGTGCTACTAGGTTTGGGACTGGACGAGTTTAGTATGACGGCCCGTTCTATGCCCCTCGTCAAACAAGCTATCCGCCGCTATAGTACAGCAGAGGGACGAGAGATCACGCAACATGTGTTGACATTGGCTAGTGCTGATGAGGTACGAGGATTTTTGAGGACCACATATCCTTTTTGAGCCATTCCTAATCATTGTGGTTGAGGATCTGAGAGTGAACCACAGGGTTCGCGATATTAGCAACTTGGCGAGAGAATTGAAGAGTGTCCTAGAAAAGAAGGGCGAGGGAAGGAAAAAAGCGGGGAAATGGCGGGGATGGTGGGGAACTACGCTGCTGTTTCCACTGCTGTTCTCTCATTCCACACGTGAAATCGCGCCTGCATAGTGGTACAATAATTCACTGCATGCAGACGATGTCGACGGGGTCGAAGGCGGAGAGAAGAACTTTTAGACTGCCTTCGCGGTACGCTCCAGCTTTGCAGGAGGACAGCACCAGAATATCGAGCACATTGCCAACTTGATCAACGGCTCGCCACAAGGAGCGTTGCTTCCCGTTGATGGTGAAAAATCTCATCCAAATGCCACTTGTCGCCGGGTCGACAACGTCGTCTTTTCAGTTCATTGGCCATGATATGCGCTACGTCTGGCCAAATATGAGGTACCATCGCCAAACCGTTTCGTAGGTGAGGACTATTCCGGGTTGTGTCATGAGTTCTTCACTCTCACGAAAGCTGAGTGAATAGTGGAAATACAACCATACACAGTGACTAATAACCTCAGGTGTGAAGCGGAACCCTTTGTAATCCGCTTCACAGGAACAACGCTGCCCTGTAATGTCGGCCTGGACTCAGCCGAGGTGAAGTTGCTCAAGGTGGCAATGCGGCAGTTGCACCTTCCATCCTAGGCAAAGCACCGCGTCTTGGAGCTAGCCTGGAGTAGAGCTGATCTGGCCCAGAGCGAGATGATCTCGGCTCATCATGTGGTGGAGGTAGTTCAATATCGGCTGAGGGTTGGAAGAGAAAAAAGTTTGCTTGTGTGCAGTTCCTCTTTCCGTTTTGGCTGTCCTGTGAGAGAATAGAATGAGCGTTGCAGTGAGACGACAACTCTATTCTTTGCAGGGGCAACCAGGAGAGATTCAGGGAGACGTCTCCGGCGAAGAGCTGGACAGGCACAAATCGTGAAGCAGTACGCTCTCCTGATGCTAGTTGGCTTACTTCTCCTGCATTTGTCGCAAGCGAAGCAAGTCAACCGAGAGATCTGTTCAAGGGAGGGAAACCATGGTCGCTCAACCATCACCACGGGGGATGAGCGTGGAGGAGTGGCGCGAACTGGAACGGACCAGTTCCGACAGCAAACACGGGTATATCGACGGGCAAGAGTACGGCATATCAGGCGGGAGCCGTAATCATGGGCAGATTGGCAGTAATGCCGTTCGCATCCTTGAGGACGCACTAGGTGATACCTGCTCTATCTACAACTCCGATGTCGCTGCGCGCCTGTCTCCTTCACGCTATACTTACCCGGATGCAACAGTGACCTGTGAGGAGCATGATCGGGCAAGCGACGAGACGGAGATACTTGCCCCTCGTGTCATTGTCGAGGTGCTCTCGAACTCGACGGAAATCTATGATCGGGGCGAGAAGTGGGGATACTACCGGGCTTGCCCCAGTGTCCAAGAGTATGTGTTAATCGCCCCAAGTACCAAGCTGTCGAGGTCTACCGCCGTACTCCACCCACATGGACCTATCAGGCCTACGGACCGGGCGATGAGATAGAGCTAGCCAGCATTGGCGTGAGCATCTCACTCACCGTGCTCTACAGTCGAACCAGCGTGCCGGAGCCGGACGACCCCGAGGGCGAAGTATAGGCCCAGGCCTCAACAATGCATGAGGCGATCAATGAACTCTAGGCTGTCTCACGCATCTCCCATTGGTTCTTGGGGTCAAAGAATGAAAGGACTTTTTTAAGAAGGGACAGAGTAATGCAGTATCACAGATTGCTCTTGCCACACAAGCACTTATGGTGCAGGAATACAGAGTGCTTTGGCTCCCTACAACCAACTCTTCTTCTTCCCAACGATTGTAACCACCGCGAACCTCTACACCTGCCAGTTTAAGGATGTGGATGTGGATCTGCTGCGAGGGGAAATTCCTTTTGAGAAGGTAATGCTCACCCCGCAGCCTTACCTGATGTTTAACTACTCAATTCCTTCCTCACTCCAATCGTCACCAGAAGACATGGGGCTGGACTCCACACGTGAGGAACTGGAACGGCAAGCCCGCATGTCCATCTTCGTTGTGCAGAGTGCTTTCTTCCCCGCCTTCCTCGAGCACTTAGCTACATCCTTTGTACGCGATAGCTGTGACTGGTTGGAGGTACGACTCAACCTGGAGCACATCGAGTCACTCCAGAAGGATAACAAGCCATGAATGAACTGATGAAGTCAGATACAACTATCCAGCATGTGCCAACTTCTCATGTTGTAACTGATGCGGTGTATCCAGTGATGACTGCTCGTGGACCGCCCAAAATAGGCGGCATGAGCAAGTTACGCCTGACAAATACAGTCAACGGCTTGCCATTCTCAGTTCCTTCTATGAATATGCGCTACACTATGCTTTGTTTCTGAGAATAAGTTGATTATATCCTGTCAGCTTAACGCGCAATTGCTCTTATCTTGCTCTGCGCGTACATACCGCAGGTGATACCACCGAGAAGGCACAATGCACCCATGCCAAGCAGAAGATAGGCGTGTCCCTGGGATTGTAACACGACCAGGTAAATTGTGCCGACAGTCAGTGTCACAATGCCTAATGATGAGATCACACCTAGCATGATCACACTTATAAAGGTGGTCATGCCACCTGTGGACTGTGCGATTATTGCGCCAGCAATCCCTACCAGGAGGGCAATGAGGCTCAAGACAATGACAACGCCGCCACCATGTGTCACGTTTGGAGCCGAACCATAGCGATTTGCCAGGTAGTTGAGGCCAACGATGCTGCCCATCATACCTAGCGCGATCACTCCATGGCTCAGTGCTACTTTGATCTTCGACCCTGCACTGACGATGCCTGCAATTCCGCCGATAATACCTCCTGCACCCATGCCCAGAAATACATAAGCACGTTCGTGATAATGTGCAAAGACGATCAAAGCAAGTCCCAACAATAAGGCTGCTATGCCCAAAACGGTGAGCGTTGTGAATGTGAGAGGTTTATTTCGCATGAGAAAATGATTATATTGCTGCACAGATAGAATCCTTCATAATACTTTGTCAATCCCCTTTGTATTGCAGAATGTAGAGTCCCTCGTTGTAGTCGGTCATGTACATCAATCCATCACGATCCACAAAAACGTCGCAGGACTGGATAACCTTTGCTCGGTTTGGCCGTGTATCGAACATGTGCTCAGGTGGTGGGGGCACATAGTAGGCCACCTCTTCAGGCTGGAATTGATTTTTGATGTTGAAGACTCGCACCCCGGCATTCTGGTAGGTGGCGAAAATCAGCTCCGAACTTTGGAAGGAACCAGGGCGGTTTTCGTGCAGGTTGTGAGGACCGAAGTGTCCACCCTTGGCGCAGTAATCCTCTTCGGACGGTGTAGGAAAGGTTGATATCGTAACTGGGTTGGTTGGCTCACGCACGTCCACTATCCAGGTGTACTTTACTTGGTCAGCGCAGTTGTCGGCGATAGCTTCGTCAGCAACGACTGCAAGTTGTCGGTCTGGTAAAGGGAGACTCGTATGCGTGCCACCGCCAAAAGGAGGACACCAGTTGCGATGCGCCAGCAAGTGTGGCTTGCTGGGATCACTCACATCAAGCAGTGTCAAGCCACCATCGCGCCAGGAGCCGTACGCGATGTTGTTGGCCACGATAGCATGGTGCAGGGCATAGCGCCTACCCGCTCCCCATGTTGCTGTCTCGCCTCCGGCTTTCCACATCCCAGGTAACCACCATCGACCCACCTCCTTTGGATGGGTCGGGTCTGCCATGTCAATGACCAGGAAAATATAGTCGGTATAGCCATCTAATAAGGCTGACGCATAGGCGTAGCGGCCGCCCACATACCACATACGATGCAGGCCCAGACCCGCGACAGGCATGAATCCGATCTCGCGCGGCTGCTCTGGTTTCGAGATGTCGTACACGCGCATCCCAGCCGAGAAGTCGCGGCTCGGTGCCCCAAAGGTTTCGCCAATGGACTTGGTGTAGTACTCCTCCTCATTGGCGTACAGGTTGGAACCGAAGAGGTTGACTGCATTGACCACCAGCAGGAGATCGTCATGCGTCTGCAGGTGTAGGGACCAGGTGTTCGGCGGAGTTGGAAGGTAGTTCACCGACTTGGGGTTCTTTGGGTCAGTGACATTCACAATGGTGACCCCATTGCTGAACATGTGGCCGATGTAGGCATGTCCCTTGTGTACCATAATCTGTACACCATCTCCCCGTCCCCCCTGATCCGAATGACTTACGAAGTCGATATTTCGCCGTGACACGTTCAAATTTGCCATGTTCATTTCTCGCACTCCTTCATCGTTGAGCAACCACTAGAGCCATCTCTACATTTCCCTTTGCCTTGATTGAGGCTTGATCTACTCCGCTAAAAACCGCATTCGTGTTTTCCTGCCTCATTCTATCATATACAGCTTAACTTGCTCCCTTCTCAACCTGGCAATAAGATGTGATTTATACTTTTACACGAAGGAAGAGGCGAGTCTTGTGCGGCCTATTTGCAGAACGGATGTATCAAGTAGCTTGCACAGCTGTAGCGGGCTGTTGAGGGAAGAAAGCTCGGAGGAATAAAAAAAAGGGCGTCGACTTTTCTTGTCGGCGTCCCTTTTTTGTGTCTTCTAGCGGAATCGAGGGAGTCTGATGATCTACAAGACACCTATGTGACAATGTGTCATGTTTGGCCACGCACGCGACTGAGGATACAGGTATGCTCTCTCTGCGGGAAAAGCGCATAACAAAAAGCATTCATTCATCGGACGAGGATAGAC
>JAABUZ0100003584.1_pt1 | contig 22804 bp, 29 predicted proteins | sample 5562091 | NCBI WGS metagenome assembly JAABUZ01 (sample SAMN12813069, study PRJNA571459) | rock metagenome | isolation source: Antarctica rocks | place: Antarctica: Victoria Land, Linnaeus Terrace sud | collected 2015-12-21
CCCTGTGGTTGCCAACCCATTTCCTTTTAGGAGCCCCGCGATGGACATTGTAGCCCTGTTTTGCGATCTCGATGACTTCTATCAAGTCTTTGCCCCGGTCTGGCAGAAACGCTTGCTGCCTGCCCCAGGTCGGCATCGCCGCCGTGCGGTCCGGCTCAGCGTGAGCGAGATCATGACGTTGGTGGTGGCTTTCCAAACTTCGTCGTATCGCACCTTTAAACACTTCTACTTGGCAGAAGTGTGCTGCCACTGGCGGGCGGAATTTCCTGACTTGGTGAGCTATCAGCGCCTGATCGAGTGTCTGCCAGCGGTGTTGGTGCCCTTAGCCGCTTACCTGCGAACACGCTTAGCCAGCACGCACGGCTTGGCTTTTATTGACAGCTTGCCTTTGCCGGTCTGTCACAATCGCCGCATCCACTCGCATCGCGTCTTTGCTGGCATCGCTCAACGGGCCTGCAGCAGCATGGATTGGTTTTACGGCATGAAGTTGCACTTCATCATTAACGAACGAGGAGAGTTGCTCGCTTTCCGGCTCACGCCGGGCAATGTGGATGACCGGACACCGGTGCCGGATCTGGCCACCGCACTCTGGGGCAAACTGTTCGGTGATCGCGGTTACATCAGCCAGGAACTATTCGAGCGCCTACAGCAAACCGGCGTGCAACTGATTACGAGACTCAAGCGCAAGATGAAGAACAAACTGATGCCGTTGCTCGACAAAGTTTTGTTACGCAAACGAGCGTTGATTGAAAGCGTGGGGGAGCAACTCAAGCATGTCTGCCATATCGCCCACACCCGTCACCGCAGCATCCACAACGCCTCGGTGCATCTCCTGGCCGCTCTGGTGGCCTACACCTGGTACGAACACAAACCGTCGCTCCGCCTCAGTGAGGAGGAATGTGAACTGCTGGCGCGAGCTCTTTAATTCTTACGTCGAATTGACGTTATACACCTGAACTGTCCTCCCTGTAGATCTCACACCAATAACGGCCCTTTGCACTTTGCGGATTCGCACGATCGAGGAATATGGACACGGTATAGACCGGGCGCATGGGTAACAAAACAGACCGGGGAGATCGGTAACAGTTCAGCGGCTCATTCACCACAAAGGCTTAGCGAGGCCGCGCGTCATGCGGTCAAAGATTTCAGGCTCTTGCCCGGCGGCTTTCGCGGCGAACTGAAACGCCTGGACTCTATCGGGCGCGATCCCCGTGCGAAGACTGAAGTTTTTGATCTGCTCGCCCTCTTCCGCGAGCACCTTGGCCGAAGCCAACCCGGCCAATTCCAAGCCGACAAACGCCGCCGTCAACCCGCCGACCGCCATCACGGCCGTTTGGCTCAGTCCTGTGATCGCGGCAATCCTCGGAATCGCGCTCTGGAGCAAGCCGCCGCTGCCGGAGGTGCCGACGAGGATATCTGTGCCCTCGATGATCGCTCCGCGAGTCGAGCCTTCGAAGAAATCCTTTACGCCTAGAATGCCGCGCCGGAGCGCCTGATTGCCGTGGCCGTGACCACCCTCTTCCTTCTTCGACGCTTCGATGATTTTGTCGTAGGCTGCCTTGATGCGTTGGGCGGCAGATTCGGTCGTTCCAGCCCGCGCCAGCAACGCATCCCGCTCCTGCTTGTAATACTCGGAGCGCGGCAAAGAGGCTTTGCGGGCGCGGTCTTCCAGTTCCCGGATCGCTTCGCTGTTGGCCTGAAGCTGCTTTACCCTCGCCCCTAGTTCTGCATTCAGCTTGGCATCGTTTTCCTGAACGACTTGCCTCGCCGCCCGTGTGGCTCTGGCCCGCTCCGCCTTGTCCTCGACATCAATGAGTTTGTTCATGGCGGCCACATGGCGCTGGATGGCCGCTTCATCCTGGCCGAAATTATTAGCGCCCTGATCCCGCTGAATGATGAGTTTTTGTTTGACACTTTTTCCGGCAAGAGCCGCTCGCGCTTCCAGCTTGTCGAGGCTGCGCATGGCAGCAGCGGAAGTTTTCCACCAGTGCCGCAGCACCTTCTGCAACCAACTCCGACTGACGCCCCACTCATCAGCCAATTCCTGTTGGTTTCCATCCCAGTGCTGCCAGGCCTGAATCAGCTTGCGCCGCAGATCATCGGAGTACTGCTGCATTCGCTTCTCCTGCCAGCAGCTTACACCAACCTGAAATTTGCTCTAGGCCAGAAATAAATGCGCAATCCGTGAGGGATCGTCGGACCGATGGATTACCGTCACTCGGTCAGCGACGTGCGACGCAGATGCACCACATGACTTAGAAGTGCTGGAAAACCTTGATTTGTCTCAAGGGAGTTCTCGATTGCTACTAGGTGGCAAGTCTTCGAGCCAGGCGAATACTTCCCGGGCCGCAGCGACGCATTCTGAGGCTTCTTCTTGACTGACAAGAGTCCCACTATGAGCAATTTTGTTTCTTTTTTCAAACAAGGCTTGGATCCTGTTAAAGAGTTTGCGATCAGAATCCTTAAGTGAGACTCCCACGGCACTTCTCATGGCCTTGTCAAACAGCCCGGCAGCGCTCATTGAAAAATCACGCGGACTGGAGATGAGAGCTTCGACAAGAGGTAAACCCTGTGGGAACACCTTCTGCCGAAGCGCCAGCTTTACCTTGATTTCGCAAGCTATGGCGGCATGAAGAATGGCTCGTTGGAAATCGTGAAAATGGCGGTTCTCAAGCGTGATGATAGACGAAGACAAATAGGTGATCAGAGAGTTCCCGTGCTGCAAGAAGTAACCGGCGTCGGCTAAGAAGACTTCGGGTAAATCAAGGAGTATTTCAGGCGTGGCCAATCTTCCGACGATTTCCTTGAAGGTTTCTTTGTCAAGAGCCGTCTTACTTGGCCGTGGTTTCACATCCAAACGCAACCCGAACCCCGCCATAAATCGATGATTCGAGTCTTCTTCAAAAGTTGTTGCCTGAGGGTGCTCGGCATAGGAAACTTGGCCAGCGGGACCAAGCCACACCTGACCTCTCCCCCTCTGAACATCAAGGAAGTCAATAAGCAGCTTTTCTGCGTCCCTGATTCGCTTTCTTTCGTATTCTGCGATCACTTCCGCTAGTATTTGCCTACTCTCGGTCTCTAGACTCTCCCGACTTATAGCGTCGCTGGTCTCTCGTATAACGACCAAAATCTGGTTTATGGAGCACCTGCCGTGTCCATCCGCGTCCCTCCTGGCGGTACCGCCGAATCCTTCAAACTGAAGGTTCGAAAACGAGATCGGAACATCCGTTTGAGAAAAGGGTGGGATCGCAATCTCAAAATTCAAAGCCTCATGGTCAAACGTCACTCGCGAACCCAAGCAGTCGAAATCTACCCAGATTCCCTCTTCTAGCCAGAACCGGATCTCACAACGAATCCTTGCCATCCATTACAGGATATGTGCTCGAGGCCGGGCGCACACGTCATATCACGCCACGAGCAAAGCTGGCTTGGTTCTGTTACAGGCTAAGACTTGGGACGGATTTTGACGAACCGCGTTGCCAGGCCTTGAAGATCCTGCTTATTCATCCGCATGAAGGCGCGCCAGAGTTCAAGGCATTCTTTGGATAAGGCGAGAGCGTTAACCATTCCAAGACTCGTATCCAGATGGATTTCCTGCTGCTGCATTGTTTTCTCACCGTCGAATGTGAATCTGGTGTGGCTAATGCCTAGTTTAGGCTCTCGTCCGGACCGGCCACTGTTGTGAGTGAGATGCTTTGTGCCGTTGCAGAGATCAGCGCAAATTCGTAGAGCCTCATTCTCATTTATAAATTGCTCAACCGCGGTCTTGGCCTCTTCAGTGGTTATTTCACGGCCGGCTTGCCAAACGCGGTCCTGCCCAAGCCAGTCCTTTAGGTGATGACAGTTCATGAAAAACGAGAGCGTGTAATCGAGAAGGTCGTCCTGCGGGCCGAAGGGCAAGATCTCGCCCTTCCGAATCAACTCCATCCGATGTTGCCAGCGTTCGACTCTGGCGAACTGCACGCCAGCACTTTCTCCAATACCGAGACTCATTTGTCCGTACCTGATCTAAGAATGACAAAGTCGATTAGGCCATTCACTTTGACGCGCTTACAGTTGTATGGTCGCGTGGCACCCTCCAGTCTGGGTTCAATATCAACCCAGACCCCTACCGGAAATCAGTAATTTACGAATGAAGTGGACAAAAGTGCGCGGAAAGTGCGTAGTTAAAACGCGCGGTGGGACCGGAGCGGTATTTCAGGATTGGAAAGGCAAGGGCAGGAATCTCAAATGTTGAGCTTAGAGAGGGTTTTTCCAACTAGCGAGATGTTCATCACCGGTCTCAAATAAATTCGAAACTCCTTGTTTTTCGATTACCTGTAATTGCCCTGTAAGCGTATCTGGAAAGCCGAGATAGTCCTCGTGAACAAGAAACATTTGAACTCGCCCAAGTTCAAGCCTTACCGCAATCCCGTATCCCTGTTGCAGTACAGATTCACTCAGCGCTGTGAATCTGTTCCTTTCGAGGAATGCGCGGATAATTGAGAAAAGCTCTTTGGCTTTTTCTGCTTTAGTTTTGATTTGTTGCATGCAAATTTCTACAAGCTTCCTTGCTTAAAGCTTCCAGAAAGTGCGTTTTAGACTTTGAGGAGCGCTCTATAAATCACCCCTAAGCGCTAAAGGCCTTTCGGAGGGAGAGGGATGCCTTGAGGTGGATGATTTCCTGCATAGTAAACAACCGCTGCTTTCGTGTCTTTAAATGGCTTGTAGTAGACGCGATTCCCGCTGCCAATCTCGTAAGACCAAATCCCTGCGTACTGATGCCCTTTGAGGGCATAGCAGCGTCTCGGGATCGGTTTCATCGCATCTCTACTTAACCAGTCAAAGCAACGCGTTGCCTCTTGCGGGGTATCGCGGCACAACCCGATCCAATCTTTTAGGATTCGTTTATTCCAGGCTGTTAAATTCCATGCCGGAACACCTTGAGATGCTCCGGCGGGCGGCGCTAATTCCAGAGAAATTTCTGGTTCGTTACCGGGCTCCTGCTGCCGCAAGTTCAATAGACTCCTCTTCGATCAACTGCCTTGGATCAGCTAGGGGAACCTCATCCCGCTCTGCCGATAAAGCCTCTTCAAGGACTCCGCTCTGAATAGCAAGAGCGCTTTCGTGCCATTCGTGAATGATTGTTTCGACAGAATCCCAGCTCTCTGAGCCATTAAACGCCTTTTCAGCGGCCGGCATCAGCTCATCGATAAACTGAGCAAGATCTTCTTTGCTGAAGGCCTTTAACCAAGAAATAGAGGTTGACACCTCGTCTCCCTTAACAACGTTGAGAGCCCCGTGCAGGAGTTCGAGTGTTTCGCCCATGCTTGCGACTGCTTTCACTAAAGAAGCTGCTTGATCGCGATTCATCAGCGCAAACTGCTCATTATTGCGGGATATTGTCACGGGTGCCTTACGAGCACGATTTAGTACTTCTGAATGACGACGGTTCAGATCTGTAGAAGAATACACCTGATCACCGAACATACTAAGCGCTCCTGCAAACGCCATACTAATCATCACGCTACTCCTTTAGCTTTGGTAGGAACTCTACAAAGATCTTATCGACAGTTCGTAAAATTCTACGACTAATTTTACGCATCTGTTTGATGCAAGATCAACCTTTTTTGTTGCGAATTCTAGTACTGTGAGTTTCTAGCTTTGTTTTCAATAGGTTAATGATTGCAAATGAATTTAAAATATTTTCATTCTTTGTGAACGAGTCCACATACTTTTAATGCGGTGGTCGTGGATTCAAATCCCACTAGCTACCTCCAGAAAAGCCAAGCATCGTCACTTCCTCTTTGGCTGTTCCCGCCACTCGCGAATGCGCTCCGGCAACACCTGATACTCATTCCCCTTCACCCGCACGGTGACAAAACAAAGCGCCATTAAGATGGCATCCAGTTGTTATATCCAACCTGGTTCTGTCCCAACCGCCCCAACCATCTCCAAAACACTTAGGACACGTAGCAGGCCCGTTAACATGGCCTGCCCCCAGTGTCCCAACCGAGAAACACCGTCAATCGCGTTTGCGCTGACAACTGAAAGCAATTGATCCTGGAGTATGACCGGCAAACTCCGTCCGGTTTTCGTCCGGGAAAGGGTACTCAAAAGCGTGATCTTTGGTGATTACCAGGGCAGAGTAGGGAAGGCGAAAAGAACCAGCTAAGCGCTTTGTTTTCTTCGAAAGTCTTGGAGGCGCGGGGCGGGATCGAACCGCCGAATAAAGGTTTTGCAGACCTCTGCTTTCGCACCAGTGCAGGAACGCGCCGGCGGCGCGGCCGTAGGTGGCCCGCGTGTTCGGGTTGCGGATATTGACGGTGAAGAATTCGAGGAAGCGACGGGCGTCCGGCTTCCCTGCCCTGTCGATCAGCGCAGGGAGCACGAGGCGCGAAGAAGTCAAGGTAAGGGAAGCTTCACTCACCTGACCGTCTCTCCGCCTGTGCGGACCAATTTGTAGGGTAAAGCGGAAGGCACCTTGGGCGCTTCGCCTGTACTAGGGGCGACTTTGTCAACCGCGGTGGCCGTCCGCGCCCCAATCGATCTTTGCTGGATCAGATTTTCCACGATGGGATGGGCGGCGTCTGGATCGATCGACAATTTTTCTTCGATAGCATGTCCTGCATTGGTGGCGCATGTCAGACTGGCGGGCAACGACGTACCAAGTCTATGATTTCTTCCTCGGGAACGGGGAGCACCGGAGGAGTTTGTGGATCCATGCCCAACCCTAGTACCCTTCCTTATTTACTACGACATAACCTCCATTTATGTTGGAGGAACGGAAGCAGGCTCCACTCGATTTGGTTGTCACTTTGCCAGTTATTTGGCGTAGAAGTTGGCACGCTCTGTGGCGTACAGGATTGCGCTGAACGGGGCGGCAGGCGAGCCCTCGCGCCGAAGGGCGCACACGTTGGTTTTGCAACCACGCATCCCCGCTCGATTTGCTGGGTTTTAGCGCTGCGAAATTATCTGGCATTCTGTTCAGAAAGGGCGACCGGTTGGCGCCATGGCTGTTTCGGGCCATCTCTCCGTTTTCCTTGCCACTCCTGTCTGCCTCGATATGCCAAATTGCGTGCCAACTTTGACGCCAAATACTGGGCAAAGTGACAAATATACAGTTGAATGACTCGCTTTGCCAAGTCTTGGTAAAATTTATTCTTACCAAGAGTCAAGAGGGAAAACACCGGTCTTTGGGGGTAAACCTATTTGAGCTGCACGAATTGGTCAAACGACAGAAGTTTCACTCGACCGGATACCTTGATCTCGGAACACGCAGCATGGTGCGCGAGTTGCTCGATCTGCAATGGCAGCATCGTTGGAAACGACGCTTTTGTCTCTTGCCGCTGGCGCTCTAAAATCGTGCGATACTCCTTCGACTTGGCAGCAAAGCGATCGATCTCCTGCCGACAATACTCGTCATATTCAGCTTGGCGAGAAGGAGTTCCCTGCCCCTTTCGCTGCGTCTCTGGAACTGGCACGTTCTCTTCGATGAAGCGAACGTACATACCGGCTGGGTTGCGAAACTTCCCGCGTGGCGAATCTGCCAGCACTGAGTCCATGTGTTGAAGTTGCGCCATTACGTCTTGGCCCGGCTTTCGATTTGAAAGAAGTGCGCGAGCCTTACTGGCAGTGATTCCACGCTGCACGAGTTCCCGATAAAGGCGATCTTCAACAGAGACTTCCTGGTGTAGTGGAAGTTGTTGTTGCCTTGGAGCAACTTCAGTAACACGTGACTCTAAAGCAAGAGGCTGAGTGACTCTACTGTTTCGCATCGTGAAGGCACGGTACTCCCGCTCTGCTTTCGGTCCTGGCGTGTAATACATCTCCCAGTCCGGCTGGCCAGCAGCAACTGTTTCTTCAAAAGCTACTTTTGCGATATAGCCAGATTCGATGTGAGGCGCATGAAGCTTGTACATTTGTTTGCGCACCCGCTCCCAATCGAAGTACTGTGTTTGTGGCGAATGAGTGCAGTAATCCGAGTAAAGCATCTTCGCTCGTGGGCGCTTGCTTCGGATTGCTCCAAACAACTGGAAACTTAGAAGCTCATAAAACCGCTGGGCAGCTGGCGTGAGTTTCTTCAGATAATCATAGTCGAGCGGGCGGAACATGACATCGTCAAGCAGCTGTCGATACCAGTCGTGAAGTACGAGATAAACAGCGTCAGCGACAACTCCTTCCGGTAACTTGTCACCTGTAAAAATCACGCCGTAACGGGTGTCCCCTTGTTCGAGTTCCTTCTCCCTACCGTCTCGGCTTTTGTATTTGATACTGCACTCGACAAATGCGCTTGCGTTCTGAAGTAGCGCCTTTTTTACTGCGTTAGTGTCCCCTCCGAGACCAAGATTTTGGGCGATTTGGTAAAGGCTACCTAGTTTTATTACTTTGGGGACGGGCCGCATTGCCTCGTCAACCTTTCGGTTCACGATTAGAGTGTCGACCTTATAGGCTAGTGGACCCGGCTGTCCATGCTTGACCGTGTAAGTGATCTCCCACTTGACCTCCTTGAGTTTGATTGCGATCTCACCCTTCTTTGCCAATCGATGCATGGGAAAGCGCGATAGCGCTGTCTCGACGCGGATACGGTTAACGGCTGCAGAGTCGATTTCGTTAATGACCGGGTGTAGATCCACTGATTAGAATGCTAAACGAAAACGTAACAACACCAAAATGTTTTTGTTGATATTGTCTAGAACTTGAGTCTAAAAACTGTCTATAGACACAAGTGGCACCCTTAAACACATGAAACCAAAAGAGATGTGGCCAGAAAAAAAGTGCATGGTGCTCCCCAAATCGTGGATGTTCGCTCCTCAAATCGTGAACGGAAGATCCCCAAATCGTGAACCCTCGCGCCTCAAACCGTGACTGCTCCCCAAATCGTGAATGGATACACTTGCCAGGGGTTTGGGTACAAATGCTGCCATAAACATTACATGAGAAGCCGTCTCGCTCCCCAAATCGTGAGGAAACCTGTCGGAAATCCGCTTTGCTCGCTCCTCAAACCGTGAATCGTGCGGTGTGGATTTAGGAGGTCTCCTCAAGCAGGGCGGCAACCGGACCTGTGGTCACGGTACAATCATCATTATATACAAGTTCAATATTGTCATGATAGTGTGTACTGTGAGGGAGCATGAAGATCACTCTTCTAGCGAAAAAGGGAGGCGTCGGGAAAAGCACAGTCTCGATTTTGCTTTACGAGGCATTCCGACAAGCGGGAAAGTCCGTTTCGATCCAGGACTGGGATGTACAGGGCACCAGCTCAAAATCGCTTGAGCTGATCAACGGAAATAAGAGCAGTTCAAATAAAAAAGCCGACATCCTGATCTATGACACTCCGCCGAGCCTGGAACATACCGCTACTGCCACCGCCGTTAGAAACGCCGACGTTGCCCTGGTGGTTACCTCACCTTCGCCGGCTGATATTTGGGAGGCAGAGACAGCGGTTCGTTTCGTGCAAACGCGAAATCCGAAAGCGGAGACCCGAGTAGTTTTTAATAAGGTCCGTCGCGGCACGATCCTGGGCCGCTTAGTCGATGACAGCGCCAAACAGATCAGTGTCCCTCCTCTGCCCGTCTCTTTGAGTGCTCGTGAGTGTTACCAGCATGCCGTCGCTCAAGGCTGGAAAGCTTTGGATGGTGCGGCGCGTGAGGAGATTCTGCAGCTTACGGTTGCACTCCTATCACTTCGTAGCTAAATCAACGCAGTACTTATTATCCTCACTATCAGTATTATCAGCACTATAGAGAAAATCATGACTAAAGCCAAACATAATGTAAATGACCTGCTGGCGGCAATTCAACGGAAGGCGCCCAGGAGTCCAGAGCCGATCACAGATGTTGAGCCGATGAGAACATCGAGTGCTGAACCTGACGTCCGAGTATCCTCCCGTCCGAGTGCCCACCGGGTTCAGTTTTATATGCACGACGATGATCGGCAGATCGTGCGAGAGCTTTCGGCTTGGCTGGCTGGGCAGGGAATCAGGGCCTCAGACAGTCTTGTGATCCGGACGGCGCTGCGGTTAGCCAGAACGGGAGATGAGTTGCTCGCCACCTACCGACAACTCGAACAGCAGGACGGTCGATACAAACAAAGAAAAGCTGGCTGACAATCTTCACTCTAGTGATTGTGATGATAATCAGTACTATCATGATAATAATAATCCACGGTAGCTGTGTTAGCCGACTCGCAGTACCTGTCCAGGGCGAATCGAGCGCAACGCTCTTAAATACGATGGTACGTGCGGCAGGAGATCCGGTAGGCGATTCGAAACAGCCTTCAAAATTACGATCGCTATCCGTTTACCGGCTAGGTTTTGCTGATACGGAATGCTCTGATCGACCGTGAGCAGGACATCGAAGCCGGCTGCTTCGGCGCTGGCAAGCAACTCGCCGTTTTTCTTTCCGCCGAATCCTGCTGACCGACCATCATGGCATTCATAGTCAGGCAATTGTTTGCCGAAAGGTCGTGGAACGCATTCGTCCAGCAGGACCTTCATGCGATGCGATCGAGTAAGGACTCCTTGGCGCGCTCCAGGGCCTCAACCGCCATGTCTCGCGTCACGCCTGGGAAATGATCCAGGAATTCGTCGAGAGTGTCGCCGCTTTCTAGATAATCCAAGAGTGTCTGAAAGGGAACACGCGTACCACGAAAGCAGGGGACACCGCTTATGATTTCAGCATCGCGAACAATAACAGATTCAGCCAGCATACCTTTTAGTTTGCCTCACTTTGTTCTTCAACACTAATCATGCTTCCGCAGCTGTTGGTTTGATCCACACTATATACACAATAATTAAAGTCACGATTATCATGATAATATGACACTTAGCTAGGACTTCCAGCCTCAATTCGTCGCGCCAATCCCGCCCCCAAGTGGCGGGTTTAAAAAAAACGGACACATCGGCACCATCTCAGAGCAGTTTCTGTGCTTCCTTTTCGCTGGTGATCCATTGTGCCCATTCCCCTGGTCCGGGCTGTTTCAGTGTCACCGCTCCATCTGGTGCCAAGCCGTATTGTGTCGTACGTAACCGGCCTGTTGGTTTCGATAACGAACGCGTATGGCCCGAAAACTCGGACGGGTTTCTTGGGGTCCTCGCGTAACGTTCGTAACGTCCGCGTAACGTTGTTACCTCACTACAGTCAAATTGTTGATTCCATTCAGTGATGACATTTCCGAGATGGACAGACTCCCTTTGTGCCAACATCAATGAGACAAACTGCACGGCCATCATTACAGAGCAGGGCGAAGAGGATGATCATCATGATGAGCCAAGCGCCAGCGCCGTTGCCGGGATCAGTCCCGGCGGACCCGGCAGCAGCCAGGCCAGAACGGCGAATTGATACAGCCGAATACAAAAAGCGCATTCTGGCCCCAGCCGATTCAGCCACCGAAAAGGGTGACATGGCCAAGCTGCTGCGCCGCGAGGGCCTCGATTCGTCGACGTTGGCGGGTTGGCGTTGCGAGCGCGAATCCGCTCTGGCGAAAGCGTTCACACAGAAGCGTGGGCCGGAGCCGAAACATAATCTGCGGGGCGGGGAGAACGAAAGACTACGTCAGCAAAATAAATATTGAGAGGAGGAATTGCGCCAGGCGGAAATCATGATTGAAATCCAAAAAAGTGGCGATGCTGCTCGGCATACCGCTGTCTCTGATGCCCGAAAACGAGAACTCAAGGAGGCGGTCCAGGACTTGAGCACGAGCGGAGGAGTCAAGCGTGTCTGCGACGAGCTGTCTATTTGCGGCGCGTCTTATTACCGCCAGGGTCAACGTAGTCCGTGTCCTCCCGGTCTGGGCAGGCCGCATTCTTCAGCCCGCCATCTCCAGCAAGACGAGAAAGCGGCGGTGCTGGCCTGTCTGCACGAAGAGCGTTTCCAAGATTGCTCGCCCGCGCCGGTGTACGCCTCCTTGCTCGAGGAAGGCCGGTATCACTGCTCTTTCCGCCCGAGGTACCGGCTGCTGGCAGCAGAAGGCGAGAGCCGGGAACGCCGTGATCAGTTGATTCGTCCTGCCTATGCCAAGCCGGAATGGCTCGCCACCGGTCCTAACCAGTTGTGGAGTTGGGAGATCACCAAACGGCGTGGCCCGGAAAGGTGGACCTTCTATTCTCTGTACGTCATGCTGGATGTCTTTAGCCGTTCTGTCACGGGCTGGATGATGGCTTATCGCGAATCGGCAGAGTGAGCCAAACAGTTCATCGAAGAGAGCTGCGAAAAGCAAAAGATTATGCCGGGCCCATTAACTGTTCACGCCGACCGGGGCTCCTCGATGACTTCAAAGTCAGCTCCACCGTGTCACCCCGCACAACGAAGGAATTCGGAAGGTGCTCCTCCGATCGGCTGCTGTTGCCCTCCTTGGTTTTGGCGGTGCGTGTGGGGCATCGCGGCTCCACGCTGCCGTGTGTCGGGGCGCAGCGCCGGGTGGTCAGAGTGAGAATGCTGCCGAAGCCCTTTTGCCCGGCCCGCCTCCTCCCGGAGCAGGCTAGTGCCTGAGAGTTCGCAGGACTACTCCTGTCCAGCACAGCGGGGTATTTTGCTATGACCCCCATTTTTTTGCGCTCGAAGCCTCGTTGTGCTAGGCGCTCCGATGTCCGACATCCGCTTCCTCTGTTCCTGACGCGCCCTAGGGAATAGCCGCTTCTTGCTCGGCCATTGCTCGCCGTCCCCGGGCCGCTTTTGGTCCTGGACCAGGCGGGCCGGCGTGGCTGTCCGGGGTGGCTCTTCCGGCCCTGGGCCCGGCTCTCGGCCTGCCACGCCCACGGGGGAGTCCTGTGGTGCGCGAGCCTACGATCCCAAGCGACCTCTCGATTTAGGGGGAAAGCGCCCTGTGAGCCATTTTTTGCGAAAAGCTACGCCGACTGCCATGATCCTGGTGCCTGCTTGCTGCCTCCGTGCAGCCCAGCAGGCACCAGGAAACTCATTATGAATTCATCGTCTCTCGACTCACCATCCTTTTTCCCCTTACGGTTGTAAGCGGCGGAGCAAAAGTTTCCGGCGCACACAAATCCAGTTTTATTTCTATGGTGCGGTGCCCGGTTCCTTACCCGAGCAAGAGTGGCGGAGAACCCTGCGGCTCACAAAGCAGGACCCTCAAAGCCGTCGGCGGCCGCCCAATCCGAAGAACCGGGGCGCGGCGTGTTGGATCGGGATCGAGCCCGTGGTCTGGCCGGAAGCAAAACAAAACAACGCCTCCGGCGCCTTTGGCTATCGCTACGCGATGTTGATGGCGTCGATTGTGCTGGCCGGAGATGGCTTTCGCGGGAGCCGCGAGTGCGATCGAAACAACGTCTCCCTTCCGGAAAGGGAAGACTCGGTCAGAAGGACCAGCTGACGGGGAGGTTGCGCCGCAGGAGCGAAGGGCGAACCGTCCACCGCCTGTAGACTTTTGTCAACGGGTACTCGCGCGCCCTGCTTTCCATCGTGAGCCGCGAAGTGGGAGAGGACGTATCGAATTTTACAGGCAGCCTCACGAAAAAGGCTTGCCTTCGCCTTTCTTTTGCGACTATAATGCAAGCAGTAGGAGCAAAGAAGGTTGGCCCCTTCTTCGCCCCCTGACTTCACACTCGAGGTTTAGACTCGAATGCAAAGCTGTCCGTACTCTATCATTCCCTTTCTGCCTACTCGTCTGGGCAGGAACCCACTCCGTGTTTCCTCTGTTCCCGTTCTCTGGACCGCTGCTTGGGCCGTCCTGCGGCCCGAAAGGCGGAGCCATGAGTAACGCCGAGCGGCCCACCCCCTTTCCGCTGGGCAAAACAGGGGCTTGCGAATCCACCCTCTTTGCCTTTTTCGGCCGACGCGAGCCGAAAACGGAGGAGCTCGAAGTCGAACGCGTCGCCGCCCGGGAACTGCACGAGGCGGTCACGCACATGCAACGCTGGCATCGGGAGTTCAAAATCGAGCGCCTCGAAACGCTCGGCATGATTGAACTGGTGTCCGGCTCGGCTCTGGACTAGGAGGAGACTTCTTTCTCCGGCGCTGGGAAACCAGGGCAGAGAAGAGTGGGGGAACCGCCCTTCCTCGTTTCGCGGCGGTTCCCTATTTTTTCGTTTCCCTCCGTTCACGCAGGAAGCGGGTGGCTGAAACCTACCGCCTTCGTCTCCGGAGGCGAGCGGGTTAGCGGTGCCGCCGGTAGGCCGACGGCTCTTCGGCCAGCAAGTCCGCCATCGGCACGCGCAACGCTTGCGCGATCGCCCAAATATTGTCAATCGACACATTGCGTTCGCCCCGCTCGACCGAGCCCAAATAGGTGCGATGCACGCCAGCGCGTTCGGCGAGTTGCTCCTGGCTCAATCCTTGACGCAGGCGCTCGCGCCGCAAATGGGCGGCAAAGAGTTGACGAGCGGCAGAAGCAGCGGGCACCAGTTATCAGGATTGGGTGTATGATGACTTTAGGTCTACAGCCTTTAAGTAGCATATGCGAGGGGCCGGGGAGTGCCCGGACGCGGCTGAGACCGGCGGAGGTGTAATCGATGGGTTGCCCGGAGTGTGGTTTCCCGAGTGATGATGCCAATGAGTCCCAGCCCGGGTGCCCGACCTGTGGAGCGAGCCCCTTTTCCGCTTCCGAGGACGACGGGGCTTTGGAGAGTTGGGATCCCGATGAGGGGGCGTACGGCGTCGAACCGCCCTCGCCTCGTCGCGGAGACCTGGCTGCGCTCATGGCCCAGTACCGAAGCAATCGTTCTGGGTTGTATCAGGCCACGGTGCTGCAGGATGTCTGCTTGGATTGCGGCAGTCAACAGGTGCTTCGCCAGGGGGGCCGGCGCCAATGCCTGCATCCAGCTTGCCGCGCCCAGTGGTATGTCAGCCATTGTCGGCAGCAGCAGTGCAGAACTGATGGGCGCAGAACCCCGATCGATAGCCGGGATGCGGGAACGAGCCGCTGTTCTCACTGCGGTTGGCACAAGTGCCCGGCCTGCTTTTCCTGTGAGCAGCAGTGCCCCTGCTCGGGCCAGGCGCAGTCGTAGGCAGGCAGAATGGATGCACGACCTCAGCGCGGCCCCCGTATTCCCTCCACACAGGGACGCATTCCCCGTCTTCGCAGAAAAAGGGCGAGATCCATTCCTGCCCTCACCCCAGGCAAGAGGGAGCCGAGGGCTCGGACCCGGAACGCTCGTGCTTCTCATTTTCAAACCATGCCCATTTGCTCATTCGTTGTCATTCTCAGCCACTGTCTCTATGTCTCAAAAAATTCCTTTCGATAAAGTTCTGCACACCATCGATCCGCCAGCGGGAACCCGCTACACGCTAAGGACGTGCCACCTCCAGGGATTTGAAGACGTGCTGGAACTCTCCGAGCAGGTCTATCAAACGGTTGTTCAACCCCGGTTGCTCCGCTCTCCCCTGTCGGAGGCGGAGGCGATCTCGCTCGGAACCGCATCACACGTATGCGCGGCTCTCCGGCTCGAGCCACAGGAAGAGAACCAGAAACGAGTGGCCCGCGCTTTGGCGTGTTGTGCGACCAGCAGTTTTTCGATTGAAGTCCAATCCCCGGATCGGTCCTCTGAACGAAGAGCCGGCTGCCTGTTCGAAATCCTCGCGTGGGAGCGGGAAGGTTGGGTTCCACAAGAGCCGTTCCGGATCCGTTTCGTGCCCTTGCTGGCGGTGCGCGTGCAGAAGTTCGAGATCCTTTCTCAGCAGCAGAGGGGAGAAGAGCAAGTGCAATAAATCACCGCTGGGCGAGCCAACTGATCGAGAGGAGTGGCCGCCCCGATGGTCGTTCGAAAGGTTTTGTTGGGATCTGCAGGGGTGGAGTATGATGCGGAACAGTGATCGACGAAACCGAACAGGTATCACAACGTTTGTGTCCGCCTTGTGAGCGGCAACAAATCAGCAAGGATGGTCGCAATCGACGGGGCACACAGGTCTACCGTTGTGCCGATGGCGGACGCTCTTTCACCGCCCTCACGGGCACTCCCTTCTCGGGTCATTCTTTGTACACCGGCAGGAGTGCGTCGGCGACCGCTTCGGCCCGCTCCCATTGTACGGAGGGTGGCAGGGAAACGCCAAACGCTTCCTGCCTTTGCGCCAACCGGTAAAACGGAAGCCCCGCCGCGTACTTCGCCATCACGATCGCCACATCGGCGGTCGCATCGTATTTCTCCGCCGGCACTCCCTCCGGCCAGGGAGCCGGGAAGCGCTGCCGGCAACGGGAGCATCGCAACACCGTCTGTTCATAACAGGTAGCCCCGACTCAGGGCTGACCGGTGAAACGAAGAAACACGGCTGGCCTCTTGGTCTCGTACAGCTTGCCTCCGCACGCCCAACGGTCTCCTGCTTGCCGGAGCGGATCGTGGCAGGAGATACGCGTGGCACCAGGATAGTCGGATGCACGGCGGCGGCCCTGGCCCGGCCGCTTCGAATCGTGGGTTTCCTGTTCCGGACGGGTGGTCTCGGACGATCCAGCCGTCAGCGCCGACTCACTTTTTCCTGCTGCCGTGGGAGGCTCTGGGGAAGGCGCGCCGCCCGAGGAGCCGAGTAGTTGCTGCACCAGACGCATCAGCAACTGGCGATCGGGTTCCTCGAGAGCATCCTCCTGCAAACGAGCTAATACCTGTGTCAATTCCAGGCGGCTGGCCGGCAACGAAACTCGATACGGCTTACTCATGGGGAGTGAATCGGTACTCGTTATCGTACCTCCTAATCACCGATCCGCAATTTCCATTTCTGATCGCAAGCCATTTTGATACTGTTGGCGAATCCGTTTTCCTGAGTTTTGCGAGAAGATGACTGGATGTCACTTCCTCCGCCCTCCTTGTATTCCGTTCCCGAGCAGACGCGTCGTATCGCCCGCGCCGCCTTTCCTAAGAACACCTTGTGCCTGCGGCTTGCTGATGAGTTGGGACCCATCTTCCGAGACCAAGACTTTGCCGATCTCTTCCCGCCCCAGGGCCAGCCGGCACAGGCACCCTTTCGTTTGGCGCTGGTCACCGTTTTACAATTTCTGGAAGGGCTCTCCGATCGGGCCGCCGCCGAAGCCGTGCGGAGTCGCATCGATTGGAAATACCTATTGTGTTTGGAACTGGAGGATGCCGGCTTCGACTACTCCGTACTCTGCGAGTTTCGGGCGCGCCTGCTGGCCAGCCGTGCGGAGTGTCGCCTGTTTGACCGCATTTTGACTCTTTTGCAGGAACGCAAGCTGCTTAAAATCCGAGGCCGCCAGCGCACTGACTCCACACACGTCGTCGCCGCGGTCCGCGACCTGAACCGTCTCGAGCGTGTCATCGAGACGTTGCAGGCGGCACTTAACGCACTGGCCGCCACGGCACCGGCTTGGGTCCAGGCCAACATTCCAGCCGAGTGGGTGGACCGTTATGGGAAGCGGGCGGAAGAACAGGATCTGCCTTCCGGAGAGAAACAACGGCAGGCGCTGGCAGAACAAGTCGGCGGCGATGGCGATGCTCTGCTGGCAGCGCTTTGGTCAACGGAGGCGCCGACGTGGATGAGAGCCTTGCCGGCGGTCGAAACGCTCCGCCAAGTCTGGGTTCACAGTTTTCTCCCTACCTTCGAAGGGCTGCGCTGGCGCTCGAAAGACAATGTTCCGCCTTCCGGGTTGCGGATCTGCTCTCCCTATGACACCGAAGCCCGTTACGCCCACAAACGAAGCACCACGTGGGTGGGCTATAAAGTGCATCTGACCGAAACCTGTGAGCAGGATCTGCCTAACCTCATCACACAGGTGCAGACGACGGAGGCAATCCAGAATGACAACGAGGCTTTGCCGGAGATCCATCAGGAGTTGTTCGAAGCCGCTTTATTGCCCGGCAAGCACCTGGTCGATGCTGGCTATGTGGATGCCAGGCAATTGTTAGAAAGCCGCCGACAGTATGGTGTTGAGTTGATCGGACCGGCGCAAGGCAATGGGCGCTGGCAACACGAGCAGGACAACGGTTTTGACATCTCCCATTTCGTCATTGACTGGGGCCAGCAACAGGCCACTTGTCCCGAAGGCAAAACGAGTTCCAGTTGGAAAGCACGGGCGGACGGTCGCGGCCACCAACTCATCGGGGTGGCCTTCGCCAAAGCAGAGTGTAGCCAATGTCCGAGCCTGACCCTGTGTACTCAGTCGAAAACCAAGCGAAGAACACTCAACCTCAAGCCGCAGCCGCTCTACGAAGCTTTACAACAGAATCGTCGGCAAAAGAAGACCAAAGAGTTCCAACGGGAGTACCGGCAACGGGCGGGAATCGAGGGCACCATCTCGCAAGGAGTACGCGCCTTCGGTTTGCGAAAAGCTCGCTACCTGGGAATGGCGAAAACGCGACTACAGCATCTGGCCACAGCGGCGGCGATGAATCTGGAACGCTTGGCCGATTGGCTGGCAGGCGTGGACCGGGAGACCACGAGACGAAGTATCTTTACGCGCGTGATGCGGCCACGAACGGCCTAGTACGTTCGCCAACAGTATCCGTTTCCCGAAAGGACACGGGCCTGCTGTCATTCGGCAACGCCGATTGAGATCTGTGAGGATGACCAGCGCATCATTACTATTGGACTATGCCAAGACGCATTACCCGCGTCGCTGATCTCTGTAAAGTATTCGAAGGCGGCGCATCCCCACTGATGAACGAAGTTGCGACCGTTTGCATCCTGTACGAAGATTTTCGCTACGAGCTTGCCAATCTGAAACGCGCCATAGAAGCTGCCAGCGTTGGAAAGGATCAGGAGCCTTACTACTGGATACGGCGATCCCTGCTCACTATGAATGAGTTTGGCAAACGTCTTAACAGTCTGCTTACCAACCAAGCGCACGAGAAAGCGTTTGACGCGCTCCGAAAAGACCAACGAGATGCACTCACAGCAGCAAGACGAGCCATCAACAGATCTTCGCTTGAAACGCTTCGTAATTACTTCGGTGGTCACCTTGACCCGGACCTGATTGGTAACGGTCTCAAATTCTACGGCTCGGATGCATTTTCAAAAATGACGTGGACCGACAGCCGCGATGAACTGCAGTTGAGTCTCGATTTTGCATACGATATTTTCCGTGGTGCCTTTGCAGGGCACTTCGCGCCCACCGTTGATAAATTGCAGGATAAGCTTCAGGCATTTTATGTAGATATGGGCGAGCTATTTGGGCATATAGCGATTGCGACGTTTATCCTGGTTCACGAGTTTGTCTGGGTGAAGTTCGGCTGATCCCCAGCGCCCTGGTTGCTCTCCGGGAGTTCTCATGCCCCCGGCCAGCACACGCTGCGGATTAATACTCTACCGGGGTGTGGCCCCTCCCCTATGATCGGGAGCCACCTGTACTGAGCGCGATTTTGCACCCGGCTTGGTATGCGCAGATGTATAGCTTTTCACGCAGTGTCATGTCAGAGTCAAAAACTGTATATCACCCGCGATGCTGTTATGTCTATGTAAGTTACCCGAGACTCAATTCGGCAATCATAGCGTTGATACGATTTATCTCGGCTTCTTTGCGCTGGGGAATTTTCATATGTTGGGCTTCGTTCATTGCGTGGTCAAGCAGCTTGTTTGCTGCAGAAGTGTCCTCGCAAATTTTTGCTTCCTGATCGGCCCATCTCCTATAAGTTTCGCAACTGTAAAATCTCTTCCGATCATCGTCGCCCCCGAATGGACGGAAAGGCGAAAGCCGTGGTTTTCACCTTCCGGCAGCGCGCCACGGCGGAGTTGCAGAAGAAACGGCCGATGCCGATGCCCCCTCCCGAAATTGATCGACTACAAGCCTTACGAACTGCCGTGACAGTACATCATATGAGGAGGTTGCAGTCTTAGCTAGCAGAAAAAGAAACGGCGGGACTAGAGGGATTTTTAGCGTACGAATTTGTAGCGCATGGTGATCTGGCATCCCTTGCACATGCTGTTGGCCAGCCCTAAGCAACCAGCTGGCTCATGTTGATGCGAAGGCTCAGCAGGCAGGTATTTCCGATCTGTACGGAAGGATCTCGAATCTCGCTGTAGCAGAGCTTCGGATGTACCGGTGATGAAGGAAGAAGGTGGGCTAACTCACAAAGCAGAGTGCAGACGCTACTTGCTAAACTCACTCAAGCAGTATCGGCCGAGCATGGATTTTAATTCCATATAATCGCCGTCGTGCGGCGCTGCAGCTGGAAATCCTGGCGCTCCGCCACCAGCTCGGTGTTCTGCAGCGCTCGGTGAAGCGGCCCCAGCTCACTCCGGTGGATCGATTCCCGTGGGCTTGGTTGTGCGCCCTGTGGAACGGCTGGCGGTCCAGTGTCTTCCTCGTCCAGCCCGCGACGGTGATCGGCTGGCACCGGAAGGGCTTTCGCCTGTTCTGGACTGGGAAGATTCGATCGGGAAAGCCGGGAAGACCAGCGGTGCCGAAGGAGGTCCGTGACTGGATTCGTACGATGAGCCGCGAGAATCCACTCTGGGGTGCGCCTCGCATTCATAGTGAGTTGCTGAAGTTGGGCCTCAATGTCGGCGAAACGAGCGTGAGCAAATACCTGATCCGCCGGAGAAAACCACCATCTCAGACCTGGCGGACGTTCCTGGAGAACCATGTGAAGAGCCTGGTTTCGATCGACTTCTTCACGGTACCGACGATCCGCTTTCAGATTCTGTCCGTCTTCCTGGTGCTGGCCCACGATCGTCGGCGCATTCTCCACTGCGCCGTCACCGCTCACCCGACCGCCGAATGGACGGCGCGCCAACTGAGAGAAGCCTTTCCGTGGGACACGGCACCACGCTATCTGCTGCGCGATCGCGATCGGATCTTCGGACAAGACTTCGTGGAGCAGGTGAAAGCGATGGGAAGCAAGCAAGTGTTGTCAGCCCCGCGTTCGCCCGGGCAGCGGGCGTACGTCGAACGGGTGATCGGCACCATTCGCCGCGAGTGCCTGGACCACGTGATTGTTTTCCATCAGACCAGCTTGTCTCGCTATCTGCAATCCTTCCTGGACTACTATCATCGCCCGCGCGGGCCAGCCCCCAATATGCCGGAAGGGCAAGAATCGCCCTTCCGGCGCATTCCACGAAATACCGCCAGGGGTATATACCCCCTTATCCCCAAGAGTTTTAAGCCAAATCTTAGTAGAGGGTCCCGGCGAAGGTTGCCGATCCAGTTCTTGTATGCGATATTTAGAGAACACATTCCAGCAACCTACTCCAGAAAAAGATCTTGCCATGCTGCTGCAGGTTGGCCGATCCGGTATCGTGTCAAGGAACCAGCTCTGCGAGTTTCTGACTCCGAGGGATGAAAAACCCAATAAAAAGGTTTTGGGTAACCGCCTGCGTCGGCTAGAAGCCCATGATTTACTACAAAGGCTGCCAGGTATTAGGGCAGCCCCTGATGCACTGTATGTCCTTACTCGCGCAGGGGAGAGCTATCTACCGGGAGCCGGGGAGTATCTCTCTCACAGAGGTGTCGCGCAACATCGGCAGAACTGGGAGCACTGGATCGAGATCAATCATATTCACTTGGCCTTTCGCAAAGCCTGGAGATTTATCACATGGGAATACGAATCGCAAATTCGAACGCGAAGTGATTGTGGGGATCGCCCTTACCAGAAGGAATATGACGCGGTGATTACCCTAGTGGGCCAAGACGACCTATTAAGCGTTGCGCTGGAATATGAGCGCACCCCCAAGTCAGCACCTCGTTATGAGCAAATCCGGCAAAATCTGGAAAGTGAAACGCAGATCGATGCTTGCCTCTACATCGTCCCAGCTCCACAGCTGAAAGCAGCATTGAGCAATGCTTTTGAGAAAGCCCACAAGCCGATCTACATCGGGAGCTATCAGGACTTTCGACATGATCCGATGGAGGCGAAAGTTTTCTATCCCCGGCTTTCGTATGAACTGCCATTCCTTGAGATGCTCCAAATGGTCGAGGAACGAAAACGGAGAGCAGCCTGACCAGGTACCGGAAGTGCTTTTGGTGTGCCATTGCTGCGCCTTTGCCGTGTTTATTCACGACATGAATAAAGCAGCAGTCCTGCGACTAGAGTGGATCAGTGCTGACTACCCTATATGAAAGACTTGCCTTCACATCGCACCTTCTGAATAAACTGCCCGGTTGCCCCCAAACTTACGCTAGTACGGTCCTGACTTCCCATTACAGCAATCGCTCCTTATGATCGGAAGCTGGTGTCAACGTCTTGAAGAAACGCAAGATCAAACTGGAAATTTGCTTGCCGAAGAAGAAAAGGAAGGCAAACCCTCTCTTTGAAAAGCTGGAGCTGGAAATTCAAAGCTCGACTATTCCAGAAGTTACGGACCGAGGCGAAAGCAGGAATTGATGAGTACATAATTTCCTACTGCCCTTTGGAACTTTGCTGTTTCAAGGCGACATATCTAAATGCCAGTCCCCAATTGGTTACCAGCGTTACGGTCGAATGGGGAGCCAGTAAACGGCTTCGTCGTCGTTTTTTCTTGCCTTTGGTTGATGACTTGCTTTTCTCTGGCCACGGCAACGAATTCTTCTTGCTTGAGTTAACACTTGATGGATGGCTACCGACTCATTCCAGCACTGATAGAAGTGCTCCCCCTTCTGACTGGAATCTCCACTCACCCTCTGGCCAAAAAGTGATTCCCATTTACGGTTCATCCGCACTTTTGGTGAACGCGGCTCAGAGGGAGTTTGAAAAGGTTCATGATGCGGCGAGTCGTCGTGTCATCAAGCGGATCATGGCGACATAGATCAGCGATTCCGTCGTCTGCGGCAAGCGCTCGTAGTCGCACCGGAGGCGCCGGTTCCGGCAAAGCCAGGCAAAGGTCCGTTCGACCCGCCACCTCCACGGTAAAACCACAAAGCCCTTTTGTCCTTTCGGTTTGCGCACAATCTCCAGCCGCACCTTGCCCCACTTTCGTAAATCGCGGGTCCAACTCTCCAGTTCGCCTGCATA
>JAABUZ0100003585.1_pt1 | contig 22799 bp, 16 predicted proteins | sample 5562091 | NCBI WGS metagenome assembly JAABUZ01 (sample SAMN12813069, study PRJNA571459) | rock metagenome | isolation source: Antarctica rocks | place: Antarctica: Victoria Land, Linnaeus Terrace sud | collected 2015-12-21
CCCGCGTCAACCCAGCCAGCTGCTCATTATTCCTCATACCCAGAGCCTACCCTATTTCCCGCTCCCACGCATCTGCTCCCGCTCGTCAGCTCATTTCCCTACCTGAGTAGTTACGCTCTCTTTATGCACCGTGGATTCTCGTCCAAACCAATCATTTGGCCTAACGGTAGCGTATCGTAGACACATAGAGTACACCGGCACCGTCGTTTCCTGATGACCACGCCGGTCAAAACGTGGACACATACGTAGCTTCCGCGCAGAAGCCGGTCATCGTAGTCCGGTACGTGCGGTGTTACAATCCGCACGGTGCTGGCACGAGCGTGCCAGGTGTGCAAGCGTGTGGGAGGAGGCATCGGATGGATGGTGTTGACACTGGCCCTGCTGACATGGGCGCTCTCGGCTTTGCTCGATATCTCAACATCCGTTCCGCAACGAGCCCAACGTTCAGCCACGATGGGCAACACATGTTCTTCCTGACCGATGTCACTGGCACCTACCAGGTCTGGTCGGCAGCCCTCTCCGGCGGTTGGCCGGAACAGCGAACGTTCTTTTCAGACCGCGTGCAGTCGGTTCACGCGTCGCCCGTGGAAGACCGTGTCCAGTGCGGAACTGATTGGGGTGGTAACGAGCATCAACAGCTCTACCTTATTGAGCGCGGCGGCGCGGTCATCAGACCGCTGGCCGTTGACCCCTCCGTTATCCACCACTTCGGGAACTGGAGCCCGGATGGTAACACGGTAAGTTATGCCTCAAACCGCCGAAATCGCACGTACTTCGACGTCTATTGCCAGGATGTCCGTACCGGCGAATGGCGTGCCGTTCACGAAAGTGACAGTAACACGTACCCTGGTCCCTGGTCTCCAGATGGTCACGCTCTGATCTTCAGCAAGGAGGAGAGCAGCACTGAAAATATGCTCTACCATCTCGATCTCGAAACAGGCAGCACGACAACATTAACCACGGCAACAGAGCCCGCACGCTATGAGCAGGTTGCATGGCACCTCGATGGAGCGCGGCTCTTCCTGTTGAGTGATGTCGGACGCGATTTCATGGCGCTGTGTTCACTCTCATCGACGGGTGGATCTGTACAGTCCGTGGTGGCGCTGGTCCATGATATCGACGGCCTCGCCCTACGTCCCGACGGAGGTCTTCTGGCATATACGGTCAACGTCGATGGTTACAGCCGCCTGGTGTTGCGCGATACCGACCAGGGCACCGAACGCGAGCCCCGTGGAAATCTGGACTGCCAGATTCTGAACATGACGTGGTCGGCAGATGGCACAAAGCTCGCTTTTGTGAAATCTGGTCCCCAACATCCGGCCGACGTCTATGTCTGGACTGTTGACGAGGGAGATGAACCACGACGAGTCACCTTCAGCGGTCACGGTGGTGTTCCCGACGCGAGTTTTGTAGCACCGGAAATCATCCGCTACCCGTCGTTTGATGATCGCCGTATTCCGGCGTATCTGTATCGTCCCCCCGCGGCGACGAGCGGAGCCGCTGTACCGGTGGTCATCCACATCCATGGCGGGCCGGAATCGCAGGCACGACCGGCATTCAATCCTATCTTTCAGTTTCTTGTGCAGCGAGGCTTTGGTCTGCTCGTCCCGAATGTACGCGGAAGTACGGGCTATGGCAAGGCATACGGGCACCTGGACGATGTGGAACGTCGTATGGATAGTGTGCGCGATATTGAACGCGCGGTGGCGTGGCTCACTGAGGAGGGGATCGCCGACGCGGACCGCATCGCAGCGATGGGCGCGAGCTATGGTGGGTTCATGACGCTCGCGTCCATCACGACGTATCCTGACCTCTGGGCAGCCGCCGTTGACATCGTTGGCCTTGCGAACTTCGAGACCTTCTTTGAGCAAACGAGTGCATGGCGGCGCGCCCATCGCGCCCGTGAGTACGGAGACCCGGTGAAAGACCGCGACTTCCTCCGGTCGATCTCCCCAATCCACAAGATCGACCGCGTGAAGGTGCCGATGATCGTGATTCACGGCAAGAACGATCCGCGCGTGCCGGTCGGTGAGGCTGAACAGATCGTCTCCACCGTCCGTGCGCAGGGCGGTGTGGTCGACTACATCTTGTTCGATGACGAAGGGCATGGCGTTGCCAAGCTCGGGAATAGAATCACCGCCTACGAGGCGATCGCCGCATTTCTTGAACGTCATCTGCTGCCACGTGGCGATCCTGACCGTAGCCATGGACCTACACCAACGTGACGGTCGGGCCGTTCAACTCTTTGAGGATCTGCCGCATGTACGCGCAGCTTTTGCCGTCGGCGGTCAACTGATCGCCGAGTTGAAGCCCTTCAACGGCGGCGTAGCCCTCATAGCCTGCCTGGTGCATCGCGGTGATCGCAAAGCGATAGTCGATGTCACCGTCCGGCAAGGGCACGCGAATAAACATGGAGCGTTCATGCTCGTGCATATGGAGTCGGAAAAGATTCTTGCAGTGCCAGTATTTGGCTTTCGGCGCCAGCGCGACGATAGCTGCTTCCGTGCTCTCTTCGGGGATATCGTAGGTCCAGTAGATGTTCCCGAGATCCGGATTGATGCCGACATTCGGGTGATCTACCAGTTCGAGGAGCCGCAACGCCGACCAGCTGTTATCCACGATTGAGTGTTGATGGACTTCGATAGCGATATCGATCCCACCGTCGGCGGCGATGGCGCCTACCTCACGCAGCCCGGTAGCATTGAGTTGAAAATCGGCCTCGGTGGCGGTGCGGCTGCCGCCCTGCGAAGCATTCTCGCCCCAGTTGAAGGCGCCGCGCCCACGTGGATCGCCGATGCCCGTGCCCACACCCATATTGGCGACGCTCGCGCCGATCCAGCTGGCAAAGCGCACCGTCTGTTCCATGCGTTTCCGGTTGTCGGCGCCTGTCCTTGGATGTGAGAGACCCCCGCCTCCGCGAACCGCGACACACGGCACACCCTCACCGTCAAGCTCACGCCGCAACTCGCGTACCGACGCTTCAGCTGGTTCCGGTCCGGCGGCATCGACGCCGACCTCAATACCGTCAAAATTGAGCGAACGGATCTGTTTGAGCCAGCCAGATCTGCCCTCGCGGGGAGGGAAAAGAAACGGCGGGCCAGTATAGGGATAATACATGGCGCGTCGAAAAGCGTACGCAACTTTCATCGTGGCGACTGTCCTTTCTTCACGGGGGCTTCAATGGGCGCAACATATGTGGCCACCGCGTGTCATCTCACGTCTGCACGGCAGGGGTGCTTCCGCTGCTGTCGAGCTTGTTCATCGCATCGAGGAGTGCCAACATATAACCGGTAGCGAGTGCCCGTCCGCGATGCCCCCAATCAGTATCGTCGACCATATGCGGCACATGGTCATCGATCATAAAACCTGTGAATCCTGATTTTTTGAAGGCACGCATCGCCTCGACAACGTCGACATTCCCTTCACCCAGGAAACACTCCTGGAACTTCGGCACCACGCCCTGCACGTCTCGAAAATGGACGTAGACAATTTTGTGCCGCGTGCCAAAGTAGTTGATGGCTTCGAGTACGCCCGGCCCCATTTCAGACCAGCAGCCCATGCAGAAGTCGAGCCCGCTGTTTGGACTGTCGGCTATCTCCATGGCTCGCTTAAAGCCAGCGAAGTTGCGGAAGAGACGAGCCACGCCGCCCAATGACGCCACGGGGGGATCGTCGGGGTGCAGCGCGAGCGTCACGCCAGCTTCCTCCGCAATGGGAAGGACGGCTTTCATAAAATAGGTATAGTTCTCCCACATCTCGTCTTCCGTATAGATGCGCTCGTGGGTGAGTGGAGCATCGCTTACGAGGCTTAGATCGAACGATGTCACCCGTGCGCCACCTCGACCGGGTGTCATCGCCGAGGTACGCCACACGCTGTTTGGCATCCAGTGGTAACCCAGTACGGGAATGCCGGCTTTGCCCATGTTCCGGATGGTCGTCTGGTACTGTTCAATTTGTTCATCGCGCCCTGGTAGCCCCAGCATTGCTTTGAGATAAAAGTGAATGGGCGTGTTTTCAATTGCCTCGAGGCGAAGACCGTACTCTTCAATGCCGGTGCGCAGCCGCACCAGGTGATGGTACTCCCAGTGCTGGTCGCCGGGCAATGCGGGGGTATTGAGGAGCACGCCACCGACGCCCACTTGCTGTGCAAACCGCAAACGCTCGTCACTAATCTGATTAAACTGGCCAAGAGCAACTCGCATGGTGTTGTGCACTGTGTGGCTCCTTTCGCTCGTCGAGCGATGCACTTTCGTCGGTCATTCCGGGCGCGGACCTGGTGGAGCGCTGATTGCCAGCACTGTCAGCGCAGTGTAGCAGGATAGGCGAAGTCCTACCAGGAACGGGCTCGTAACGTAACTGTATCTTCGCCTTGCTCTTTCGTACCGTCAGTACTCGCTGCTTTTGGATCCGGTCGAAGATGATGGATATGCACGATGAAGAGTTTGCTATACTCACGCAGCACGATTTAATGATGAAGTATGGCTTCATGAGTTGGACGACGGTATTTGGGAGGAATTACGTGGCGCAGTTTCAAAAATTACCGAAAGAAGCGTTCCAGCGAGGGCGTGGAGGGAACAAAGGAAGAAAGCTCGATCTCGCGCCGTATATGGCGATGGTTGAAGGACTTGATCTGATGGAAGGTGGCATTCTGACACTCGATGCGGAAGATCAGCAGAGGACGACCAAGCGGCGGTTGACCATCGCCGCACACAGTCGTGGCTTTGGCGTGAAGTGGCGGACCGCAGCCGAAGGGCAACTCCGGTTCCAACTTGTGGAGATGAAAGAGAAGCCGAAACCGGAAGCATCGGCCACTCCGGGAAAGCGGGGACGAAAAGCAAAAGCGGCGGTTTAGCTGGACTGTTGTACCGCAGGCAGAAGGCCACGGCGCGTACGAGCAATCGCGTCGCCTAACAGCAGGGAGTGGCGTACCGCCATGCTTAGGCTTGGGGATCATCAGGTTGCGTATGAGCCGACGGGCGTCTTTGCAGGTAACGAGCTGAAAGCTGTGGAAACGGCTACGCTTATTGTTGCGTGTTTTGATATTCCCTCTACCGTTTGGAACGGTTGGCAGACAGGACAGTGGACAAGACGGTGCTGGCACGCGAGCGGGAACCATGCGTGACGGACCGGATTACGGAGCTGGATCGTCTACGATGGCGTCGGCTTCGATCTCCACGAGCATGCGGGGGTCGATGAGGCGACGCACTTCGACGATGGTGGCAGCCGGTCGAATGGAGCCGAACACGGCGCCATGGGCTCGGCTGATCTGTTCCCAATCATCCATATTCGTGACGAAGATGCGCGTGCGCACCACATGACCCATGCTGCATCCGGCTTCGATGAGTGCCCGTTCAATATTGAGGATCGCCTGCGTAGCTTGCGCATACGCGTCACCGTCGCCTACCAGTTGCCCGACAGCGTTCGTGGCGGTGGTGCCCGATACGTACACGACACTCCCAACCCGAACCGCCCGAGAATAGCCAAACAGGGGCTCCCACGGAGCACCCGATGATATATTTGTCCGCATCATGGTTGGCTAGCTCCTCACGTCTCGGGCGAGCTCGAAGCGACGGTACGGCCAGACCGGTGTCCACGAAACGTACTCCCCTGCTTCATGTGGAGGTATCTTGACGGTCGTCTCGAAGGATATTCGCCAGGTGCATATTGACGTGAACACGCTCGGTCGCGGTTCGTGCGGGTGTGGCCATATCATCACCTCCCGGTGCGCCGTGACGGCGGGGGCCGGGAGGTGATTGCCTGCTTTCCAGTCGGCTACTGAGACTGTACCATGAAGATCATGACCTGCCGGGCATCGTCCTGCCCCTGGAGACGTTACACGGAGGCAGTTTGTGACCCGCGTTGTGGTTGCTGATGATACACCAGATATCACGCGGTTGATCGTGACGGCACTCACAGCGCGAAAATATGAGTGTTTCGCCGCGCGAGACGGGCTCGAAGCCTGGACGATGGTCCAAAAAGAGGAGCCAGATCTCGCAATTCTCGACATGAGCATGCCCGGTCTTGACGGCCTGGAGGTATGCCGGAAGATACGGAATGATCCCCGGCTTCGCCATATCGGTATCATCTTCCTTACCGCATACGACCAGCTTGATATGAAAGTGACGGCTTTCCAGGCGGGAGCCGACGACTATATGTTGAAGCCGTTTGTTCCGAATGAACTGCTCTTGAGAGTTGAAGCGGTACTCAAACGCCAGGTAGCGACAGGCGCGGCTGTCCCGGTGTTGCCTGTAGCCAAAGAGCGAGGGAACGTGCTGGCAGTGGTGGGCACGAAAGGGGGCGCCGGCGCATCGTCGCTCGCGGTCAATATTGCCGTGGCATCGGTTCAGCTCGGACGGCGGACGTGTCTCATCGACCTGGGATTGGAACGGTCACTCGATGCATGCCTCCTTGATCTTTCGGCCCCACCGCGCGCGGGGTGGGACGCAGTGATGGGTGAAACCAACCAAGATATCTGGGCAGCGCTGGAAGATCGGTTGATGACGCACAGCTCGGGACTTTCGGTGTTGATCGGTCCCTCGCGATATGACGAGGTAGATCGCGTGTCAGGATCACAGATGACGACCTGGCTTGAACTATTGCGGCAACAGTTTGATCAGGTGGTGGTTGACCTGGTGTGTGGTTTCAGGGATAGCAACCTTGATGTATTCGAGTTCAGTGACCACCTGGTGGTCGTCGCCACGCCCGATCTTCCAACTGTGCGGCTGTTACAGGCCATGACGTCTGTTCTCGATCAACTGGGTATACCACAACGAAAAGTATCCCTCGTCCTTAACCAACCGGCACTCATCCCCAGTTTAAGCGCCGCCGACGTGCAAAGGTACGTGAAACTACCGATTCAGTCTGAGATTCCCTATGGGGGCCCGATTTTGCGCGCGCGTACAATGCAGGCATACCAATCTTCATCAGCACTCCCTCCAACGCCGCTGGGCAGGCGATCGGCAATCTACAGCGGGCACTTACCGTCGCCCTGGCAGGCGATATGGGGCCGAACAACGCATAGTGCCGAACGGCTCGTTGGATGGCGATGGACGCGACACCTGTGCACGCCTGCCCATGCAATCTACCCGCGTTCGAATGCACGCGTAAGGTCGGTGGCCGGAAGCTGTTGTGGCCGACTGACCCACCCGGGAGAGGACGGGTCGTATTGCCCGAGGTATGGCGAATCGGCCGCTTCGCTCAGGAGGTCCGCGGGAACATCGCCGTTGAGCAGCAACGCCTTCAGATAGTCGGCTAAGAGGATGCCCTGTGTGCATCCACATCCGGCATCATAGTGCATAATGCCACGCTGAAACCGCTGATAGATGAAGTTATGGTTGTTTGGATCGTACATCGGCTGGCTCGTGGGGAGTCCCCACAGTTCGAGATTCAGCAGCGGTACGAGTGACACATTGCCCGTACCAAAGGGAAATGCATCGGTCAGCGTCACGGTACGGTTAAAGGTGGACCCGAAGTTGACCTCTGTACTTTGCCAGTCATCGGGTGCATAGTCACGAATCCAGTTGATCGCGCGCTGGCTGTAGCCGAGGCTCCCAGGGGTGGGTGCAGTGGTAAGCATGAGTGCACTCGACGCGGGAAAGGTGGAGTTATTGAAGCTGGTATACGGGAGCAACCCGGCGTCGAGAAGATTGAGCGTTCGTGGGCTGCCATCTTCCGCAAGTTGCACGACCGTGCGCTGAAAGAACTGCGTCTGGAAACCAAGGAACTGAAATGTCCGGCTGGTGGGATACCCAAAGGTACGAATGCCACCCCGATGGTTGAAATAGTCCCACACCGCATCGTTATCGATGCGGAAGCCCGTCTGGGTGAAATACCGCCCATCGTGCGCTACAGCGGTGGAATTATCTGGCGCGCTGGCTGGAACGAGTGGCAGGAGCGTGAAGGTGTGGCGTTGCGTGGACACGGCCACGAGTCCCGGTCCGAAGACGTCGCCGTTCCTCCGATCACCGGAGACGCCATAATTAACTCCCTGAACCTGAAACGGAGCGTTGATCCAGCCCTTCATCTTGTCGGAGGTGTCTGATGACGAGGCTCCATATACGACGAATTCGCGGGGGCCCACGATGGTAAAGCTATTTACCAGTTTCGGCAGACCGAGGGCTCCCACAGGCCCAACCTGCCGGGACGTGTATTGATCCGCAAAAAACGTTTCCGGCGCGTTGCCCGCCGCTGTCCACTGCGCGCCGAAGTGATAGGCATCTTCGACGGGTCTGGAATCGACCACCGTTCCACCGGTGGCACGGAACGCCTGCGTGCGTGCAACATCGCTCGGCGTCAGGTCGCTCGCATCCCGTGCAAGGATCACCAGCATGCGCGTGCGCGCCATGTCCTCCTGGGCCAGTGTATCGCTGACGGTAATGTTGGCCCCTGATCGTGCCAGGGAGACCAGATCGAGGAAGTTATAGCCACGGAAGGCAAACACGTCGACGAGCCGCGACTGTCCGATCAGTCGATATGGCATCACGTTGGGTGCCAGTACGATCACGTCAGCGCCAGGGCCAGCCGGACCGTCGAGAATCTGGCGAATCTGTGGAAATGTGCCGGTGACACGTGTGAACATCTGGTCCGGATCGTAGGTTGTCCTCCGGTTTCCGTCATAGAGTCCCTGGCCGCGAAGATTGTAGTTCCAGACAGCAATGCCTTTAAGGATGCCGCCGCCCTGGCGCGATATATCGGCGAGCAACCGCAGGTTAACCATCGCGTCGGCGATGTTGCTCGGGTCCCCACTTTCTTGCCCCAGACCCCAGCTATTCGCGTCAGACCAGAGCCAGTATGGACGCTGGTACCGCGCGGAGAGATGTGCAAGGGTGCCGGATAGGAGGATCAGGCCAGTTACATCTGAATCGTTGAGGGAATCGGCCGCGGTACCGTCTCGAAGGTAGGCATCCCACGTCGGTTGAAAATTGGGCGGTACTTCGCGAAAAACATCTTCCAGGGGAGGGGCCTGCTGACTGGTGCGACCAATGCCTCCGCAGAACGACATCGTGACGGCTACGGCAGGGTCCAGGCGCATCCACTGCTGACCCGCCCACGCAGCGAAATCGACCATCACATGGCTTTGAAACTGCCCGAGTTGCGTGATGCGGGTTTGATTGTTCCCGACGTCTTTAAAATGAAATCCGTATTTGGCGTTGAACGCACTGTCTGCCGGTGCTGAGTAGTCCACTCCGGACGGCTCGTCAGCAAGGTTGATCATAACGATGACATCGCGATACGGCACGATCAGGTTTTGCTCTACCCACGCATAGTAGCGGGCCATGTCATCACGAAAGTCACCCGCATACGGTGAGGCGTCAATACCTCCAAAATCGATGAGTACGCCATCCGCGCCACGTCGCAGGCTGGATGGATGAGCGGCATTCCATGCGGCTCCCATCTGCGAACGATAACCGACGGGCAAGACGACCTTCAGCCCACTGAGGCGGGCCGCGTCAAGCGCGCGCAGTTGCGCTGCTAGAATGCTCCGTGCCGACGGGTTCAGGGGGTCTGCCGGGTTGGCGAGGGCCGTGTAGATGGCATACGACAGGCCGACTTCACGTGCTCCTGGATTGACCTCCACGGGATTGGGATGGCCAATCCAGAGGAGATTGGAACCTGCTCCACGCATGCGGTTGAGCGCTGTTCCCATGTCGTTTTGGGACATGTTGGGGTAGGCGTCCATCGCCCAGCCCGCGTAGCTGCCTGAGAGTGGCGCCGCCGCCACACGACCAGGGGCGATACCTTGAACAAGCGACAGTAGGAGGCAGCAGAGAAGTGTCAGGTGAAGCGAGCGATGCACGGGACGGGGCCTTTCAAGGGTAGTGGGATCGTCAGCGGCCGGTGCGCCTCTCGTGAAGGAGCAAGGAACCAGCTGCTGATTGATCGGGTTTGACTGTTTCCGCAACTCTTTTAGGGTGGTGATGACATGTTCGGTGCGAAGCACATCAGGACGGTTTTGCGCCCGTGGATTGCTTATCCGCACCGCGTCACATACGATTTATGAAACGTTTTTCAGTAAACACTGTTTCAGTTCATCCGCGTGCCCCGTCAACAGCAACATCCGTCAGTCAACGACGGCGACAAAGAGTGCTTCCACTGTACCGGCGTTCGGCGGAGAATAGCGGGACCTGTAGTCCAAAGGTACTATCTTGCAGGTGAGCCACTGTGACTGCGATGCCGATCTACCACCTTTGACTGGTATCGTTCGTGCGTGCCATCATGGCACGCGATACACTTGCACATAGCAACTTGAAAAGGTTATGAGCTGTTGTACTCCTAAGATGAGGACGTGACACCCATGTCAGACAACGGGAGCGCAGGCGACCACGACGTGTCCGATGGGCATACGGGAAGTCTTCTGATACCGGATGTGGGCATCCTTAATCCCGCTGAGGAGGAGGCACTCCACCACGCCGGTCGCCTCTGGTCAGCGGCGGTGGCGCCGGCCAATTTGGAGGAACAGGAACGGGCGAATCCGTTTGTACGCGAGGTCGTTACCGGCGCATTGCCGGGAAATCAGTACGCACGGATGAACCGGTCGATGGATTTTCAGCCAGTCGAGCCGGGTGTGATCCGCGCAACGCTGCACGCGACGGTGCCACAAACCGGTATCGGCCGAATCTTGAACCGGACGAAGAATGTTGTCTTCGGGGATCCGTTGAGCGTGGCCGCGTTCGCGCACGAGCGGCTGACGAAGATCAAGGCGCTCGCCGTTCTATCGTCGGACGCGATCTCATCGGTCGCCTACGCCACCGAGCAAATTCTCCTGGTGCTGCTCGTGGCGGGTTCGGCGAGTTTTGCCCTGGTGCTCCCGATTGGCGGTGCAATTGTTGCACTCATGGTGATTGTGGGGCTGTCGTATAGGCAGACCATTCGCGCGTACCCACGGGGCGGCGGTTCCTATATTGTTGCGCGTGACAACCTTGGTGACCTTGCGGGGCTGTCGGCCGCCGCTGCGCTGATGATCGGCTATACGCTCACGGTGGCGGTCAGTATCGCCGCCGGGGTTGCGGCGCTCATCTCGGCGTACCCGGCTCTTGATCAGCACCGTATCGCCATCGGCATCATCTGCACGCTGGTGATCACCTTAGGGAACCTCCGCGGCATCCGGGAGGCGGGCGCCATCTTTGCGCTCCCAACGTATGCCTTTATCGTCGGCATGTATGCATTGATTGGCTATGGCTTCTGGAAGCTGGCCACCGGGCAAGCCCACACGTCCGCATTGCCACCGATCCCCGCCACGCAGAGCCTCGGACTCTTGCTCATTTTGAAAGCGTTTTCGAACGGATGTTCGGCCATGACGGGCACGGAGGCGATCTCCGACGGTGTACCGGCGTTTGAGCGGCCTGAGTGGAAAAATGCGCGTACAACGCTGACGGTGATGGTGGCGATTCTGGCAACGATGTTCACCAGCATTACCATCCTCACGCACTATTACCAGGTGCAGCCCGACCCCTCCCAGGTGGAGACGGTCCTCAGTCGCCTTGAACGGCTCATTATTGGCGATGGCCCGGTGTATTATTACCTTCAATACACTACCTTTTTTATCCTTGTTCTGGCGGCCAACACGGCTTTTTCAGACTTTCCCCGGCTCCTGTACTTTTTGTCGCGCGACTCGTTCGCGCCGCGGATGTATCGCAGGGTCGGAGGTCGCCTCGCCTTTTCCAACGGCATCATAACCCTGGCGCTCCTGGCTATTATTCTGTATGTGGCGTTTGGCGGATTGACCGAAGCGCTCATTCCGCTATACAGCATCGGGGTATTTGGCGCCTTTACGCTGTCGCAATTCGGCATGTTCACCCGATGGCGACGACGCAAAGAGCCCGGTTGGAAGGTTGGCATCGTCATGAACGGGCTCGGAGCCACGGCCACCTTTCTTGTACTCATCGTCTCCGTGGTCTCCAAATTTACTCAGGGCGCATGGTTTGCGCTCATCCTCATTCCGTTCCTGGTTGGCATTTTTCTGGCTATCCGACGGCATTACTCGCGCGCGGAAACGGAGCTTGCACCCGGCGTTCCCGTTACGCCTGCGGATTTTCGCCACACCATTGTGTGCCCGATCTCCGATCTCAATACCCCGGCCATGCGATCACTGGCGTACGCACGCTCGATCTCTTCGCACGTCGTGGCCGTCCATATTAGCCCTGATGGTGAAGATGCGCACCGAATGCAGAAAAAGTGGGAGGCCTGGGGTAAATTCGTGCCGCTGGAAATTATCGAGTCGCCCTATCGGGGCGTTGTGCTGCCTCTGCTTACGTACATAGATGCACTTCGCGAGAAGCGGAAGGGCGATACGCTGACGGTCATTTTGCCGGAATATATCGCGGCGCACTGGTGGGAACGGCTTTTGCACAATCAGACAGCACTTCGTCTGAAAGCGTCATTACTCTTCCGCCCGGACGTCATTGTCACCAATGTGCCGTACCACTTGCATACGTAGCCTTCCCCAGGAAATAGGAATCGCGCTACGGTTGGTGATCCAGGTAGGCGCGAACTGCCACTCGGCCCGAAGCGCCGGGGACTCAGGCCGCTGGTATGTCGGAGGTCATTTCGCTCGTTGGTGGACTGCCCTGAAAATAGCCCATTACCGATTGGTAGATTGTAGGGGCGTATTGCAATATGCCCCTACACGTCGGCGTACCCTCATTTTCATCCCTCGGGGGTGCCCTCGCGGGGCATCGACGCTGCCCTGAAAAAGTCAGGCTGCTTGGTTGATCATCCCCGCATCGGTGGTCAGGCGGAGCTAGCGACTGAAGTCGCGCCTGACATGGCAAAGCCTGCCGTCGCGGACTCCCCGCGTGGTTCCACCGGGATGGCGTACTTTTCATCCTCGGTGGTGGCCCGTTTGGCCATGGTTACTGCGGGGTCACGGATACCAGCGTCAGGGAGTCGGCGCTGGCTTTGCCTGCGGCGGTAAGCCAAGTGCGGCGACGATCGACAGGAGTGCGGCGATCATCGTCATGATAAAGACGCCACCGCTCCCAGACGTTCCGTCTCCCAGAAGTACCGGCAACACGCTGGTACCGGCGATGCTGCCGATATACCGACTGGTGGAAAAAATGCCTGAGGCGGCGCCAGCATGGCGTGCCTCAACGGATTCCACAGCGGCCGCCTGCATCCCGGCTGAGGAAATTCCCAGCCCTACACCTGCAACGGCGAGGGCGACGAGCAGTAGAGGAACAGCCGCGTTGCCACCGGTCACCGCGAGTGGCAACAACCCCACCGACAGGGTGGCAAGCCCGGCAATGACGGGAGCACGGCGACCATATCGGTCGGCCAGGCGGCCGCCAATCGGGCCGAAGATGACGGTGGTCCCCGAGAGCGCGGTCAGGGCCAGACCGACACGGACCGACGTCCATCCTTGCCGTGCTGCCAGAATGACCGGAAGCGCCAGCAACGTTGAGTACATGGCGAGATTGCTGAGAGCCACGGCCCCGCTTGCGGCGGCAAACGGCAGGCTGCGAAAGAACTCGGGATGGAGGATCGGATCGGGCACGCGGAGTTCCAGTCGTGCCAGTAGGCCCGCAACGAGCAGCAGGGCTGCTCCACCAAGTATGAGCGGTGCCAGGGCTGTACCGATTTGGCGAAGAAGCAATGAAAATCCTGCGAGTGAAGCAAGGAGCAGCACACTCCCAAGGACATCAAAGGGACGGCCCGCCGCGCGAGGTGGCGCCGATGGCAACGCATACCAGCCAATGATGAGCGCGGCTACCACCATCGGGATATTGACCCAGAAGATGGCCTGCCAGCCTGCCGTACCTGAAAGGAGACCGCCAAGTGGAGGCCCAGCGGCCGCAGCCACACTCACCATCGCCCCGATCATGCCATAGCTGCTGGCCCGTCGATGCTCGGGAATCACCTCACGGACGAGGGCCGAACCGTTTGGCAGGGCGATTGCTCCCGCGACGGCCTGTTGAAAGCGGAATAGCAAGAGCACCGGCAAATTTGGCGCAAGAGCGGCGCCCACCGATGCAAAGCCGAAGTAGATCAGTCCACCGAGGACGAGCGGGCGGCGCCCAAATCGGTCCCCCAACTTACCAGCTACGGGCAGGACAGCAGCCATCGTGACGAGATATGAGGTGACAAGCCATCCAGCGGCATGCAGGTCGGCGCGAAATGCCCGCATAATATCTGGCAGCGCTACTGCAATCATGGTGGAGTTCAGGGGGGCCAGCATGGTGCTGAGCGCGATGGTCAGTAGAATTGCGCGCTCAGCACCGAGTAGGGTCGTCAGCAGGGATGTATGTTCAGGCGGTGACCAGTGGGCGGACCGTTCCCGCATTGCCATCGACCTCCACGAGTTGGCCGTCCCTGAGCATGGTCGTTGCCATACCAATGCCGACGACCGCCGGGATCCGGTACTCGCGAGCAACGATAGCGCAATGACTGAGGATACCACCCGTGTCGGTGACGACAGCAGCTGCGGTTGCAAACAGTGGCGTCCAAGGCGGAGCCGTTGTCTCGGCCACCAGCACGTCGCCCGGCTGTAGCTTTCCCGATTCAGCAATGGACTTGATGATGCGTGCTGGCCCACGCATGATACCCGGGGAACCCGCGTTGCCGCGAAGGACGCCTTCCGCTGTCGGTCCCTGCGGCGGCGCGCCCCAGAACTTGCCCATGGTGCGGATCATCGGGTTGTCCGGTGGCGCTCCCGGTGGAATTGCGCCCGCCATGGGCGGGGGCTGCAAGGCTTGCTGTTGTTTTTCCGCAGCCTTGTGCTGGGCAACGATATCGTAGCGATTCAGGGTGGGGAACGCGTCGATGGTCTCGCGCAGTTCACTCAGCGTGAGGTAGTACACATCGCCTGCATCGGCTATGACGCCAGCATCGACAAGGCGTCGGCCCACTTCCAGGAAGACCTTTCGCATCCGATACATGACGCGCTGGTCGATCCAGAAATTATGGTCTTCCTGGAGGCGGTTCCCTACCTGGGCAGCTCCCAGCATGAACTCAAACTGACCGACCACTTGCTGCGGGTAGCCAGCAAGGCGCTGTCGCGACACCGCAATCAGTTGATCGCGCTCCTCAGCCAGAAGTTTCAGTTCCTCCTCTGGATTACCTTCGGAACGGCCACAGTAATCTTTTAGCATTTTGATTGCCGGTGTCGGATCCTCAATCCACGACACCGCATTGGTGGTGAATTTGTCGGCTCGCTGGCCATACTCGCCCAAATAACCGTGCAGGTCGCTGAGGAACCGACGACCGGCGTCACTGCGCTGCAGCGCCGGTATTACCTGGCTGGCGGCCTCCTCTTCCATCACTTTGCGGACATCCGGCACGGCAATCGCCTTGCGGCTGAGGTCCCACAGTGCGTGTCCCGCTTCCACAGATTTGGTGCGTATCCCCTGGAGGAGCTTGTATGCGTCAAACGCCGTCTCATTCCCAAACAGGTCACGGTACAGTTCATCGAACAGGCTGATCGACAGCAGCATGGGAAACGCGACGAAGAAATGAATTTCCCAGCACCGTAGTATCATCGCGACGGTTTCGTCGACGTGGGCGCGGAGGGCAGGCATATCGGCGGCGCGCAGATCAAACTGGTCCCAGCGTTGCAGGTGGCGTTGCAGTTCGGGAAGATATTCATGGTCCCAGCGTTGCCCGAGCGCGCCCATAGCTTCGCCGAGCTTCGCCTGCGCCTGCTCTTCGGCGGTGTGTAACTCCTCCATATTGGTGGTAATCGGGGCCATCGACGTAAACATGTAGCCATTGATAACTTTGCCGTGCATGCGCATGGGTAGACCGAGTGCCGCAAGTGGAACATTGAAACTCTTGTTGTGCATGTCCAATATCCATTCGGCATCGAGCGGCGTCAGTACCTCAGGAAAGTGCATGCGGTCCCATGTCCAGAACATCCACTCCTCGCCGGATTGCCACTGTATAGGAAAGTTCGGGGGAGCCGGTATGGGTTGGGGCGCCAACGAAGATACGTCTGAAACTGGCATTGCGTTCCTTTCCCTTCTACGCTACGTCGCTGTTTCGAGATGCCGCAGGCTCGTGTAATGTCGTGATGGGGCGACACTGCAGCAGGTAGAGTGTGCCCGCGCGGTATGCACACTCGACGTCCACCGGCCAGCCCATCGTCTGTTCGAGGGATTGTGCGAGCGCCGCGACCTCGGCACACTGTTCACCGGTGAGCACTGGTTCCCGTGCGAGCAGGCGCGGCACTTCCACCTCGCGCGTCCCACCGGGGACGGGCACCGTCATACGGCGCTTGTCGCCTATCTGGCGCGTTAGGAGGGTGAGATCGCTCTTGCGGACCCGATAGGTATCGGGAGAGACACTGCCGCCAACAATGCTTTCACCCAGCCCCCAGCTTGCATTGATGACCACCTCGTCGCGGCAACCGGTTACCGGATTGGCGCTAAAGACGACCGCGGAAACGTCGGCGGCAACCAGTTGCTGCACCAGTACGCCAAGTCGCACACCATCTTCAGGCAGGCCGTTAAGCCGACGGTACTCCAGTGCCCGAGGCGAACGTGCCGAAGCCCAGCATCGTTGCACCGCTGCGGCTACTTCGTCCACACCGGAAATGTTTAGAAATGTCTCGTGCTGTCCCGCAAAGGAATTGTCGACGCCGTCTTCATCAGCTGCCGACGAGCGCACCGCCACGGTCAGCGCAGTATCGCCGACGCGCTGACCGAGCGCCTCGTACGCCTGTGCCAGGGCGTCGTACAGTGAGGGGTTCATCCGTTCCTCCGCATGTGCTTCCACACCTGGCTCACGGGCGGTCGCACACGCATGTGTTGTCACACAAAAACCGGGTGGAACGCGGTACGTTGAAGCGAGTTTGCTCAGATTGGCGGTCTTGCCGCCAACGAGGGCGGCTTCGGAGCACGACGATTCGCCGAACCAGACGAGCTGCATAGACATCTCCTGGACCCGTTGCCGGTGACTGCGATCACGTTGCCGTTCGCACCGTGATGGAGGACGTCAAGCACGCCCATCCGAGGGGAACAGTGCGCGGTCACCTCGTGGCTTCACGTTGTTAACGTGGGTTTAACATACCATGATCTTCACGCACCCCAGCGGTTGTTTGCTTCCTGGTCGAACAAATGGTACTTTTTGGCTATCTCGTCGCTGATTCCCTAAGACAAGGCTGCTCGGAGTCAGATGCGGTGGAGAGGTCGGGAGTGAAGCTTTCTATGGTAATGGTAAACCGACGGCGGCTTCTGTACACTCGTGGTGTGCCGAGGCTTCATCCAGTGCGGCCGGTTCTGTTCGACGTGGGGGTGGCTGGTGGCGAAGGCGACCGATGTTCGACTGATGGGGGCCGCGCTCTTTTTCCTTCCGGTTCACACCAGGCTGCCGCTGAAATTCGGGCCGGAGACGCTGACGTCGGTCACCTTCGCCCGCGTGCGGGTGGTGGTCGAAGGTCGAGAGGGTCGAATTGCTGTCGGATGGGGGGAAACGCCTCTCAGTGTGCAATGGGTGTGGCCCGGTTCACTGCCGTACGCGGTGCGCCATGCCGCCCTCCAGGATTTTTGTGCGTGCCTGACGTGCGCGTGGGCCGAATATAGCGAGTACGGGCATGCGTTCGAAATAGGCCACGGGTTCACAGAGTTTCTCCTTCCAGAGATGCTCCAGCAGTTCAACCGGGGCCGTACCGCAGACGAAGCGATGCCATGGCTTGCCGCGCTCGTCTGCCTGTCGGCATGTGACCTGGCCCTCCACGACGCCTATGGCAACTATCACGACAGGCCAGTCTATTCCACGTATAACGACAGCTTTCTGAGCCGCGACCTGAGCGCGTATCTCACGCCCGCAGAGGAGTCCCGTGTCACATTTGAGGGCCAGTACCCAGAGGCATACCTTGTGCCCGACCCACCGACGAGCCTGGTCGCCTGGCACCTGGTAGGTGGCAAGGATGCGATCGATCGGAGCGAACTCGTGGGCGATGAGCCCGATGATGGCTACCCTATCCTGCTTCGTGACTGGATTCGTCGTGACGGTTTGCGTTGCCTCAAAGTGAAACTCACCGGGACAGACGCCACGTGGGACGACGCGCGGCTTCGCACTGTGGGACAGATCGCGATCGACGAGGGTTGCGACTGGCTGTCCGCTGACTTCAACTGCACGGTCGTCGACCCCGCCTATGTGACCGCCATCCTTGATCGCTTGCTGGCGGAATCTCCACACGTCTATCGCATGCTCCTGTACGTGGAGCAGCCATTTCCCTACGATCTGGAGCGAGACATGCTGGATGTGCGCGCAGTGAGCGCACGGAAACCGTTATATCTGGACGAAAGCGCACACGATTGGCGACTCGTGAAACTGGGCCGTCAACTGGGGTGGAGCGGCGTGGCGTTGAAGACGTGTAAGACGCAGACGGGGGCACTCCTCAGTCTTTGCTGGGCAAAAGCACACGGCATGCCCCTTATGGTGCAGGACCTCACGAACCCGATGCTCGCGCAGATACCGCACGTGCTCCTGGCGGCGCATGCCGGGACGATCATGGGGGTGGAGACCAACGCGTCGCAATTTTACCCCGATGCCTCGCATCCCGAAAGCACCGTACACACCGGAATCTATCAGCGCCACAACGGCATGATCCAGATCCGTACGTTGGGAGGCGCCGGACTTGGCTACGGCGATGCGGTGTCGGCCCGTGAACTGCCCGAGCCTGCCGTGTCCGCAGGCGTGTACTGACCAGACCACGAGAGGTACCTATGCGGCAACGTATCAATCGATTGACGGTCTTCACGAAACCCTGGAAGTATCCCTTGCCTGAACTCGGCCGGTTCGTACACGACCTTGGATTTGACGGGGTGGAGTTGCCGGTGCGACCTGGGTTCCAGGTTGACCCGGACCACGTCTCGCCCGGTCTTTGTGATGCCGTACGCGTACTCGGCGATTACGGGGTCAGTGTCTCCAGCATCGCGGGCCCAACGGATGAACGGACCATTGAGGCGTGTGCAGAGGCGGGAGTCCCCATCATTCGGATCTGTGTCGCCATCCCGAAAAACTGCGGCTACCTTGAGCACGAGGCCGAGGTACAGCGGGGCTTCGACCGACTCGTTCCCGCGCTTGATCGTTGTGGTATCACCATTGGCGTGCAGAACCATTGTGATCGCCAGGTTGCGAATGCGATGGGGGTGCGCCACCTGATCGAACAGTACGACGCGAGGCACATTGCCGCCGTCTGGGATCCCGCGCACTGTGCCCTGAATGGTGAGATCCCCGAACTGGCGGCGGACATCCTGTGGCCGCACCTGTGCATGGTTAACCTGAAGAACGCATTCTGGCGGCGCACCAGCAACCCGGATGCTGATGTCGCGACGTATCAGCACCTGTGGACGAGCGGACGGCAGGGGCTCTGCTCGTGGCCCGAGGTGACGACCCTCTTGAAGGAACGGGGATACAGCGGGCCTGTGTGCCTGACGGCGGAGTACAGCGATCACCAGGCGGTGGATCGTCTCATCACGGAGGATAGTGCGTTTGCACAATCGCTGCTCTCGTAACCGACGATGGATCCGCAACAGAGGATGGGGGGCAGCGGCATGACTGTCCCGTCAGTGCGCAAGGTTCGCATTGCGGTGGTGGGTGCTGGACGGATGGCAAACAGCGTTCACTATCCTTCCCTGGCGTCGTTTGACGACACCGAAATTGTCGCCATTTGCGATGCTGACAATCAGGCACTCAGTGCGACTGCTGATAGGTACGGCGTAGAGCGGCGCTATAGCGACTATCGTCAGATGATTGAGGATGTCGCGCCCGACGGCGTCTACGTCATCGGACAGCCGCACCAGATGTACGACATCTGGGTCTGGTGCTTGCAGCAGGGACAGCATCTGTACATTGAGAAACCGATGGGTTTGACGTGGCATCAGGCGCGGATGCTTGCCCATCTTGCCGAGGCGAAGGGTGTGATGACCCAGGTCAGTCATCAGCGCCGGTGCGCGCCACTCCTGGTGAGACTGCGCAACGAGTGTCTCAAGCGCGGCCCGATGACGCACGCGGTGTGCGAGTTCTACAAGCACCAGCCCGCTCCGATGCTTGGACCTCGTGACCATATGATGGACGACTGCACCCATGCGATCGACACGGTACGGTGGCTCTGCGGGGGCGACGTGGTCGCTATCGATAGCAACTGTAAGAGAATTGGCGCACCTGACATTAACTGGATTGGCGCATCGCTTCAGTTCGACAACGGCGCCACTGGCTATGTCATCAATAGCTGGTCGAGCGGTCGGCGACTCTTTCGCGTGGAGATGCATGCCCCGGGCATCACGGCTGACGCTGACCCCGAGGACAAAGGCCACCTCTACGCCGACGGCAACCATCACGGCATCGCGTACGACACGCGGCACGTCGCGGGAAGCGCGGAAAACTTCGTCTACGGTGGCTTTCAGGCGAAGAACCGCGAGTTTATCGACTCCCTTAAGGTCGGCCACGAGGTCACCAGTTCGCCGTTTCGCGACTGTCTCAAGCCGATGGAAGTTGCCGAAAAAATACTGGCGAAGGCTTTGCTGGCGGGGGAGTAGCCGAAGCATGCGGCCGCATTTTTACACGATTGGCGAAAAGTTTTTACAGATAGCCGCTACAATTTACTGACGAGCAGTATCAGGCGCTCTTCACCTGGCAGGCGCAAAGGACATCGCGGTATGTTTCGTACTTACTCATGCCGTCTCCTCGTTATGGCACTGTGTGTCGGGCTCACCGCATGCGCCGACAGGGTACCCCTTACGCGGGTATCCTTTCCCGCCGCACCAGAAACTGCCTCTCGCCCACTGCTTCCTGCGTCGGATGTTCCAGCAACCCTCCTGATGGAAGGTCGCGTGACCGAGGCTGATCTGTCGTTCAACTCCGATGCGCGCGAGGACGTCAGGCAGACGTCTCCACAACCGCATACCATCGTTGACGGGCAAGCCACGCCCGTGCCGGTGACGCACGCTGTGGACACGGCACGGAGTCTTTCGGTAACTCCCCAGCCATCCACGCCTGTGACCACCGGGGTCGATACCGTGCCCGCTTCCGTGCCCGCAACCAGCCCGACTGCGCCTGGCCGTGCAGTGACGAGTGGCGAGGGTGTGGCGCCACAGTCGGCGCCAGTGGTTGCCACGGCGTTACCTACCGCTGGAGCGTCGCAACCGCTCCTTGATGCGCGCCAGTCCCAACCAGCGCCGACGGCCGCACGGATCAAGACCACGACAAACCTGCCGAGTTGGCGGATCGGTCCGCTGTTATACATCCGCCAGACGTTGAACAACTGCGGTCCGGCGTCCATTGCCGAGGTGCTGCGCTACTGGGGAATTGAACGGACCCAGGGGCAGGTGCAGTCCATCTTGCGGGCAGACGGCAATCCTCGCGGAATGGTGCAGTATGGCGTTCCCGGCTATATGCAGGCGCTTGGCATGCGGGTGGTGATGGGCGTGAATGGCAACGACGAGCTCGTGAAATCGCTGGTGGCTCACGGCTTTCCCGTGATTGTCAGCCAGTGGGTGAGCATGACTGATCATTACGGTCACTATCGCGCGATCGACGGATATGACGACCATCAGGGCGGATTTCTCTCCACCGACTCGTACCTCGGACCCAATTACTTCCTTCCCTACGGCGAATTTGACCAGATGTGGAGCACACAGGGACAACGCTTTATGGTTATCTATCCGCCATCCAAAGAGGCAGTCGTGCAATCCGTTTTAGCGGACTCAGGATGGAACAAGGACGCAGCATACCGCGCTGACATCGCCAAGCTCCGGAAGCGGATGGTCCAGATGCCCGGTGGTCTGGACAACGGGCGCTGCATGCAGAGCTTTGGCGCGCTGTCGATGGCGTGGGACCAAATGGAGCTGGGACACCTGGATGTGGCACGCGCTGCTCTTGCTGATGCAGCAGAACATGGTGCCAATCCCGTCGTGGTGAACTGGATAACTGAGGCAATGGCACTCACGACAAGTTAATTGTCGGGGCATGGGTGATCGAAGGGTACCGTTTGCGGTCAACACCATAGTGCTGTCGGCTGCTCTGAAAAGGAGATCACCGTCTGGTTGATAATCCCCCGCCTCAGTGGTCAGGCGCGGCCAACGACCGAAGTCGCGCCTGACACGGCAAAGTCCGCCTTCGCGGTCTCCAGGCGTGGTTCCATTGGGATGGCATGCTTTTCAGTCCCGGTGGTGACCCGTTGAGCCGTGGATACCGTGGTCAGTTGGCAATGTGACTGCGACTGCCTGCACAGAGTGCACCCGAATGGTGGCTGTGGCACCTGTCATTCTCGGTGGTGGCCGACACTGACAGGGACAGTGTGTGGATACGTCCTACGGCGTGCCAGTTCCGAACAACTGCGCCACGACGACTGTAAAGCCGGGGAGGAGTGGCGTTTGGAGCACATCGCTGCTCGTGAGAGAGGTTACGAGTACAAGGGCGTCCGCGGTTCTTCTGTGGACGTGGATGGTGCGCGTGGGCCAGTCGACGATCCAGTACTCCTCGACCCCCTGCCGCGCATATAGCCCGAGCTTCCGCTCGTGGTCGCGGCGTGAATTCTCGGTGCCAGTTGACACTACCTCGATGACAAGTTCCGGTGCCTGATGACGTTTGCCATCCACACCGGCGGCGAGCGAATATCTCGCGCGGCTCAACCATACCACATCCGGCGCGACGGCATTGTCATCGGCGAAGATGACACCCGGAGCAAGAACTGCGATGCCGTGTCCAGTCCTCAAGTTCCAGGCACGGAGCTCGGCGTGAAGATGGCCACACACAAGCTGATGCTCCAGGTTTGGCTGCGTGGACACCAATAACTCCCCGTCGATGATCTCATAGCGGTTGTCGTCTTCGGTGACGTCTAAAAGATCAGCCATGGTCCAG
>JAABUZ0100003586.1_pt1 | contig 22796 bp, 18 predicted proteins | sample 5562091 | NCBI WGS metagenome assembly JAABUZ01 (sample SAMN12813069, study PRJNA571459) | rock metagenome | isolation source: Antarctica rocks | place: Antarctica: Victoria Land, Linnaeus Terrace sud | collected 2015-12-21
TTGACAGCAGGTGCGAAAACGCCGGACCTCGAGACGGCGCTCGCGGCGCTCGATCAGGCAAAGGCGCAGCGTGATCTCGCACAATTACGGATTGATCAAGCGACGATTCGCGCGCCGTTTGCCGGGTTGATTACGCAAGTGAACGTTGTGCCGGGGCAAGTCGCGACGAGCGGCACGTCAACGACGAATCCGTCCGCATTCGACCTTGCGGATGACTCCCAGTTGCACATTGATGTCAGCGTTTCGGAGAGTGATGCGGCAAATGTGCAGGTCGGTCAGGCGGCGCTCATTTCGCTCGATTCCGTACCGGGCCAGCCACTTCCCGGTAGCGTTGAGCGCGTCTCCCCTGTCGCCACCACGACATCGAACGTGACGGCGTTTCCGGTGCGCATCGCAATCGCGCCAACGCAGGCACCCGTCAAACCGGGGGCGAACGCGACCGTGCAAATCGTCACGGCGACCCGCTCGAACGTCCTGACCATCCCGGCCCGTGCGGTCACCCAAATCAATGGGCAACCAGCGGCAACGATCTTGTTCAACGGCTCGACGTTCCTCGCGCCGATTCGTACCGGTTTGTCGGATGGCCGGAATATCGAGGTGATCAGCGGCCTCAATGAAGGCGATACCGTCGTTCTGCCCAAGGCGGGCACCGGTAGCACGGGTGGAGCGCCCGGCGGCGGGGCACCAGGCGGCGCGCGGCCAGGAGGATAATGCAGCAATGACGATCGAAATCCGCAATCTCACAAAATCGTATCAAACTGGCGAATTCGACTTGCAGATTCTGAAAGGCATCTCGTTCTCCGTCAAAGATGGCGAGTTGTGCGCGATCATGGGGCCGTCCGGTTCGGGCAAGAGCACGCTGATGAATATCCTCGGCTGTCTCGACACACCGACCAACGGCGAATATCTGCTGGACGGCGAGAATGTCGCCACCTTTGACGAGACACGGCTCGCGCAGGTGCGTAATCGCAAGATCGGTTTCGTCTTTCAGTCATTCAACTTGCTGAAACGGACCACTGCGCTCGATAATGTCGCGCTACCGCTCCTTTACGCGGGAGTGGAACCCCACGAGCGGCACGAGCGGGCAATCGCCGCGCTCAATGCGGTTGGACTTGGTGACCGGGTGGATCATAAGCCGAACCAATTGTCGGGCGGTCAGCAGCAGCGGGTCGCCATCGCACGTTCGCTCGTCACGACACCCTCACTGATCCTCGCCGATGAGCCGACGGGCAACCTCGATTCCCGGTCATCGGTCGAGGTGATGGACATTTTTCAGCGACTGAATAGCCAACTCGGCATTACGGTTATGTTTGTGACGCACGAACCGGACATCGCGGAATACACTCGTCGCGTCCTACGTATTCGAGACGGCTATCTTGGCGCGGATGAAGCAATCCATGAACCGCGATCCGCCGCCGCCGAACTCGCCGCCCGGACGGAAGTGATCCCGTTTCCGGCGACGGTCTGACGCGCGCCGTAAGGAGTTAAGAAGTGGCTCAGTCAATCGTCGCCATACCGCAGGGGCCACCATCAGTCGAGGTCGAGAAAACGACGGTTACGCCGTTGTCGCTCCTGAGTGTGCCGCCAACCTCGCGCGGGCGTGGTGGGGTGCCCCTCTCGGAGAGTTTGCAGTCATCGTTACAGAGTCTCAGTGCAAACATGATGCGGACGGCACTGACGATGCTGGGTATCATCATCGGGGTCGGCGCGGTGGTCGCTCTCCTCGCCATCGGTAACGGCGTCGTGGCGACCGCCCGTGAGAAATTGGAAGCGAACGGTACGAACCTCATTACGGTGCAGGGCGCGAATCAGGTCTCGGCGGGGGTCGCGACCGGCGGGCAGCAGAGTAGCCTCACCATTGAGGACGCCCAGGCGCTTGCCGTGCCCGGCACCGTGCCCGATGCCGCCGCGATCTCGCCGGAGGTGCAGCGGGGTGGGCGGATCACCGTCGGCGCGGTGAATACCTTTGGCGGCATCCTCGGTGTCTGGCCATCATATCAGGACGTGCATAGTTATAACGTTGTGGCGGGCGACTGGATTGCCGTTCAGGATGTGACGAGCGCGACCACGGTCGTTGATCTCGGCGCGAACATCGCCACCGCGCTTTTCCCGGACAAGGACCCGATTGGGCAAACAGTGCGTATCAACGGTGAGTCGTTCCGCGTGATCGGGATAATGGAGGCTAAAGGCGGCAACGGCTTCGGCTCCCGCGATAATCAGGTCTATGTCCCGATCACGACGGCGCTCTCGCGCCTCACAGGCGGGCGGCAGCAGGCGGTCGGCGCGGGCAAGAATGTGAACACGATCTCCATCAAATCTACCAGCCCGGAAACCGTGGACAAGGCGATTAGCGAGACGAATGACGTGCTGCTCGGTCAGCATCGCACGAAGAACGGCGCACCCGACTGGCAGACGACCAACCAGGCAGATCAGATCAAAGCCGCCGAAGAAACCCAGAAGACCTATCAAATCTTCCTGCTCATCATCGCTTCCATTTCCCTGCTGGTCGGGGGCATCGGCATCATGAATATCATGCTCGTCTCCGTCACCGAGCGGACACGCGAAATCGGCATCCGCAAAGCGATTGGTGCGAAGGGCAAGGACATCCTGACGCAGTTCGTTACCGAGGCGGTGCTGATTAGCCTGATCGGGGCGCTGACGGGAGTGATATTTGGTCTGGCGGCGGCGGTGATCGTCGGGAAGACGTGGCAGCGGACGATTGTTTCACCGCAGTCGGTGGTGATTGCGGTGGTATTCGCGACGGCGACGGGACTCTTCTTCGGAGTTTATCCGGCACGGCGTGCGTCCCGCCTCAAGCCGATTGATGCTCTCCGGTACGAGTAGCGCATGAGGAAGGTTGAACAGAGATGCGTCGTCGAGGTATCGCGGTCTTGATTCTTGTGGTGATTGCCGTAGCGTTGGTGGGGACCTGGTCCACTGCGTACCGGCTGGGCACGTCCAGGGGCCGAAACAAAGTCGTGGCTGACCGGAGCGCGTTCCTGACGCGGGTTCCGAGCAATCCGCAAGGTGCTGCGGCAGCGGGATCGCCTGGCGCTTCGGGAGGGCGGGGCGCGGGTGGGTCGGTCGTTGCCGCACCGGGCGCGCCGGGCACGGGCGGGTCAGCAGTCGGCAGTCGGCAGTCAGCAGTCGGCACGCAGACGGGAGTTGGCAGTCAACCTCCCCAGTCCTCAGTCGGCAGCAGCCTCGTTGGTCATGTGACGAAGATTGACGGCGCGACCGTCAGCGTGCAGCAGGCGGATAGTACGACGGTCGTGGTGACAATGGACGGGCAGACCACCATTCGTCAACTCATTTCTGGCGTTCTCATCGATCTGAAAACCGGCGATGTGATTGCAGTGACCGGTGGGAAAACGGCGGATACAACGTACAGCGCGAAGACGATTACGAGTATTGGGCAAGTGACGGGCGCGACCGGCGGTGGCGTGGGACGGTCCCTGAATGTCGTGCCACCGGGCGCGGCTGCACCGGCAGTGACGGGCCAGATCAAGAGTGTGAATGGCGGCACACTCACTGTGCAAGGCTTCGATGGCGCGACGGTGACGGTGACATCATCGCCCGCGACGGTCGTGAAGACGCAGCAACCGGGGACGCTCAGTGACATCAAGACGGGTGATTTGCTGCTCGTGCAGGGTGACAAAACGGGCAACAGCCTTTTGGCGCGGAGCATCACCGATCAGGGGAGTGGTTAGTAATCGGTAGTCAGTAGTCAGTAGTCAGTAGTCAGAATGGAAAACGATCCCTCTGACCACCGACTACCGACTACCGACTCCTCAGAGGAGCACCATGGCACGAACGATTCTCGTCGTTGACGACGAGCCGAATATCACGCGACTCCTGGGGATGTACCTGACGAAGGAAGGGTACATCGTCGAGACCGCCAGCGACGGCACAACCGCTGTCGCGAAAGCGCGGACGACGCGCTATGCCCTCATTTTGCTCGATTTGATGCTCCCCGGCATGGACGGGTTGGAAGCATGTCGGACGATCCGGCGAACGAGCGATGTGCCGATCATCATGCTCACGGCGCGCTCCGAGGACGTGGATAAGATTGTTGGCCTGGAAGTCGGTGCGGACGATTACGTGACCAAGCCGTTCAACCCGCGCGAACTCGTCGCACGCGTCAAGGCGGTCCTACGCCGATATGAGGCGGTAGCATCGCCGGAGCGTCAAGTGCTCACTGTCGGCGATCTCACAGTTGATCTGGACCGGCGCGAAGTGCGCGTCGGCGATGAGTTCGTCGAGGTGCGCGCGAAGGAGTTCGCGCTGCTCGTTGCTCTGGCGCGGCGCCCCGGCGTCGTCGTGCCGCGCGACCGACTCCTGAATGATGTCTGGGGGTATGAATACAGCGTGGACACGCGAACGGTGGATGTGCATATCTCGACGCTGCGCGACCGGCTCATCAACGCGAGCGCGCGGATCGAGACGGTCTGGGGCGTCGGCTACAAATTGGTCTCGGCAGACGGCAAGACCTGACGGAGCCTCTCACATATCGTGCGCGAAAAAGACGGCCACTGATGACCGTCTTTGCAATTGCGATGGCTCCCGGACCAGGATTCGAACCTGGAACCTAGCGGTTAACAGCCGCGCGCTCTACCGTTGAGCTATCCGGGAACGATGTCCCACACGGGGGCATCGTAGCATGCGTATGCTTGCACTGCAATACCTATGACTGGCCTTCTTCGAGCGCGTCGCGCACGAACTCCGCGTGGCCCTGCGGCTTGACGTTGAAGTAGACGGCTTCCACCGTGCCATCACTCCCGACCACGAACGTGCTGCGTGCGACGCCCAGGTACGTCTTGCCGTACATACTCTTCTCGACCCAGACACCATGTTTCTGTGCGGTCGTCGCGCCCTCGTCCGAGAGAAACAGGAAGGGCAGCACGTTGTTCGCCTGAAAGGTATGCAAGGGTGCAATCGGATCAGGGCTGATGCCGACGACATGATAGCCCAGACGGTCAAAATCGGCCTTCAGATCACGGAAGGCCACTGCTTCAATCGTTCAGCCGTCTGTGTTTGCCTTGGGGAAGTAGAAAAGGACCATTCCCCGCCGGTCGCGCATGAGATCGGCAACCGCATGCGTTGCGCCATCGGTACCGAGCAAACTGAAGTCGGGCAGTAGCTCTCCAACCTGCGGTACTGTGGATGTTGTCTCTGCCAATGAAATCCTCCAAATAATTCGATCTTCGATCTTCCCCGCTACTACTTCTTGATCGCCTCAGCGAATGCTTGCTCCATCTTGGTTTGCGCGGCCTTCGCGGCGTCCTGCGGCGACTTGTTCGAGACCACGACATCTTGCAGCATCTCGGAATAGATGCGCTTCTGGCCCGCCGCGCTCATCTGCGTAAGCAGATCGGGCGTCGCCTGCGCCGGGAGCCAGGTCGGCGTCGCGGTCGCGATTGCTTGCGGGAAGGCGTCGAATGCGCGTATACTCCTTTGGTTCGCGCGAACCGTAACGCGGATTGACCCCCGTGCTTCACGCAGGCGTCATTGCAGTAGCGCATCACTCTTGCGCATACAGTACGCGAGCAACGGCGATTTCGTCAACGTATGCGGAAGTGATAATCCGTGTAAGGTGAGAACGAGAGAGTGGTACGCCCGGAGGGACTCGAACCCCCAACCTTCTGATCCGAAGTCAGACGCTCTGTCCAATTGAGCTACGAGCGCACGTACGCGATAAAGAATTGAAATGGGGTGCCTCACGGGGCTCGAACCCGTAACATCCGGCTCCACAGGCCGGCGCTCTGCCGATTGAGCTAGAGGCACCACAGCGTGGGGTTGCATCAGGAGTGTCAGGCGCGTAAGCCGGGTTCTGTTCACGCGTTGCCGCGCTGATGGCCATCTCTCTCCACCCCGATATACCGGGACGGGCCGCGTCGTCACCTTCGCGGCTGCTCTCGACTTTCGGTCTCGGCGAGCCACCGTCAGCAACCGGCATCGGTTGCGTACGACCGGATCGGAGATTGCAGCAGGGAGGATTGCCCGTTTCATCCGGCCCGCCGAAGCGTCCGGCACGTTTCTGTTGCTCTCGGGTGGTTGCCCGCCCGCCCGCTTGCGCGGGACTGTCAGCGCGTTGCCGCGCTTCCCCGGCTTTCGCCGGGCACCCTGCTCTGTGCTGCCCGGACTTTCCTCTGTGGTTTGCACCCCAGCGGCCATCCTGCCCAACACTCCGTATTGCCTTGTCAATGGGCCGTCCATGTCGTGCATGCACGGCTTCAGGGAGAGTACGAGAACTGGTGCCGAAGGAGGGATTTGAACCCTCACACCCCTACGGGCACTACGCCCTGAACGTAGCGCGTCTGCCGATTCCGCCACTTCGGCCAACTGGAGCCGACGATCGGATTTGAACCGATGACCTGCTGTTTACGAAACAGCTGCTCTGCCACTGAGCTACGTCGGCACTCTTGCCGCAGGGATTCTACCATGCGCCACGAGCGAGTGCAAGCAATATTTTGCCTATTCGGGTACGCCTCCGATGGTAGCGTAGGCTTCAGCCTGCAGTTTGAGGTTCGCAGGCTGAAGCCTACGCTACCGTCTTGCAGCCTGGAAAGCCCGCTATCACTACCATGATTGCACGTATTTTACCGATAGTCACAAGCAGTGCCCATCAGTCAGGATGCTCTCGCAATGTGTGTGACTGACCGGCAAGACATTGACTGAATGGCACGAGAGGGATAGACTGACGTGTGAGCATATGACAGGAGGCACCCGATGGCGCAAGAGGAAACCAGTGGCGCAGCAGTTCGTTTTGGGCAGACCTTGACGCGGCTTCGTACCGCGCAACGGCTCTCGCAGAATCAACTCGCGCAGCGCGCCGGGCTCAATCACTCATACATCAGCCGGTTGGAATCGGGCGGCCGGGGCGATCCATCACGCGTCGTCGTCGAGCAGTTTGTTGGTGCCCTCGGGCTTGATGCATCGGGTCGTGATGCCGACGATCTCCGCATGGCGGCGGGCTTTCTGCCCATTGACCCGGCGCACTTACTGACGGGCGAAACCGCGCTCGCTAAGTTGTCGGCGTTGCTCGAAGATACGCGGTTGCCCGATCCGTCGCGCGCGACGCTTCGGCGCCTGCTTGCCCTGCTTGTCGAAGAATATACGCGGATCGTCAATCACGATTTCTAGCCGATGTATAGACAGTACGTACGCACTTTGGTAGGCTGAACGTACAGTGTGATCGGTCGCTTCAGGCGCGCCTTCGGCGGTATCTTTCTGGGGGAGTATATGACAACGGGTCCTTCCGCACGGCAGTCCGTCGAATTCGCGCACCTCCATCTCCACTCGGAGTTTTCGCTCCTGGATGGAATGGGGAAGATCACCGATTATATGGCGCGGATGGAAGAACTCGGCATGACCGCTGCCGCGCTGACGGATCACGGCGTGATGTATGGCGCGATGGACTGGATGAAGGCAGGCAAAAAGACTGGTTTTCGCACGATCGTCGGCATGGAAGCGTACGTTGCGCCCGAAGGGCGGCACGAGCGAAAGAAAGCGCCGATTCACCACCTGACGCTTTTGGCACGCAATGAAACGGGCTACCGAAACCTCCTCGAACTCGCCAGCCGTGCCAGTTTAGAGGGGTTCTATTACAAGCCGCGCATTGACTATGATCTGCTGGCGCAAAAGGCGGAGGGCATCACCTGCCTCTCCGGCTGCCTCTCCTCGCACCTCGCGGCGCACATCACGCACGACCGCGACGATGCGGCGCGCCAGTTGATTGACGACATGACGCAGTGGTTCGGGCGCGATCACTTTTTCCTCGAAGTGATGGACCACGGCATGCCGGAGCAGCAGAAAATGACCCGGTTCCTTATCGAGGAGGGGAAGCGGGCCGGGCTGCCACTCGTCGCCACCAATGATGTGCATTTCGTCCGCCGTGAGGATCATCCGGCGCATGACATTCTGCTCTGTATCCAGACGGGCGCGACGGTGGACGACCCGAACCGCTTCGCGAGCAAGACCGATCAGATTTACATGAAGAGCGGCGACGAAATGCTCGAACGATTCAGTGAAATTCCGGAAGCCGTGACGAACACGATGCGCGTCGTCGAGCAATGCGATTTGCAGCTCGGTACTCCCGGTTTCCGGATGCCGCATTTCGCGGTACCCGATGGTTTCACACCGGCGACGTACCTGGAGCATCTCTGTCGCGAGGGCGCGCAGCGGAAGTACGGCCACATCGAGGGTGACGTCGCTGAGCGGCTGGCGTTTGAACTGAGCGTCATCAACGATATGGGCTTTCCGACCTATTTCCTCGTTGTCTGGGATTTCGTGCGCTACGCCAAAGAGCATCACGTACTCGTTGGCCCCGGTCGCGGCAGTGCGGCGGGCAGCATCGTCGCCTACAGCCTCGACATCACGACGGTTGACCCGCTGCGGCACGGCCTGCTGTTCGAGCGATTCCTCAATCCGTCGCGCATCTCGATGCCGGATATTGACATTGACTTCGCGGACGATGGGCGCGATCTCATCATCAAGTATGTGACGGCAAAATACGGCGCGGAGCAGGTCTCGCAGATCATTACCTTCGGAACGCTCGCCGCGCGCGCGGCGATCCGCGATGTCGGGCGCGCACTCGGCATGCCGTACGGCGACGTGGACCAGGTAGCAAAGTTGATCCCGCAGGTGCCCGCGCATCCGGTCTCGATCGGTCAGGCATTGGAACAGGTCCCCGACCTCAAAGCGCTGCACGATCGGGATGCCAATGTGCGGCGGCTACTCGATACGGCCCAGAAGTTGGAGGGCGTGTCGCGCCATGCCTCCACGCACGCCGCCGGGATCGTCATCTCGCGCGATCCACTCATCCAGCATGTGCCGCTCCAGCGCGCCGGGACGGGCGACAATGCGGGCATCACGACGCAGTACCCGATGGGCTGGCTCGAAGAACTCGGCCTGCTGAAGATGGACTTCCTCGGCCTGAAGACGCTCACTGTCCTCACCAAGGCGCTCCAACTGCTCGAACGGCGCGGCATCACCGTTGACCTCGATACGCTTGATCTGGAGGACCCGGCTGCGTACGCGCCACTGATGCGCGGCGAGACAATGGGCATCTTCCAACTCGATCAGCCGACCGGTCAGCGCATCTGCGCGCTCGTTAAACCGCGGAACTTCGCCGAAGTCGTCGCGGTCGGCGCGCTCGCCCGGCCCGGCCCGATGGAGCATGCCCCCCGGTTTGCCGCGCGCAAGGAGGGGCGCGAACCGGTCACGTATGCGCACCCCGATCTCGAACCGGTCCTCAGCGAGACGTACGGGTTCGCGCTCTTCCAGGAGCAGGTGATGCAGATCGCGCAGGTCCTCGCGGACTATTCACTCGCTGAGGCGGACAGCCTGCGCAAGGCGATGGGTAAGAAATTGCCCGCCGAAATGGCGAAGCATCGCGATCGGTTCGTGCAAGGGTGCGCGAAGAAGGGTGTCCCAAAGAAGACCGCCGAACCGCTCTTTGAGGAACTGGCGAAGTTCTCCGGCTATGGCTTCAACAAGGCGCACTCAACCTGCTACGGCCTGATCGGCTACTGGTGCGCGTGGCTCAAGGCGCACTATCCCGCCGAATTCCTCGCCGCTATCCTGACGAGCGAGCAAGGGGACACGGCGCGGGTCGTCCAGTTGATCGCGGAATGCCGACGGATGAAGATCGCCGTTCTGCCACCTGATGTCAACCACAGCGAGCGGGATTTCAGCGTCGAGGAGACGGGACGGACACGCGACGATGGTGAGCCGGAGCGCGCTGTGCGGATCGGCCTCAGCGCGATCAAGAATGTTGGCGTCGGCGTCGTTGACGGGATCATCGCCGCGCGTGGAGAGCAATCGGGCGAGAAGTTTGTCGGCTTGGCGCAGTTCTGCGCGAGTATCGGCGCGCAGGTCAATCGGCGCGCCGTGGAGTGCCTGATCAAAGTCGGCGCGATGCGTGATCTGGGGAACGGCCAGCAACTGACGCTGGCGATTGAGAGCGCGATGTCGGCGGCGCAGGCGACCCGCAAGGCAGTGGCAGCAGGTCAATTTGGGCTTTTTGGGGCGGCAATCCCCGGTGCGACGGACATGCTCGATGTGCCGCTACCGGACGTGCCGGGCTGGGCGGTCAAGGAGCAATTGTCGCACGAAAAGGAGTTGCTCGGCATTTATCTGTCGGAACACCCTCTGACGGCGGTCGCGGCGCGCGTGCGCGGCAAGCAGATCGTCAATCTCGGCACGATTGACGAGGCAATGGCCGGGCAGCGGGTGACGATGATCGGCCTTTTGATCGAGCCACGCGCGATGCTCACCAAAAAAGGCACGATGATGCTCCGGGCCACGCTTGAAGGCGTGGACGGTGTCTCGCTCGACCTCATTGCCTTCTCCGAAGCCTATGAGCGATGCAAAGGCGCCCTTATCCCGGATGTCGTCATCGAGGTGGATGCGCGCGTGGACTTCCGTGGTGAGCAGATGCAACTGATCGTCGAAGCGGTGCGGCAGTGCGCCGATCCCGCGCCCCTTGTTGATGTGCCGCACGAGGAGCGCTTCTTCCATATTTGGCTCCCGCCGGAGTACGAGGATGAGCTTCCCCACCGCTTGTACGAACTCTTGAAGGCGTTTCCTGGCGACGACCGCGTCTGGCTGCATTGCCAGGGGAAAAAGCTGCTCCCGCGACTGCGCGTTGACGCCGATGGGAGCCTCACCTCGGCGGCGCGCGCGCTCGTTGGCAGCAATGCCGTCCGCCTCGATGTCGTCACTCATGCTTCTGTGCCAACGCTCGAAGCGTTCAGCGCGGATTAACCCCCGGCGATCCGGCGGGCGCGGCGGGCGAGAATCTCCTCAACGGGCCAACAGTTGAGTATCTGTTCAGGCGCGAGCCAGGCGCGCCGCGCGGTCATCACGCCGAAGTGCATGTTGTCGAGGCCCGTCGGGCTGTGCGCATCGCTATTGATGGTGATGATGACACCGGCATCGGCGGCGCGCTGTGCGTGGGGCGCGTCGAGATCGAGTCGGTGATAATCGGCGTTGATTTCCAGCGATGTCTCGGTGCGCACGGCCGCCGCGATCACCGCGTCAAGGTCGAGGTCCATTGGCTCGCGATGCAGCGGCATGCGGCCCGTGGGGTGGGCGATGATGTCCACGTAGGGATTATTGATCGCGGCCAGAGTGCGGCGCGTCACGGTCTCGCGGTCGCCGCGCTGGCCACTGTGGACGGAGGCGATAGCGTAATCGAGTGTCGCCAGGACCGCAGCATCGAGGTCGAGATGACCGTCGCTATGCACCTCCGTCTCGCATGCGCACAAGACGGCGATCCCCGCCTGGAGTGCGTTCACTTCCGCACGCTGCTGGCGCAACCGCTCCGGATCGAGGCCATTAGCGATACGCAGCGAGTACGAATGATCGCTGACGCCGTAGTAGGCATACCGATGTTCGCGCGCCGCCGCGACCATCTCCGCGATCGTGCCGGTGCCGTCGCTCCAGACCGAATGCGTATGCAGATCGCCCCGGATGTCATCGAGGATGACGAGGCGTGGCACACCGGATCGAAGGATCGTTTCCAGCGCCCATCCGCCCTCGCGGAGTTCGGGTGGGATGAAGGGGAGACCGAGCGCAGTGAAGGCGTCGTGCTCGTCGCCTTCGATCATCTCGCTGCCACGTCGCAGGCCGGCACCATCCAACGTCAAGCCGCGCGCCTCGGCGTATGCCGCCAATGCTTCCCGGAATCCGGGTTGATCGCCGGTTGTCGCGTTTCCCGTCAGCCAGAGGAGTGCGCCGCCCGCAGTCGCGGCGGGTCGTGTGATGCACTCCGCCTCCGCGCCATCAATCAGCCGGACGCGGATCGCGTCGGCATTCCGGCGCACGACACTCAAGACATCGGGGAGGGTGGCAAACAGATCGAGCGCCGCGTCGGGCGCGTCCGTCGCGGCGAGCAAGTCAATGTCACCGAGCGTCGGTGCCCATCGCCGCAGGCTGCCGATAGGGACGAGCGGCACGTCCGGCAGCTGGGCATGGAAGTCCGCGATCAAATGCGCGGCGGTACTAACTGCGGTACCAAGCAATATGCGCCCCGCTGTCGCGATTCGCGCGTGCAGGCCGCTGAGGATTTCCGCTTCGCGATGCACGCCGATGCCTTTGATCGTTGTGAGCGCCCCGGACTCGAACGCTTGTTCATAGGCCGCAAGGTCCGGCAGGTTGAAACGTGCATGCAGCGTCGCTGCGGTCTTTGGCCCGATACCGGGCACGCGCATCAACGCAATAACGACCGCCGGGAATGCCTCGCGCATCGTGTTCAGGCGGATGAAGTCTCCGGTTGTCAGCATCTCGGTGATTTCGGCACCGATTGCCGGGCCGATCCCTGGCAGCGACTGGAGTTGATGGTGCGCCGCCAACGCCGCAAGCGGGCGGGCTTCATGGCGGATCGTGTCACTGGCGTGGCGATAGGCGGAGACGCGGAAGCGATCTTCACCGGCGATCTCCAGCAAGTCGGCGAGTTCCCGAAACGCAGCGGCAATCTGGCGATTTTCCAATGCGGCTATCCTTTCGTCGTGCACGCATTGCAGTCTAGCATGCGTCTTGCTCCGCCGTCACGCGCGTGGCATACTACCTGTACGTACAGGAGGTGCGTGATCGTAACAGTACTCGTCCTGGCAACAAATAATGACGGAAAAGTCCGCGAGTTTCGCGAGTTACTCACTGACCTGCCGTTTGTCGTGGTCGCAGCGCGCGACGTGGGCGTGAACGCTTTTCCGCCGGAGACCGGCGCAACATTCGCGGAGAACGCGCGGGCGAAAGCGCGCTTCGTCACGACATTCACGGGTCAACCCGCCCTCGCGGACGACTCGGGCTTAATCGTTGACGCACTCGACGGCGCGCCGGGCGTGCTCTCGGCCCGCTTCGGTGGGGAAGGGCTTGATGATCGCGGTCGCGTGCTCCTTCTGCTGGAGCGGTTACAAGCAGTGCCGCAGGCGTCGCGTGCGGCTCGCTTCATCGCGGCGCTCGCACTTTCGTTGCCAGACGGGCGACTGATCGAGTCGGAGGGGGTATTGGAAGGAACGATCGCGGAAGAACCGCGCGGCAGCGCCGGTTTCGGCTATGACCCGGTATTCGTCGTCGGTCACGCCGGTCGGACGCTCGCGGAAATGCCTGATAACGAAAAGAACGCGATCAGTCACCGCGCCCGCGCGCTCGACGCGCTGCGTCCGCGCCTGATCGCCGTGCTGTCGGTAAGGGAGAACTAATTGAGCCACGCGGTGATCAGTAAGAACATATCCCGAATGACCGTCGCGGCGGCAATTGACGACTTTCTCACGACGATGCGCAAGAGTCCGAAAACCGTCGCAACCTACGGATACGGACTGCGGAAATTCACCGCCTTTCTGGAGAACGAAGGCTTCGACGCGATGACGGTAGCTGTCACTGATCTGACAACGGCGCATGTCGTGGATTTCGCGGCATCGCTCCTGCCGAGCGAGCGGCAGACGCGTGAGGAAGTCGCCGCGACACGCACGGCGCAGACCTATTGCGCGGCGGTGCGGAAGTTTTATAAACACTTAGTCGCGAACGATTATCACCCATCGCTCTCACTCGAAAAGATGGGCTTGCAACTCGCAGGACAACAAACCGGATTCAGCGCGCCACCGCCGGATATCCGCACGCGCGACTTGAATCGCATCCTCGACTTTCTCGCTCAGCAGCCGAAGGAGGAGAAGCCGGAGGCTGACCTACGGCGGCTGAAAGTCGCTGTGCTGATCCGCTTTCTCTACCGCTCCGGGACGCGGGTCTCCGAGTGTTGCGCGATGCGTCGTGGCGACATTGATTTGGAGGACGGCACAGCATTTGTCTTCCGTGGCAAAGGCGGCAAGAGTCGCCGGGTCTATTTTGATAATGACACTGCCGCCGCGTTGATGCGGTACTGGACGGCGCGGCTCGATGGCAGTCAACCGATTGCCCTGGCGACATTGCCGGCTTTTAGCGGGCGCGACAGCCCCGGCAAACCAGGCGCGCGCATTACTCCCCGGTCGGTGGAGCGGATCGTTGCCGATGCGGCGCGGCAAGCGGGGATCGCCGCGCACATCACGCCACACTCATTCCGCCACGGCCTCGCGACCCAACTCGTCGAGGGTAAGGTACCCGCGCCGGTCGTGCAGCGGGTGCTTGGCCACGCAAACCTGGCAACGACGCAGGTCTATGTCCACCTCGTGGATGCCGAGGTGCGCGCTGAATATCAGGAAGCGTTCGGCGAGTATCGCCCCGCCTCGGAAGAAAAATTCACACCCTGAATCAGACTAAGGCAGAACATACCCATTGTTCTGTTGCACACTCCGTCAGAACATAGGGTACACATACCGGTCATATTTTGACGGTTTTTCCGGCTTGTCTCCGCAGCCGATTCGTCCGCCTCATTGGGTAAATCGCTTCTGACGCGGTCGAGAAGCGGCACTGTTTCCGTCATTGATGCGACCAGTATGGGTACCCCCAGTCGTGACGAGGCTTGGTTGGGATCTTCCAAAGAGAATGCCCGTTAAACCTCGTTGGAGGATGGGGTGTGTTCAGGGAGGGTAAGCGATACTCACCAGTTGTCGTCGTCTTTGCGGTCGTCCGTCGTGACCTTCAAACCAAGCCAGACGGCGCGCCCTCAGCTCACCGCTTTCTTCACGAGCGCGCCGATCCTTGCCTCGGCGGCGGCGGTCAACTCCGTCAGCGCGAATTCGACGGGCCACATGGCCCCATCGTCGAGGTTCGCCGCGTCGCTGAAGCCGAACGTCGCGTACCGCGTGTTGAACTTCTGCGCACATTTGAAGAAGCAGACAACCTTGCCGTCCTTGGTATACGCGGGCATCCCGTACCAGGTTTTCGATGAAAGTTCTGGCGCACTGGCTTTGACGATCACATGGAGCCGCTCGCCCATGGCGCGATCCGCTTCCGGCATCGCGGCGATCGCCGCAAGCACGGCGCTTTCCCCGTCCGCCTTGTTCTTGTCCACGCGCGCTTCCGCCTTCATCTCCCGGGCGCGCGCACGCATCGCGGCTCGTTCCTCGTCCGTGAATCCCTGGGATTTCTCGCCGCTCGTGGAGGTGCTCTTGGCGGACTTCTTGTCGACTCCTTGCATCGGTGATTCCTTTCTGTTACACAAGCCTTGTCCGGTTCGTCAACCCTATGACGCCGGTTCGTCAACCTTATGACTATGACGAAACCAAACGGGAGAGTGTGACCGATGGACGACAAATGGCTGGCGGAGCGCTTCGAGGCCGATCGCACACGATTGCAGGCGGTGGCATACCGGCTGATCGGCTCGACCAGCGAGGCCGAAGTTCGCTTCCGCCGCGACGATGTGCCAGAGCGTGGTGACGGGATTCCCGTAGGCCCCGATTACGGTTGCTTCCCGCTGGGCGGGCGTCAACTCGCGGCAGCGCACGAGGAGTTGGCGCGTCGCCCAGGCGTTATGGCGGAAGGCATCCAGCAATCCATCATTCATGAGGTCATCCTCCTCCAAACGTCGAGTCCCGCGCGGGATTGATAGCGATGTGCCACTGCCAACGCAAAGAGACGCTGGCTATGTCCTGACCAGGTGCACTGTGAATGAATCGGTATGACTCATCTGCGGGCTTCGCGCCGGACGCCCTTGCTGACGGCCATGTCATGCGCCTCAGCGAGTAATGGCCGTACTACGGTCTGGAACGTCGCCTCCTGGGGTTGAGCACGCAGACCCAATACATCCGTCCATAGACCGGGTGCGGCAGGAGTTGATCGAGGGTGGTGAAGTCATAGTCGCTCTCACCATCATCGCCTGCACCGGAAGGGGAGGGTCGTGAGCCAAACAATGACTGATAGGTCTGCTTGCCAACGCCGACATTCAGATGGAAGACCGACGGGCGATTCAGATTGGAGGCGCAGTCAAAATCGCCATAGTCTTTGGTGACAATCGTCGCGAACGGAAACTAGCGATCGGGCGGAAGATCGCGACCGGGGTCGTAGGAAAAGAAGGTATCGCCCCACGCCACTTCAGGAGAGCCGGCCTCTCGCGACGCGACGACAACGTCAACGCCGTCAAACGTGTCGGTGATGTAGTCGGTGATTGCGGCTTTGTCCATGGGTTCTACCTCCTCTCAATGGTAGCGGCAGGCTTCCAGCCTGAGAAAAACAGGCTTCCAGCCTGTCACCACCGGGTTAAGGTGTCAAGGGTTCATGAGCCTGCGTTCCTATCGTAGAACGCAGGCTGAAGCCTACGCTACCGTTATCTTTTAGGCGGCTGATCGGCGCGCACGCCGGTGATGGCGTTGCGGATGATGCGCTCGATCTCCTGAAGCGAGGCGCGGCGGGGATTGATGGCGATGTTGCCGCTCTTCATCGCATCGGCGGCAATCGCGGCGACATGCTCCTCGGTCACGCCGACCTCGCCAAGCGTTTCCGGGATGCCAACATCGCGGCTGAGCGCACGCACCGCCTGAATGCCCATCTGCGCGGACGCATTCCAGATCATTTGTGGATTGTCACTGGACAATGCCCGGCCAATCTCCGCGATCCGTTGGCCCGCGCCAATCGCGTTGTACTCCATCACGTACGGCAGGAGGATCGCATTGGCGACACCGTGCGGCGTGCCGACATAAGACGTGACCGGATGCGAAATGGCGTGGACGATGCCGAGACGATTCTGCGAAAACCCCATCCCGGCCATCGTCGCGGCGACCGCCATATGGGCCATCGCCTCGCGGTTGCCGTTGGCAACGGCGGGCCGCAGGTATGCACCGATCAGCCGGATCGCGTGAATATCGAGCGCGTCCGCGAACGGCTGCACATTTTGGTTCGTGTACGACTCAATCGCGTGCGTGAGCGCGTCCATGCCCGTCGCGGCAATCAGCGGTGCGGGCATTTTCAGGAAGAGATCGGGATCAATAATCGCGACGCGTGGCACCGCGCGCGGCGAGGCGATGGACATTTTCCAGTGGCGCGCTTCGTCGGTAATGACAGCGAACGGCGTCACTTCGGAGCCTGTGCCGCAGGTCGTCGGTACGCAGATGAAGGGCGGCAGATCGGCGCGGACGGCATCGGGTTTCCCCTCGTATTCCGCGATCTCGCCGCCGTTCGTGGCGAGGATGCCGACCGCCTTCGCGACATCCATCGGGCTGCCGCCGCCGACCGCGACAATCGCGTTGCATCCGCCGGACTGATACGCCGCGAGCGCCGCAGTGACCGTGCCGACGCTCGGGTTCGGCTCGACCGCGTCGAAGATCGTGGCGGAGACATCCGCCGCCGCAAGGCTGGCGCGCACGCCGTCGAGCAGCCCTGCACCGACCACCCCATGATCCGTGACGACGAGCGCGGCGGTGCCGCCCATCGCCGCCACTTCACGACCCGTCGCCTGAACAGTCCCGCTACCGAAGATGACGCGCGTCGGCGCATGAAAGACGTACTGTCGAGTAAGGTCCATCGTCGTGATCCTTCCGCGATCCGCCAACCAACATCCAGGTGACCATGCTAACGCATGTGGTCGCATGGTGCATCACGCCGACGTGCCCGGATCGTTACTTCCCCTTGTCATAGCCGGTCAGTTCGACATACCCCGATCCGATAATCGGCTCGCCTCCCTTTGTGCCCGTGATCGTGCAATCGCCCTCCCAATAGACGACGCTCGTTGATCGGCGGGTATCGAGTTCCGCGTTTGGGATCACTGGCGTATAGGTGAGGTCCATCGCTGGGACATCGCCCTTCGCCTTGACCGTCACATGCCAGGTGCTCGGATAGGTGATGCCGGTTGTCGGGCTGATCCAGGTACCGAGCGACGTGATTGCGAATTGGTCTTGCGAGAGTTCGACGGCGGGGACGGGCTTCGTCGGCGAGCAACCTTGCGGGCAGGGCGGCACGTATTCGCCGAAGGTCTGGAGAATTGTTCCTGACGCATCGCGGAGGTTGTAGATCATCATCTCGCTGTTGTCGTCCAGTTGGGTGCTGAACCAGTCCCAGCCGCCATTCGTGGGCAGGAAGTTGCCCCACTGATGATCGAACCAGAGGGAGCCGGCCACGATCGTCTTCGCCGTTCCGCCGACGGTGATCGTCCCGCTCGGCCGCATGCGCGTGCGGCTGTAGTAGTAACTGCTGCCGCCCGGCCCATAACTGAACTGACCACCGCCTTGCAGGACCGGCCCCTTGCTGTCGGTCGCCGTCAGATCAATCGCATACGCGCCGGATGCCATGCGCGCGTGCAATTGATCGGCCCCATTCAGCCCGTGCATCGTCCAGTTGTTGACATGGAGATCGAAACCACTGGCACCGCCGAAGGTGACATCACGGGCGATGGCGCTCGCTTCATCGTACGCGAAGGCGTGGGTTTGCGCGTCAATGACAGCAAAATGCGATGCGTAGCCAATCGGGAAATCGGCGCGGCTGCCCTGAAAGATGACGTATTCGACGCCGTAGCGCGCGCCATCGGCAGTCTGCAGATGACCGGTGAAGTACCACCACTCAGTGATGACGGGATGCGGTGCCTCATCTTCAGGAAACCGAATGACGGTGCCCGGCACCGGCCCCGGCGTGCTGGCGGGCATGGTCGCCGCACCCGCATTCGGGACCGGCGTCGGGAATGATTGCGTGACGCCCGAACCACTACTGCCGCAGCCGGTAAGCATGATGAACAGGGCAATGAAGAGGATGCGCGCGGGAAAACGGCGATGCATGACTGATACTCCTTCAACACGTCACAGGTTATCGCGGGCTGACTGGCTCTTTGTCGCGTTCGTAGGCATGTTCGGGAGCCGTGTCATGGTCAAGTGTGCCTTCAAGGGCGAGCGCATGGCGGGGCAGGAATCGCAGGAGCCAGTGTGGCGCGTACCAGTTCCAATGCCCGAGGAGACGCATCGTCGCGGGGACGAGCAGGGCGCGCACGACCGTCGCATCCACGGCGACCGCGACGGCGACGCCGAGACCGAGCGCCTTGACGAGCACAATGTCCGCCGTCACGAACGACGACGCGACGAGCACGACGATCAGCGCCGCGCTGGTGATGATCTGCGCGCTCCGCTCGATGCCGGTCGCCACGCTGTGCGCGTTGTCGCCGGTCGCGTCGTACGCCTCCTTGATCCGGCTGAGAAGGAAGACTTCGTAATCCATCGAGAGGCCGAAGAGCGTACAAAACATGATGATTGGCAGCGTCGGTTCGATGAAGTGCAATGCCGTGAAGTTCAGTAATCGTCCGAAATGGCCGTCCTGGAAGACGAAGACGAGCATGCCGTAACTGGCTACGATGCTGAGGGCATTCATGACGATTGCCTTGAGCGGCAGGACGACGGAGCGGAAGAGGAGCAGCAGGACGATGTAGGTTGTCAGGACGATAAAAAGCAGCGCAATCGGGAAGGAGTGATAGAGGCCGTTGACGATATCGAGGACACCGGCGGTCGCACCCGTCACTTGAAAGGTCATCCCGTTGCCGATGGCGCTGTTGCGCAACTTGGCGACAAGGGCGCGCGATTCTGATGAGTTCGAGGGGTACTTACTGATGATTGAAACGAGCGTCGTGTCGCCACGGGCATACTGATGCGTGAATTGTGTGAGATACGGGTCCTGAAGGTCGGCGATGTTGCGATAATAGACCTGATACTGCGCGAGCGTCAGTCGGGGGTCCACGGAGACGATGCTTTCGACGCGCGCGACGCGGGGATCAGTCTGGACAGTGTGAACGAAATCGTACAGGTCGGTCAGATTCGCCGCGTCGAATGCGGTTGTGCCCGGTTTCGTCTTCACAACGACGAGGATGGGGGTCGTCTCGCTCGCGCTGAACTGCGTATTAAGGATGTCGTACACCTGCCTGCTCTGCACCGAGGGCGGCACGATCGAGGCATCCGGGCTGCTGAAGGCGATATGCAGGAACGGCGTGCCGAGCAGCAGCAGGAGGCCGAGCGTCGGCACGAAGACGGCAATCGGATGACGCATGACGAGATGCGCGACGCGCGCCCACAGACCTTCACCCTCCCGCTGCGCCTTGCCCCCGCGAAGGAAGGTGACGAATTTGCGTAACGAGAGCGCGTCTATCCGCGTGCCGACAATCGAGAGCAGCGCCGGGAGCAGCGTCGTCGCGGCGAGCACGGAGACGACGACGACGACGATCCCGCCGATCCCGATGGAGACGAGCAGGTTGATGTGGAAGGTGAGGAGCGCGCACAAACCGATCAGCACCGTCAGACCGCTGTAGGCGACCGCCTGGCCCGCCGTGGCGAGCGTCCGTGCTATCGCCTCCGGCACGGCGTGCCCATGCGCCAATTCTTCACGGAACCGGCTGGAAAGAAAGAGCGAGTAATCGAGGCCGAGACCGAGGCCGAGGAGCGTCGCGAGATTGACGGTGAAAATCGAGAGTTCCATCAGCGTGCCGAGGGCGTAGATCACCGCCAGAATGACGACGACGCCCACGCCGCCGACCAACACCGGCAAACCCGCCGCGAGGACGCTGCCGAAGACGATCAGGAGCGCGATGACGGCGATGGGGAACGCCACCGCTTCCGCACGGGCGAGGTCGCGCTGGCTGACGGTCTCGACATCCGCGTAGAACGCGGGGCCGCCGCCGATGCGCATCGTCAGGTCCGGCGGTGGGGTAATCGCGGCGGTGATCGCTGGCATCAGTTTCGCCGCCGCTTCAGTATCCGTGGCGAGGCTGACAACCTCGAAGGCGGTGCGCCCGTCGCGGGAAATCTGCCGGGGGTCGGCCGCGTGACTGATAACGGTCGTTTTGACGGCTAATGTACTCAACCCGGCGAGGGAGGCATTCGTCTCCGCGATGAATCGTGGGTCCGTCGCGAGCAAGGACGGATCGTTGCTCGCATACGTGACAATGACGTTGCTCGTGCTGTAGCCAAGGTCGTTGGCGAGCGTCGCCGCCGCCTTCGAACTCTCGAGCGCCGGGTCCGCGAAACCGCCGACGCGCAACGGTTCGGTGACGCGCGGCGCGAAGGGAAGCGCGAGACCAAGCACGAGCATCCAAAAGGCGAGGACGAGCCAGCGAAACCGATAAACGAGGCGACCGAAGGCATAAAACACGGATGCACCCTTTTCGTCATTACATTGACGGTCGTCGCGACGCTGCGACTGAACCACTCTGGCCGCACGGCTGGTAACAACCGTACCGCACGTCCATAGCAGCATAGCGCGTTTTCACCGAACCGGATGCCTTCGCCCGGTGCGAGGCTACTTTCGGAGCGAGCAATATGCACGCCCGTTCCTTGTCTTTGTCGCTGCTGTCCGGCACAATAGTCCGTAGCAGTTGACGGTTCGCACAGAGTGAAAGGGAGGCGACGCGATGGCGATGGCAGTTGGCGCACGACCGATCAAGGCTCCCGGCTGGTCCGGTGGCGCGCACACGGATCTCGCCCTGGTGGACTGCGATGTCCACCAGACGGTCGGCGCATTGGAGGAGTTGCTGCCCTACCTCTCTCGCGTCTACCGGCAGCAGGCGACCGAGCAGGGAATTCGCTTTCCCGGTTCGGGGTACTTCAACGTCGCCAATGATGCGGCCCGCACTGATCTCGCGACCAATTGCGATGCGCCGAAGCATGACGGTCGCCAGATGGGCACGACGTATGAGCGGTTGCGCGATCAGCACCTCGATCTCTGGAATGTGGACAAGGTGCTGCTGACGGGCGCGAGCACGTATGGCGCGTCCATCCTCCCCGATCCCGACTTTGCCGCCGCCCTCTGCCGCGCGTTCAATGATTGGACGATTGAGCAGTGGCTGGAAAAGGACGACCGGCTGATGATGGCTCTCTCGATCTCGACCACCGATCCACATCTCGCCGTCGCGGAGATCGAGCGGTTGGGGCCCGATCCGCGCGTGCGGGCAGTGATGCTGCCGACGGGCAATCGCATGCCGTACGGTAACCGCTTCTACCATCCGATCTGGGAGGCGTGCGAGCGGCACGGGCTGGTCGTCGGCATCCACCCCGGTAACGAAGGAGCGGGGATGGCCGGATCGCCAACGGGCGTCGGCTACCCAACGTATTACATCGAGACACGGATGGCGCGACCGCAGATGGCGATGGCGCACTCCGTCTCGCTGATCGCGGAGGGTGTCTTCGAGAAGTATCCGAGCCTGAAGGTGCTGATTGATGAGTGCGACCAGTTCTGGGCGGTCGGCCTGATGTGGCACATGGACGCGGACTGGAAATCGCTGCGCGATCAGACGCCGTGGGTAAAGCGGCTGCCGAGTGAGTACTTCCGCACCCATATCCGGGTCGGCTCGCAGCCGATGCTCGAACCGGAAAACAGCGCGCAGTTCTTCACGATGCTCGACGCGATGCACGCCGAGGAAACGCTCGTCTTCTCCTCTGACTGGCCGCATTGGGACTGGGATGACCCGGCGACGACCTTTCCGAAACTGCCGGAGCGATTACATCGCCGCGTCTTCTGCGACAACGCCCGCGAACTCTTCGGACTATGACGAGCAATGAGCAATGAGCAATGAGGAGGGATCGGCGCTCCCTGCAAGGCGCGTCGTTGTTGGCCCTGTAGCGGAATTTCCTGTGGGAACGCGCCAGATGATCGTGCCGTTTCGGGGGCGGGCAGGGATCGGTGTCTTCAACGTCAACGGCACATACTACGCGCTGCGTAATCTCTGCCCGCACAAAGCGGGGCCGCTCTGCACCGGGCGGGTGAGTGGGCGCATCGTCGCCGACGCCCCGCCGACCGCCGCGAACACGAACCTCGACCTCGTGCGGGACGGGGAGATTATACTCTTTCACGATAGAGGTGGCGTTATTGCTTCGACTCCTTCCCGCCACCAGGGATAGTTCGTCATCCGCGTTACGACCTTCGGGTGCTCCCATAATCGCCGCAGTTCGCGCATCAGCGTC
>JAABUZ0100003588.1_pt1 | contig 22790 bp, 19 predicted proteins | sample 5562091 | NCBI WGS metagenome assembly JAABUZ01 (sample SAMN12813069, study PRJNA571459) | rock metagenome | isolation source: Antarctica rocks | place: Antarctica: Victoria Land, Linnaeus Terrace sud | collected 2015-12-21
TCCACGATATCGTCACGGAGCTCTGCTGGATCAAGGTCACCCCCGAAGGCCTCCTCCTTACCGAACTTGCCGATGGCCTCACCGCAGCCGAAGTCCAGTCCCGCACCGAAGCCCGACTCCTGATCGCGCCCCAGGTCCGAACGACCACCAGCACCTGACCCGCCCGGTCCGCCGTCATCTCGACGGAACCCCGAGCGCAGCCGAGGGGGTGGAGAGTCTCCCTGTATTCGGTCCTGCCACCTACCCTGTGCCCCATCCTCTCCGTCAGTCTCACCGACGGAAAGGGTGGTGTATCGCGCGCAAGCGCGACCGTACTCTGCTGTGTAACCTGACGAGGAAGGACTCACCCATGCGCCAGAACTTCGCCTTCGGCCACACCGGCCTCATCCTCGACCTCCCAGAAGGCCGGGATTACCGCCTCATCGAGAGCCGCTCCGCCAAACCCCTCGAACATCCGTTGGCCGCCATCAATCACGCCCTCGAAACCCCCATCGCCGGCCCGTCCCTTCGCGAACTCGCCACCGGCAAGCACTCCGCCGCCATCTCCGTCTGCGACATCACTCGCCCCGCGCCGAACCGTCTCACCCTCCCGCCAATCCTCCAACGCCTCCAGCAGGCCGGCATCTCCGCCGAGCGCACGACCATCCTCATCGCCACCGGCCTCCACCGCGCCGCCACCCCCCAGGAGCTCGACATCATCCTCGGCCCTGAACTATCCAGCACCTACCGCGTCATCAACCACGACGCCCGCGACCTCACCGCCCACCGCCACCTCGGCAGCACCCGCCGCGGCACCCCTATCTACATCGACGAGCGCTTCATGGCCGCCGACCTTCACCTCACCCTAGGCTTCATCGAGCAGCACCTCATGCTCGGCTTCTCCGGAGGCCGCAAGCTCATAGCCCCCGGCCTCGCCGCCGAGTCCACCATAAAGACCATTCACTCCCCCCGCTTCATGCGCGAGCCCCTCGCCACCGAGGGCTCGTTCGACGACAACCCGCTCCACGCCGAACTCCTAGAAATCGCCGCGGTCGCACGCCACGATTTCCTGCTCGACGTCACCCTCACCCGTTCCCCGGAAACTCACGCGCACGAGATCTCCGGAGTCTTCGCGGGCTCCCCCGTGGAGGCCCACGCCGCCGGCGTCGACTTCCTCCGTCGAACCTCACTCGAACGCCTCGATCAACTTGCCGACCTCGTCATCACCTCCGCCGCCGGCAACCCGCTCGACCTCACCTTCTACCAGACCATCAAGGGCATCACCGCAGCCGGGCACCTCGTCAAACCCGGCGGCCGCATCCTCATCCTCGGCGAGTGCAGCGAGGGAACTGGCTCCCCCGAGTTCACCAGCAAGCTCCGCGCCTACACTACCCCCGAGGCCCTGCTCGACGAACTCACCGGCGCTCCCGTCCAGATCGATCAGTGGCAGCTCGAAAAGCTCGCCCTCACCGCTCTCGACCACCAACTCTTCCTCTATGCCCCCGGCGTGCCCGCATCCGACCTCGGCGCCCTCGCCACCAACACGTACAACACCCCCGAAGCCGCCGTCCAGGCCGCCCTCCGAGGCCTTCCACCAGACGCCCGCATCGCCCTCGTCCCTGAAGGCCCCTACGTCTTCGCCCGCTTGGAAGCCTGACAAAGCACCTCGTTTGTCCCGTTCTGACCGCGTTAAAGCCAGCCGCCGTCATCTCGACCGAAACGCGCAGCGCGCAGCGGAGAGCCCCCTGTCTTCGCCTCCCTTCTGCTGTCGTCTTTTCAGTCGTCATCCTTGAGCAAGCGAAGATCCCCTGTATCTGTTCCGGCCTGCCGTGCCCGTCCCTCGCTAGGGCCGCCCAAGCTTCGCCACCTCCGACCCCGCCATCAAAAACGCCCCGGTCCCGAACACATAGCTCGATGTAGCCGTAAACGCCCCCGGTGCTGCCCCCACCGGCTGGATACTCCCCAGCCGTCCATCCGCAAAGATGTGCTCCGTTACCAGCGCCTTCCACGCCCGCACCACGATGGGCCGGTATCGCTTCGCATCAAGTTCACCGTGGTTGATCCCCCATGCCATGGCATACACAAAGAACGCCGATCCTGAAACCTCGGGCAACGCATAATTTGCTGTATCCAGCAGCCCCGGACTCCAAAGCCCATCCGGCCTCTCCAGCGTCGCCACCCTGGCCGCCATCTCCTTCAGCCGCGTCTCGTAGAACCCATACGATGGGTCACTCTTCGGCAGCACCTCCAGCACCCGCACCAGGCCGCCCATCACCCATCCGTTCCCCCGCGACCAGAAGATCTTCGCCCCATTCTTCTCCCGCTTGTCGAAGTACGTCGCATCGCGAAAGAACAGGTGCTCGTCCTTGTCCCAAAGCAGATCGTCCGTCACCTTCCACTCGTGATCCATGTACACGTCATACTTGGCGTCACCCGTTACCTGGCTCAACTTCGCCCAAACCGGGGGCGCCATGAACAAGGCATCGCACCACCACCAGACCGGCTTCTTCGGATCGTCCGGTGCCGTCATGATCTCGTCAAACTGCGTCTTCAATGCCGTAATCCGCTTCGGTTCCTTCTGTAACTCATACAGGACAAGATACGATTGCCCGATCGCCTGGTCGTCCGCATGCATCTTCCTCGGGCCCAGCGTCCAATCAAAGTGCTCGGCCACACCCTTCACGTAATCCGCATATTTCAGGTCATGCAGTGTCTTCGAAGCAGCCATAAACCCCGCGTACATCGTCGCAAATGTCCAGTCCTGACTCGGTCTCTCCTTCACCCGTTCCAGCTGCCAGTCCGCCACCCGCTTCATTGCCGCACGGACGTCGGCAGGCTGCGTCGATCCCGATAAATTCTTGGCCAGCGGACCCGCGTTCTGCGGCGAATCACCCACGCCCGCGAACCGCTCGTTTGCCGTCATTCCACCCTGCGCCAGCACCACCGGTGCAGCCAATAAGACCATGGCAGCGCCATATAACTTCATCCGTTCCAGACTCAAAGCGATCTCCTCCTCAACATCGCATCCACCATATTCCGCAGCATCCCATACCGCCAACTCGCGAGCGCGAAATATCCGAAGCTGCATTTGAGGGTGCGCCGCCACCTGGCCCGTACATCTATCGTCGAAGGGATGCTACTCCACAAAGGAGGTGAGAGATGAAGGTCAAACGGATCGTCGCCGATATCCATGCCCCGGACCCCGCGGCGGCGAAGCGCTTTTACGAAGATGTCCTGGGTCTCCATCGATTGATGGACCTTGGATGGATCGCAACCTATGGCTCAGGCGAACTAATGCGGGCCCAGGTCAGCTTCGCCTCAGAGGGCGGCTCCGGAACTCCCGTGCCCGACCTGTCGATTGAGGTTGACGATCTCGACACCGCGCTCGATCGCATAAAACGTGCAGGCTTCCAGATCGAGTACGGACCAGCGGTGGAGCCCTGGGGCGTTCGACGCTTCTACGTGCGTGATCCATTTGGGAAGCTGGTCAACATCCTCGCTCACACGGCCCCCGCCTGAAAGCTCTCAACTGAAGCGCTTGCGCCCGGAGCTACCTCGCCGAAACCGCCAGCTCTTTGGTCGAAAGATACCAGCTCTTCACGTCCAGCCCCGCGCCCCCGCCACTCGTCCTCCGAGCCGCGTCAGCCGTCGTCGCCGGAGCCGGCACCACCACATGGTCTCCTGGAACCCAGTCCACCGGCGTGCTCACGCTGTTTGCATCCACCGTCTGCAGCGCCTGAAAGATTCGCACCAACTCATCCACATTTCGCCCCAACTGCTGCGGGTAGTAGAGCAGCGCGCGGATGTTTCTTTTGGGATCGATCGCGAACACCGCCCGCACCGTGGCCGTATCGCTCACGGCCTCATGCACCAGCCCGTACGCCTGCGACACCTTCTGATCAAGATCGGCGATGACCGGGAACTTGATGGGCACCCCGGACATCTGTTCGAGATCCCGCACCCAGGCAATGTGCGACGGCACCGAGTCGATCGAAACGCCGATCAATTGCACATTCAGACGCTCGAACTGATCGCTCCGCTTCGCGAACTCGATGAACTCCGTCGAGCACACCGGGGTAAAATCCGACGGATGCGAGAACAGCATCACCCACTTACCCCGGCTGGTGTAATCGCTTAGCCGGATCGCGCCGTGCGTGCTCTTCGCCTCAAAGTCCGGCGCCTGCTCCAGAATGCGTGGAATGCGTCCTTCGCTCATCGTGACCTCAAATCGCCCTGCTTCGAAATCTTGGAGCACCGAATGGGATTTGAACCCATGAATACTGGTTTTGCAGACCAGCGCGTTAGCCACTTCGCCATCGGTGCTCACCGCCGCCACGCCTTCAAGGTGCGGGCGCAGCGGCAATCGTAAATCGTCGGCTTACTTCGGCTGTGCGGCCGTCCGCAGATACGGCTTCACGATCTTAAAGCCCTCCGGATAAATCTGCTTCGCCTCTTCATCCGATACCGTTCCCGCAATGATGATGTCGTCGCCCTGCTTCCAGTTCGCCGGCGTGGAAACCTTGTGCTTCGTCGTCAGCTGGATCGAGTCCAGCACCCGGATAATCTCATCGAAGTTCCGCCCGGTGCCCATCGGGTACGAGATCGTCAGCTTGATCCGCTTGTCCGGCCCGATCACAAACACCGTCCGCACCGGCGCATTCAGTGCCGGGGTACGGCCTTCGGAGGTCTCTCCCGCATCGGCAGCAAGCATGTCGTACAGCTTCGCAATCTTCAACTCGGGATCCCCGATCATCGGGTAGTTCACCCGCGCCCCGCCCACATCCTCGATATCCTTCGCCCACTTCGAGTGATTCTCGACCGGGTCCACGCTCAGCCCGATCACCTTGGCTCCGCGCTTTGCAAACTCCTGCTCCAGGCCAGCTACAACGCCCAACTCCGTCGTGCAGACCGGCGTGAAGTCCTTGGGGTGAGAGAACAGAACCGCCCATCCATCGTCGATCCAATCATGGAAATGGATCGTGCCCTGCGTTGTCTCGGCCGTAAAATCCGGCGCTACATCGTTGATGCGGAGTGACATGATGCTTACCTCTTCGTTGGCCTTCGACCAACAGGTGCGTGGTGATTCCATCCTGAAATAGAAAGCCCGCCTGGTTGGCGGGTGTGTGTTTTTTAGAGGAGGCGCTTGTTACTGCTTGTCGTTTCGCTCGCTCATCCACACACCCGCACAGGGCCGCAGCAACAGCATCGGCAGCAGGCAAAGGCGAGATTGGAGGCGGGAACCGTCATGGCTTCTCTGAAATAATAGCTCCGGAGCCTGCCCATGTCAACTGAAGCCCCTTTGCGCGAACTGCAGTACGCGGTCGTCGATGTCTTCGCCGAACGCGCCCTTGAAGGCAATGCCCTCGCCATCTTCACCGACGCCACCGGCCTCTCCACCGAGGACATGCAGCGCATCGCCCGCGAGACGAACCTCTCCGAAACCACCTTCATCCTCCCCCAATCTCCCGAAATCGAACAAGCGCGAGGCGTTCGTGTCCGCATCTTCACCACGGAGGAAGAACTTCCCTTCGCCGGCCACCCAACCCTCGGCACCGCCGCCTGGCTCCACGCCAACAACCCCCACCGCCGCGGCTCAGAGATCATCCACCTGGATCTCAAGGCCGGTCGCATCCCCGTCACCTTCCGCGCCCCGCAAGCGGGCGAGCGCGGCCTCTTCGGCACCATGCGCCAGAACGATCCCGCCTTCGGCAAAACGCACAACCCCGCAGAGGTGGCCGCGGCCCTCAACCTCTCCGTCGACGACCTCGACCTGACTGCCCCCATCCAGACCGTCTCGACCGGTATGCCGTTCTGCGTCGTGCATCTCCGCTCACTAGAGGTCGCCTCTCGCCTCCGGATCCCACAGCACCTCGCCCGCCCTTACCTGGAGCGGTCCGGCGATAAGTTCTTCTTCTGCATTACCCGTGCTTCAGCAAACGTCTCCGCAGACTGGCACGCCCGCATGCAGTTCGGCAACGGCGAAGACCCCGCAACCGGATCTGCCTCTGGCTGCGCCATCGCTTGGCTCGTCCGCCACGGTCTGGCGCCGAGCGGGCAGCCTGTTCTCCTTGAGCAGGGAATCGAGATCCTGCGTCCGAGCCAGATCCACCTTCAGGCCACGCTCTCAGGCAGCGCCGTCACGGACGTGTTCGTCGGCGGACGCACCATTCCTGTTGCATCCGGGCAGCTTTTCCTGCCGTAATGCACCCGAAATTCACAGCCCCTCAATCCCCCATCCCTAACAGGGATACACACTTGGGTATTTTCGCGAAACAGCAAGCCAAAATTTGACCAACTTTCGCCGTACCTTCGCTGTTGCACACCCGTATGCCCCCTTCGTAGTCTGAGCGGGAGTTGCTGATCGGGCTTGAGCGCAACGCTTGAAAACCTCTTCAGAAAACCTCTTGCTTTCGCCTGTTTTTCTAACAATTTGAGTTGAGAGAGACCGCTCTGCATGCCGCAGTCGGCTCCGCCCTCAGCGTGCCGGCGCGCTTGCACAAACGCGTGGAGCCCTCCTGTCTCTTTAGGGAAGGCGCCACAACCGTCTGCGGCTTACGTTCTGCACCCTCCAAGGGTCGCCAGGCAACCTGCGCCTCGCATTCGGGCTCTCTCGCCCCCACGGTCCCGGCCCATCTGCGTCGGTGCCGCGCGGCACAGCTGGCCCCATGGCTGCTGGAGATCTTCGTCTCCTCGCCTACCGTCTGCGTCTGCCCGCGGCTTCGTCTCAGATCCTGCCGGGTCTGTGGGGTCTAAGCTCCCGTGTCTCCACCGCTGTGCCGGCCAACCCTCCGGTTCGCGCTGCTGACCAACCAGCCAGATCGCCGCACAAATGTGGCCTTTGGCAGAAGCGAGCACGACATTGCGCCCAAAAAAGACCATTCTCTGCGTCGACAACAACGAAGCTATCCTCTCCGTTCGAACCTTTCTCCTTGAAACCCGCGGCTACCGTGTCCTGGCCGCGCAGGCCGCGCCTGACGCTCTCGCGATCGTCGAGAGCTCTCTCCCCGGCTCCATCGACCTCCTGCTCTGCGATCTCCTCATGACCCAGATGGACGGGAATGAACTCGTCCGGCGAGCCAAGCAACTGCACCCCGGTCTGCCCGCCATGATCGTCTCCGGCACGGTGAATTCCTTCGACCGCGCTCTCTGCGCCGACGTCTTCCTTCCCAAAGGAGCTGCCTCGCCCGCCGAGATGATCGAACGCATCCGCGTGCTTGTGGCTCGAAAGCGTGGTCCGAAGAAAGTCGCTCCTCCCCTATCCGGCCAGCTCACCCCGGCGGCCGCCTCTTAACTCTCACGCTTCGACCAGTCCATACCGGCGTTGCCATTGCAGCTTCAGCCGTCGCCAGACGATCTCGATCTCCTCGCGTGTTATCCCGGGCTCCGCGTCCTCGGCAAAGCGCGCTGCCTCCGTCTTCGCCAACTCCAGCACCGCGCGATCTCGCAGGAGATTCGCCACTCGCAACTCCGGCGTACCTGCCTGCTTTGTCCCGAAGAACTCCCCCGGCCCCCTCTGCTGGAGATCGATCTCCGCCAGCTCAAACCCATCCTGCGTCCGCACCATCGCCCCGAGCCGCTCCTCCGCCGCCTCACTCACCTTTCCGCCCGTCATCAGGATGCAGTAGCTCTTCGCCGCCCCACGCCCCACCCGCCCACGCAGCTGGTGCATCTGCGCCAAACCAAACCGCTCCGCATGCTCAACCACCATCACCGTCGCATTCGGCACGTCCACCCCCACCTCGATCACCGTCGTCGCAATCAGTACATCCGTCTCTCCCCGCTGAAAGCGCCGCATCTCCACCTCCTTGTCCGCCGCACTCAGCCGCCCATGCAGCAGCCCCACCCGCAGCCCCTTCAGCGCCCCTGCCCGCAGCTCCTCAAACATCTCCGTAGCGGCCTTCAGCTTCGCCTTCGGAAACATCCGCTCCGTCCCTGTGCCTCTGCCTCTCTTGGTGTCATTCCGCGGCGCAGCGGAGCGATCTGCTTCTCTACCTCGCCCGCTGTGGCCACCTCGCCCCAACAGCTCGTCATCTCGACCGAAGCGCAATGCGCGCAGTGGAGAGACCCCCGTATTTGTTTTTTCCCCGGTCGCCGCCTCGCTCAACTGCCCTCCAGCAGTCATCCTGTTCCCTGCGTCCCGTTCCCTGTGCCCTGTTCCAGTCATCACCCCCTCCTCCCGCGCAAAGTCCAGCTCCGCCTGATCCTCCTTCGCCCCCTCAATCACCGGATACACCACATACCCCTGCCGCCCCGCCACCACCTGCTTCCGCACAAACGCCCAAACCTCTGTAGCCCTCTCCTCTGTAACCCTTCTCGTCACAATCGGCGACCTTCCCGGCGGCAGCTCGTCGATCACGCTCGCATCCATGTCCCCGTATACAGTCAGCGCCAGCGTCCTCGGAATCGGCGTCGCCGTCATCACCAGGACATCCGGCTCCTGCGCCTCGCCCTCCGCGTTCGGCTTCCGCATCAGCTTGAAGCGCTGCTCGACCCCGAACCGGTGCTGCTCATCCACGATCACCAGCCCCAGATTCTCAAACTCCACCTTCTCCTCGATTAGCGCCTGCGTCCCGATCGCCAGCTGCGTCTCCCCCCGCATAATCCGGCCCTGCGCCTCCCGTTTTGTCCGGGCGTCCAGCGACCCTGTCACCAAGCCCACCCGGTACGCCCGCCCCGTCCTCGGAGACACCTTCTCCGCCAGCAGCTTTCGCGCCGATAGAAAGTGCTGCGTCGCCAGTATCTCCGTCGGCGCCATCATCGCTACCTGGTACCCGTTCTCGATCGCCACCAGCGCCGCCTGCATCGCCACAATCGTCTTCCCCGACCCCACATCGCCCTGCAGCAGCCGCCGCATCGGCCGCGCCGACCGCATGTCCCCGGCAATCTCCCCCAGCACCCGCTTCTGCGCTGCCGTCGGCTTGAACGGAAGCACCTGCTTCAACGCCTCCCGAACCTCCGTATTCGTAACAAAAGAAGTTCCAATCCGGTCCCGCATCCGCCGCCGCTTCAGCTCCAGCCCCAGCTCCAGGTAGAAGAACTCCTCAAAGATCAGGCGCCGGTGCCCCGCCGTCGCCGCCGCCATCAGATCCTCCATCGGCGTCCCCGCCTCCGGAAAATGCACCGCCCGCAAAGCCGCCAAACGTCTCGGTAACCCCATCCGCTCCAGCATCACCCTCGGCAGCGTCTCTCCTCCCGCCCCGCCATCATCTCGACCGCCGTCATCTCGACCGGAGCCGTAACCACCCCCCCCATCACCGTCATCTCGACCCGCCCCGTAATCCCCCGTCCCGCCGTCATCTCGACCGGAGCCGGAGGCGGAGTGGAGAAACCCCCGTATTTGCCCTTGCCTCTCCCTCGGCTCGTCGTTCAGGAGCGCAGCGGAGCGATCCGCCTCTCTACCTAAGCTGTCCGCCCCCGCCCCCAGCTCCTCCAACACCCCCCAGATCACCCGCCGCAGCCACCGCGACGTCAGCTTGGCTCCCCACGCCGTCGTCCCGCCCAGCGTCTCGTACACCGGCACGATCCGCCCCACCTCCAGCATCGCGAACCCATCGTCCTTATCCCCCGGTCCAGGCAGGATCTCGAACTGCGGCTGGATCATCTTCAACCGCCCGCCCGTCTGCCCCGAGAGCAAAGCCGATCGCGATGCCTCCAGCTGCCCATACAATGCCACCATCTGCCCCAGCTTGAACCGGTCCCGCAGATAGGTTCCGTTGAACCAAATGCACTTCACGGAGCTTGTGCCCTGACCAACGGTCATCTCAAAGATCGGTCGGCTCCGCGTGCGCAGCAGCACCGTCCCCCGCACCTCGCCGATTACGCTCGCCATCCCTCCCGGGGTCAGCTCCGCAATCGGTCGCGGATGCAGCCTGTCCTCATACCGGAACGGCAGGTGGTACAGCAGGTCCTCAACCGTCTCCACGCCGCGCCGCCCCAGCTCCTCCGCAACACGCTCCCCCACCCGCTTCACAAACTTCATTGGTGTCGAAAGCTCAAGCACAGTGCGATGCTACCAAGACCGCAGCCGCTCCCTCAGACCCAGGGGTACCCACCATCCGCACCCGATCTCCCGTCTCCCCACAAACCTCCCACGATCGTGGGATTAACTGCCCAGACACGGCCTTGCTAGCCTCCACCCATCATGTTCTTCCGCCTCGTTCCCTCCCTACTCGGCCTCTGCCTCACCTCTTCCATCAGCTCCTTGGCCCAGGCCCCCTCATCGCACCTCCGCCACATCGAAGGCACCGATCCCGCCTCTGGCGCCGAGTACACCCGCATCCTCCTTCCCGGCCATCTCTTCTCCACATCGCTGCTGGCCCCGTCGCCCTCACCGACTCGCCGACCCTGATCGCCCAGTGCACCCGTCAGCCGTCCGGCAAGCTCGGCTTCGAGCTCCTCATGCACTTCGGTGATGTCACCGACCTCGACTTTCACGCCCCGGTTCCTCCCTCACCCGCTCACCCCCGCCCGCAGCGCGTCGAAGTCACCCTGGACTTCTCCGGCTACACCCACGTCAACGGTCTCAAGCGTCAATGGGAGGAGCTGCGCGATCCCAGCGGTATGCTCCGCTACAGCACCCCCGGCCTCCATTCGTCCAACATGGAAGACGCTCCCATCATCCTCCGCTATCTCGTCGCCCTTCCTGAGCTCCACCTCACCCTCGCCGACCACACCGCCGACTTCAACACAACCCCTCTCCTTACAGCTATCCGCTCCGAGCCCCTCTGCAAAGCCGCCTTGCTGTAACGCGAAGCCGCTCTCGCCCGACTCGTTCTCCTTCTGTCCTCTCAAGCCCCTGCTAAACTTGCCTCGACCGCACGCTTCTACAGTCTGAAGCCCGCCCCGGAGCACAACCAGCATGCCTGTAGTTCAGCTCGAGCACGTCCGCAAGGCGTACGACACCAAGATCGCCGTCAATGACATGAGCTTTCAGATCGAGCCCGGCACCATGTTCGGTCTCCTCGGTCCGAATGGCTCCGGCAAAACGTCGTCCATCCGCATGATGATTGGCATCACGGTCCCCGACTCCGGAACCGTCCGCCTCTTCGACCAGCCCTTCAGTCGCTCGCACCTCAAGCGCGTCGGCTACCTTCCCGAAGAGCGCGGCCTCTACAAGAAGATGAAGGTGATGGACCAACTCATCTTCCTGGGCCAGCTTCACGGCCTCAGCGCAACGACGGCCAGCAAGCGGGCCCACCTCTGGTGCGATCGTCTCCAGATCACCGAGGCCATCCCAAAGAAGACAGAAGAGCTCTCCAAGGGCATGCAGCAGAAGATCCAGTTCATCGCGACGCTCCTGCACGAGCCCGATCTCATCATCATGGACGAGCCCTTCTCCGGCCTCGACCCCGTCAACGCCACCCTCCTCCAGGACACCCTCGTCGATCTGCGAAAACAGGGCAAGGCCGTCCTCTTCTCCACCCACCGCATGGACCAGGTCGAAAAGATGTGCGACGCCATCGCTCTCATCTCCCGCGGCAACCTCGTCCTCTCCGGTGGCATGCGCGAGGTCAAATCCCGTTACCCCCGCAATCGCGTCCAGATGGTCTTCGAGGGTGACGATTCGTTTCTCAACCACCCCTCGATCGAGACCGCCAAAAACTATAACGGCCACGCCGAAATCAAGCTCCATTCAGTCGATGGCGTCAGTCCCGATGCCCAGCCTCTCCTCGCCGAGGCCGTATCCCGCGGCGTCCGCATCTCGCGCTTCGAAGTCATGGAACCCACCCTCGAAGAGATCTTCATCGAGAAGGTTGGCAGCGAAGGTGTGGAAACGGTGAACGATGGGACCCAAAATCGTCTCGAAACAGTAGGGGGAGGCAAGGTCCATGCATAACGTCTGGCTCATCGCAAAGCGCGAGTACCTCGAGCGTATCCGCACCAAAGCGTTCCTCCTCACCACCATCCTCATACCCCTCCTCATGGGCGGCGGCATCGTCGGCAGCATCATGATGTCCGCGAAATCGAAGTCCACCTCGCACATCGCGATCGTCTCGCGCGATCAGCAACTCGCCACGGACCTCCAGGCCGAACTCCAAAACGGCAGAGATTCGAAGATGACCGTCGACGTCATCTCGCCCCCCGGCCACGACACCCGCGAGACCCTCGACAATGAGCTCGCCGACAAAGCCCTCGACGGCTACCTCTGGATCACCCCGGCCAACAAAACCAACGACCGCCCCACCTTCTCCTACACACCGCGCTCGGCCGGAGACATCGCCACCAAGGGCAACGTCACCGGCGCCCTCCGAACCGTCCTTATGCGCGAGCGCCTCGCCCACCAGGGCATGGTCGCCTCCGATGTCGACGCCCTCATGCAGCCCGTCAGGGTTGATACCACCCAGGCAGGCAAAAACGCCGACACCACCTCCGCCTTCATCGGCGCCTACGTCCTCTTCTTCCTCATGTACTTCGTCATCATGCTTTACGGCATGAACGTCGCCCGCTCCATCATCGAAGAGAAGACCTCCCGCGTCTTCGAGGTCCTCCTCGCTACCATCCGCCCGGAAGAGATGATGGCCGGAAAGGTCATCGGCGTCGGCTCCGTCGGCCTCACCCAGGTTGGCCTCTGGCTCCTCACCGCCGTCATCCTCACCAGTACCTCGCTCGTCTCCTCCGTCGCGGGCGGCTCCGTCCACATCTCGCTCTCCGCGGCACAGGTCGGCTTCTTCATCCTCTACTTCCTTCTGGGCTTCCTGCTCTACTCCTCGATCGCCGCCGCCCTCGGCGCCATGACCAACTCCGAGCAGGAGCTCCAGCAGCTCAACATGTTCCTCGTCATGCCGCTCGCCGCCTGCATGTTCGCGCTCGGCGTGGTCATCAACAATCCCAGTGGAACCACCGCGACCGTGCTTTCGCTCATCCCCTTCTGCACTCCGCTCATCATGTACCTCCGCATCTCGATGGCCATGCCCCCCGCCTGGCAGATCCTCCTCTCGATCGCCATCATGGTCGTCACCATCTACGCCATCCTCTGGGTCGCCTCCCGCATCTACCGCGTGGGCATCCTCATGTACGGCAAAAAACCCAACCTCCCCGAGATCATTCGCTGGCTCAAATACAGCTAGCGACCGTGGAGGTGCTGCGTGCGATGCTCCGTCGAAAGAAGCGCATATCCCGCTCGATCAGGACAGGCCGAAGTAAACTCACAACCGTGCCGCCCTACACCACGCGACAGCGCCTGGCCCTTGCTCTCGTTCCACCCCTCGCGGCGACCGTCATCCACCTCCTCGGCTCCACCCTCCGCTACGAAGATGTAACCGATGGAGGCACAAGCCCCGGCTACCATCTACCCAGCCCCGCCATCTACGTCTTCTGGCACCGTTCCCTTCTTGCCTGTGCCCACCGTTTTCGCAACATGGGCATCGCCATCCTCATCAGTCACAGCTTCGACGGCGAGTTGATCGCCCGCACCGTCGAGCGCCTCGGGTTTCTCGCCGTCCGCGGCTCCTCCTCGCGAGCCGGCAGCACCGGCCTCCGCAACCTCCAGCGCGCCTACGAAGCAGGCCATATCTGCGCCATCACCGCCGATGGCCCCCGCGGCCCCGCCATGGTGGCCAAGCCCGGCGTCGCCCAGCTCGCCGCACTCGTTCACGCCCCGGAGATCGGCGCCTTCTACGTTCTTCCCCTGCGCGCTTGGCAGCTCCGCTCTTGGGATCGCTTCCTGATCCCCAAGCCCTTCTCCCGCGTCCTCATCACCTGGCCCGCCCACGCCTCGCCTGACCTCCCCTCCACACAAGCCGCCCTCGATCGCTCCGTCGCTCTCGCTCAACTCCACTCGGGAAACCCGTAAACTGGAGAGCGTGCCTCAGGAACTTGAACCGGACCCGGCATCCCGGCCCGCGCCATCACGAGAGCGGGTCTCTGACTTCGACTTCAACCTGCCCGAAGAACTCATCGCACAACACCCTCCAGAAGTCCGGGGTTCTAGCCGCATGCTTGTCCTCGATCGGCAAACAGGGACCTGCACCGACGAGAACTTCGCAGACCTCCCCAACTACCTGCGCGCAGGCGATCTTCTCGTCCTCAACAACAGCCGAGTCATCCCGGCACGTCTCTACGCAACGCGCCTGCCGAGGCACAGGGACCCCCGTTCGCTCCATCCGCCCGCCCGCATCGAAGTTCTTCTCACCCGGCAAATAACCACGAATCAATGGACCGCCCTCACCCGTCCTGCCCGCAAGGTCGTCGTCGGAGACAAGCTCCTCTTCGTCGCGACGCCCGCGGATTCCATGCCTCTCCTCGAAGCGGAGGTCATCATGGCCGGCCCGTACGGCGAACGGACCCTCCACTTCGCTCCCACGCAGGACCTCTTCGCCATCCTTGAGCGCATTGGGCACATGCCCCTGCCTCCATACATTCACCGTCCCAAAGAAGAGCCGGACACATCCGAGGATCGCGAGCGCTACCAGACCGTCTACGCCAGCAGCCCAGGATCCGCCGCCGCCCCGACCGCCGGTCTGCACTTCACGTCTGGGATGATCGACACACTTCGCGGAAGGGGTGTGCAGGTCGAGACGATAATGCTCCACGTCGGCCTCGGGACCTTTCAGCCAGTTCGCGCCGAGTTCCTGGAGGATATCCAACTTCACGCCGAGCGCTTCTTCATTCCCCAGACCACCGCCGACGTCATAGCCTCGGCCTATAGGTCAGGCCGGCGCATCATCGCCGTCGGAACGACCTCTGCGCGAACCCTTGAGGCCAGCGCAGAGCAGCACCGGAGCTCCATCGGCTCCGCTCCCTTCGACGGCCGCCTCCGGGCCCAGGCGCTTGGAGGTACGACCGACATCTTCATCTCCCCCGGACACCAGTTCCGTCTGGTTGGGGGCCTACTCACCAACTTCCACCTCCCCCAGTCCACCCTGCTGATGCTGGTCAGCGCCTTCGCGGGCAGGGAAGCGGTCCTGCGCGCCTACGCCCACGCCGTCCGCGAGCGCTACCGCTTCTTCTCCTATGGCGACTGCATGCTGATCCTTTAACGGACGCGCTACCATCAGACAGCCATGGCGACAAAGTCACCGAAGTCCGCAGCACCCGTAGACAAACCGCAAGGTCCAGCCCCCCCCCCCCCCCGCGCGAAGCCCCCCATCTACCTCCTCGACTCCATGGCCTTCATCTTCCGCGCCTACCACGCCATGCAGCGCCAGCGCCCCATGTCCACGCGTACCGGCATCCCCACCGCCGCCACCTACGTCTTCGTCAACATGATCAACAAGCTCCGCAAAGACTTCGCCCCGCAGTACCTCGCCGCAGTCTACGACGTGGGAGCTCCCGTCCACCGCAACGAGCAAGCCAGGCAGATGAAGGACGTCCAGAAGTTCAACATCAAGACTCAGGCCTTCGAGACCGTCGAATATGGCGGCTACAAGGCCAACCGCGTCGAAACCCCGCCTGACCTCATCCAGCAGCAGCCCTATATCCGCCGCGCTCTCGAAGCCTTCCGCATTCCCATCCTCTTCTACGAGGGCTTCGAGGCCGACGACGTCATCGGCACCCTCTCCTGCCAGCTCTCGTCTCTGGGCCACAAAGTCTATGTGGTGAGTTCAGACAAGGACATGATGCAGCTCGTCAACGATTCCGTCAGCATCCTCAACCCGACGAAAGACAACCTCATCCTCGACCCCGCCGGCGTCGAAGCCGCCCTCGGCGTCCCTCCCGAACGCGTCATCGATGTCATGGCTCTCCGGGGCGATGCCATCGACAACATCCCCGGCGCCCCCGGTATCGGCGACAAGGGCTCGGTCGATCTCATCCAGCAGTTCGGCACCGTCGAAGCCGCCCTTGACCGCGCCGAAGAGGTCAAGAAGAAAACGTATCGCGAGTCATTACAAAATAATCGAGACAATATTCTCCTCTCGAAAGAACTCGTCACCATCCACACCTCCGTCCCGATCGAGTTCTCGCTCGACGACATGCGAACCCAGCCCGTCGATAACGCCGCCTGTCGCAGCCTCTTCTCCGAGCTCGAATTCACCACCCTCCTCAAAGAGCTCGCCCCCGCCACCGACGACACCGTCCTCACCTTCAACACCAAACCCACCGAAGCCGAGGTCGAAGCCGTCCTCGCCGAAGCCCGACAACCCATCGACCCCGCTCATAGCTCACATCCGGGTGCCCCATCTTCGGCGACGGCCCCATCGTCGGCTAAGGTGGGTTCCGCAACCGCACGCGGCCTCTCCATCGCCATCGCCGAAACCGCCCAGGCCATCGCCGAAGAGACCGCCGCCGAACCCTCCGAAGATCCGGACAATCCGGAGGCCGAGCCCGAAACCCCGCAACCCGAAACCATGTCCCTCTTCGGAGCCCCCGAGACCGCCGCAGCCTGTCAGCCCGGATCTGGAGATGGCCGGCAGGGCGAAGCCAATCAGCCCGTCCCCAATGACCCAGCCTGCAAACTAGGCCTCGCCGCCGTTCCCACCCTCGCCATCCAGGTCTCGGTCGATACTCCCGGTCTCCGCGAAGCCCTCGAAGACCCGACCCTCCCCAAGCACGTCCACGACCTCAAAGCCGTCACCCGCGCCCTCGCCCCACACGGCATCAACCTCCGTGGCCCGGTCGAGGACGTCATGCTCTACAGCTATCTCACCAATCCCACGCACGGCTCCCACACCCTCGCCGACGTCGCCGCCCGCTCCTCCTCGCGCGCCCTCACCCACGCCCCCGAGACCCTCCTGCCCGAAGCCGCCTCCGCCATCAACCGCCTCATCCCCATCCTCCGCCAGCAGATCGCCGAGTCCAGCCCCACGGAACACCACATCCCGGCCGACGATCCCTCCCTCGGTGGCGCCATCACCCGCGAAATGCTCTTCGCCGACCAAATGGCGCCCAAAGTCACAGCAGCCCAGGGAGACCCTCTCCCCACAAAGAACCCCCTCCTCCACGTCTACCGCACCATCGACCTCCCCCTCGTCCCCGTCCTCCTCCGCATGGAGCAGGCAGGCGTCCGCGTCGACCCAGCCATCCTCCGCGAAATGTCCTCCCGCCTCACCGTCGACATGGACACCCTCGCCGAAAAGATCTACGAGGGCTCCGGACACCGCTTCAACATCAACTCCCCCAAGCAGCTCGGCGATGTCCTCTTCAACAAGATGAATCTCGCCAAGCCCATGAAGTACGGCAAGGGCCGCGTCATCTCCACTGCCCAGGACGTCCTCGAAGACCTCGCCCAACTCCACCCCGTGCCCGCCCAGGTCCTCGAATACCGCCAGCTCGCCAAACTCAAATCCAACTACCTCGACCAGCTCCCTCAACTCGCCGACCGCGAAGGCCGCGTTCACACCACCTTCAACCAGGTCGGCACCGCCACCGGCCGCCTCTCGTCCACCAACCCAAACCTCCAGAACATTCCCACCCGCACCGCCCTCGGACGAGAGATCCGCGCCGCCTTCATCGCCGCCCCCGGCAACGTCCTCATGTCGGCCGACTACTCGCAGATCGAACTCCGCCTCATGGCCCACTTCTCCCAGGACCCCCTCCTCCTCGATGCCTATCGCACCGGCAAGGACATCCACACCCTTACCGCCTCCGAGGTCTTCCAGGTCGACCCCGCGACGATGGATAAAGAGACCCGAGCCCGCGCCAAAGCCGTCAACTTCGGCATCGTCTACGGCATCAGCCCCTTCGGCCTCGCCACCCAGCTCAACATCGACCAGAAGACCGCCCGTGAATACATCGAGCGCTACTACGAGCGCTACGCCGGCATCAAGCACTTCATCGACGCGACCCTCGAGACCGTTCGCCGCGATCAATCCGTCAGCACCCACTTCGGCCGCATCCGCCCCATCCCTGATATCCAGTCGCGTAACCCCAACATGCGCGGCTTCGCCGAACGCACCGCCATCAACACACCCCTGCAGGGCACCGCCGCCGACCTCATCAAGCTCGCCATGATCAAGCTTGACGCCGAGATCACCCACCGCAAACTCCGCTCGGAGATGACCCTCCAGGTCCATGACGAACTTCTCTTCGACGTCGTCCCGGATGAGGCCGAAGAGATGGAGCAACTCGTCAAACATGAAATGGAGAACGTCGCCGAGTTCTCCATTCCCATCGTCGCGGACGTAGGCGTCGGCCAAAACTGGCGCGACATCAAGTAAACCTGCTGATCCGGTCTGCTCGGTCTCATCCGCGTCCGCGAAACCGATGGAGAACGCGCCGGTCACGCTTCGATGGTTTGCTGGCAGGGAGCGGTTCGAACTGCGCCTCCGCTTTACGCTCTTCCGCCACCTTCCGCCGCAGCTCACGGCTCACCTCCGTCTCACGGAAGAGCGTCTGCGCCACCGCCGCTGGCCCTCGCACCTCGCTCAGAAGCAGAACATCGACCTGGAACTCGCCGCCCTCGTTAATCACTTGCAGGAGATCGCCCACCTTCACCTCGCGCGAAGGCTTTGACTGCTGCCCGTTGGTCTTGATTCTCCCAAGTTCACAGGCGCGCGCAGCAAGGGCCCGGGTCTTGAAGAACCTGGCCGCCCAGAGCCACTTATCTATCCTCACGTTGCTCATACCTCCATTCTCGTACGGAAACCACCTCTTGCGAGAGACGAGGCGGGCTCGGTCCATCCTCACATCAACCCAATCTCGCCATCGAATCCGGGCTGCGGACCGGCTTCCGCACCATCCGCATCGAGCCCCTGGATGACGCAAGGCGCACAATGCGCTAACCTCTCTCAGCAGGAACCACGGAGGAAGCGCAAAGTGCAAGCGATCTGGATAGCCGTAGGAGAGACCCGTGTCTAATCGACGCCACTTCATTGGCACAACTTTGGCTGCCCTGATGCCCCTGCCCACCTCTGCTCTTGGCCAGGCCGCCGTCCCTCCTGGCCGCCGCATCCACCAGTCAGTCTCCCGCTGGTGCTTTGCGAAGATCCCCCTCGACGATCTCTGCCGTGCCGCAGCCTCTATGGGCTTCGAAGGCGTCGACCTCCTCAAGCCCGAAGACTACGACGTCCCCGCCCGCTTCGGTCTCCGCTGTGCCATGGCCTACGCCGGCGGTGGCGACATCAACAAGGGCCTCAACCGCACGGAGAACCACGCAGAAATCGAAGCCGGCCTCCGCAAGTACATCCCCGTCGCCGCCAAAGCAGGCATCCCGAACGTCATTACCTTTTCCGGCCTCCGCTCTCCCGATCTCACCGACGAAGAGGGCGCCCGGAACACCGTCGTCGGCCTCCGTCGCCTGGCTCCCATCGCACAAGATCATGGCGTGACGATCTGCATGGAACTGCTCAACAGCAAACGCAACCATCCCGGTTACATGTGCGATCACACCGCCTGGGGCGTCCGTGTGCTCGAGGAGGTCCCAAGCCCTCGCATCAAGCTGCTCTACGACATCTACCATATGCAGATCATGGAAGGCGATCTCATGGAGACCATCACGGCCAACGCTCGCTGGCTCGGCCACTTCCACACAGGCGGCGTTCCCGGCCGTCACGAGCTCGACCAGACCCAGGAGGTGAACTGGCCCGCTGTCATGCAGGCCATCGCGGCCACCGGCTTCACCGGCTTCGTAGCGCACGAGTTCGTCCCCAAAGGCGATCCCCTCACCTCGCTCCGTGCCGCCTTCAACCTCTGCAACATCTAGGCACAGCCACCCGGTAGCCACCGTTGTCCTGTCGTCTTCCTCCTCCCCACCGTCAATCTTTCACCCCCACCGCGTCATCTCGACCGAAGCGTTTCACCCCCACCCCGTCATCGCGACCGAAGCGAAGTGGAGAGACCCCCGTATTTTCGCCTTGCCTCTGCTCTAGCGGTTGCTTTTCCCACACCCACCGTCAATGTTCCACCCCCCACCGCGTCATCTCGACCGAAGCGTTTCACCCCCACCCGTCATCTCGACCGAAGCGAAGCGAAGTGGAGGACCCCGTATTTGGTCTTTGCCGTTGTCCCTCCTGACTCACGTTCCCGCTCCGAAGCAAAAACGACGCCAATGCCGACGTAAGTGGCGCAACCGATCCTCTTGGTTCGCTAACATCGTAAAAGCACTCCCCAGAACCCGGCGATCTACGGTCGCCGGGGGCTGGGCATAAGTCCAACAATGACACGAATTTGCCCGTAAACGCTTTGAACAGATGATTTTACCCGTAACCCCGCTGGACAAACCCTGCAAATGGACGAACTTGCCTGTCTGACCCCCACGGGGGAGGGTACCCCAGCCCGTCCGGCCGACCCCTGATAAACTGAAAGCCCGCACCGCAAATATTGCATCCAGTCACCAGAAGAGAGACCAACACCACCGTGGATCAGCAGACCAAAGCAGCCCTCAAGCAGAACGACGCCTTCATCAACACCACCTCGCATGGGCTCGAATGGGCCGGCAAGAACCGCCGTTCCGTTATCGTCTCCAGCGCCATCCTGCTCGCGGTCATCCTCGTCGCCGTCATCGTGGGCGCGGTCTACAGCAAACGCTCCGAGGCTGCCTCCGTCGCCTTCGGTGCTGCCATGCAGGCCTACCAGACACCCCTCGCGGCGCCCGGCCAGGCCGTGCCGCCGGGCATCAAAACCTTCAGCTCCATCGCAGAGCGTTCAAAGGTCGCCAACAATCTCTTCCTGCAGGTCGCGAATCAGTACGGTATGACGCCCGATGGCAAGAACGCCCGCTACTTCGCCGGTCTGACTTCGATGGAAGCCGGCCAGAATGCAACCGCAGAGAGCACCTTCAAGGAGGTCGCCTCCGGCTGGAACCACGATCTCGCCAACCTTGCCAGGCTGTCTCTCGCCCAACTCTATCGCCAGACGGGCCGCGACCAGCAGGCCATCGACCTCTACAACGAGCTCACCGCCAAGCCGTCCAACTCCGTCCCGGCCGGCACCGCGCAGCTCCAACTCGCCGAGCTCTACCAGTCGGAAAACAAGCCGGACGCCGCTAGAAAGATCTTGGCGCAGCTCAAGGACAAGGATCCTAAAGGCCCCGCTGGCCTCATCGCCGCGCAGAAGCTCAACCCCCAGGCCGCCGGCCCAACCGTCCAGTAGTGCAGCTCAGGTTGGCAGAAGCGCCGTCCCGGATAACGCGACGGCGTCTTCGTTTGCAGCTTCAAAACCCATGGTCGTCATCGTGCAGATGGGCCGAGGCAGCCTGCTCACTCACCAGGTTCACGCGGCTTCCGAACACCCCGGCCGCCTGCGATCGGAGATCCGCCACCGTCCGCCAGTAATCCTTCTTCCGTGGCTCCGCGACCCACTGCGGCAGCGGCATCTTCAGGTACCCCGAAAGCGCCAGGCCATGCGGTTCATACATCTGCCGTATCGCCGCAAGCCGCGCCATTGACGCTGGATCTCCGCAGAGCCGCATCTGTATGTCGCCGAGTGCCTCGCATAAGCGGTCAAAGGCGGCGGGGGTAAGACGGTCATCTCGCCCTCGCTCCAGCCACTCTGCCTCCCTCTCCTCAAGGTGGAAGATGTGGCCTAAATCGATCAGCGCATGCCGTGCCATCGCAAACGTCAATTGGGCCTGCCGTGACGCTGGGCCTTCAATGGTCGTAATCAGTAGCGCACACGCATCGAGCACGCACATAAGTGCCGAGAGCCAGCTCTGATTGTCGTGCTGGGAGCGGTAGTAGCAGAGAATCGGGTACGAAATGTGTGACTCGAGGATCTCAGCCGACCACCGCTCCCACTCCTCCAGCAGCGCGCTCAGCGCCTTCTGGCCACCATCAAACCCATGCCTCCGCAAAAGTTCGGCAGACGTGGGCGGCGATCCTGCGCGTCCATCCAGCATCGCGACGCTCACCTCCCGCCGGCTGAAGGCTCCATACAGCACCGGAACGTAACTGATAACCAGCGCGACAAAACCGAGGCCGGTTCCGCTCTCCGCAATCATCAAAGCTCGCGCCAACTCACTCCTGGGCACCACGTCCCCTGGTCCAAGCGTCGTCAATGTCGTTCCACTCACATACAAATCGGTGCGGAAACGCTGAAGCGCGCTCGCACTGGCAGAGAGGCTACTGTCCTGGAACGGCGACCGGAGTGCATACAGCAGAAGAGCAAACCCGACCGTCAGCATGACCGCCCACAGCACCAGCAGAACCAGCAGTGAGAGCGGTCCGAACACGCTATATACCTGCTCCCGGACCTTTCGGTTCTCGATGTTCTCGGCCATCCACACCCATGGCGTCCACGTCAGCATGTAAAACACCCGCGTGATGCGAAGGCGGCCTGTCGGGCGGCGCGGAAGGATGACGGTCTGAAAAGCATCCAGCACGACCGCACTGCAAAACATAAAACCAAATAGAAGGGCCGCGACGCGCATCGATCTCGCTTTCTACACACCAACAGAATAAAAACTGGCCGGAGCTCAATCTCAGGAATCCGGCTCTCGGCCCGTAACCGACCCTCTGCCAACCGTTCCGCTGCAGGTCAAGACCAAGCTGCAGAAAAGGCGCGTTCAACACGCGAAGATTGATGGGGCGATCCACTGGACATTCACCCCAAAATTGCTGAAGATCACCTCAGACTGTTAACACGTCCAGATCGACCTTCAGGTCTCTCCCATGCGTCGCATTCTTATAGTTGATGACGAACACCTCGTCGCCGATACACTTAGTCTCATCTTTCAGAAGAACGGCTTCAGCACACGCGCAGCTTACTCAGCCGATGAAGCTCTGGACTGCGCCCGCGTCTTTGTGCCAGATCTTCTCCTCTGCGACATCAATATGCCCGAGAAAGACGGCCTCGATCTGATCTCCAGCATGGATCGTGAACAACCTGCATGTCGAATCCTTGTGCTCACCGGAGCCTACTCCTGCCTCAACCGAGTTCGCCAGCGCGCCTCGGAGGCACGGCACACGTTCTCCGTCATGACGAAGCCCTGCCATCCC
>JAABUZ0100003589.1_pt1 | contig 22782 bp, 17 predicted proteins | sample 5562091 | NCBI WGS metagenome assembly JAABUZ01 (sample SAMN12813069, study PRJNA571459) | rock metagenome | isolation source: Antarctica rocks | place: Antarctica: Victoria Land, Linnaeus Terrace sud | collected 2015-12-21
TGTTTTTAGCGACGCATGCCTCTCGTGCGGAGCGGCCCCTAGCCTTGACACGCCAACTCGGCCGGCTGCTGTCCGCCGTGGCGCACATCATCGCGGGCGGCCTCATCTTGCGCCGGCCGGATGCCCGTCGCCGCGCGTGGGCGCTCATCGCTGGGGGGATCGACGCGGCGCGCGGTTGCTTCGGGCCCCGCGTGGACCGCCAAACCGCGTTGCGCCGGTATTCAATGCATGGATGAGCAACACGCCGCTTCGGTCGCGATGCGGAGTTTTAACCCACCCGAACTCGGTCGTAACGCGGAGTTTCAACCCACCCGAACATGGAGAGCGGGACGCTATGCCGCGCTATTCTAACGACACGTCCCCTTTGCGTGTCGCCCTCGACGCGCGCCCTCTCACGACCTCACACGCGGGGATCGCCGTCTACTGTCGCGACCTCATGCACGGGTTCAACAGCCTCGAAGACGATCTGAGCGTCCTGTTGTACGCGAAGGAACCGCCTCCGCCCGACCTCGCGCTCGGACCGTCGCTCCAGTGGCGTACGATGCCCGCGCCGCTATGGCTCCCGCTCGCGGTCCCGCGCGCCCTGCGCGCCGGCCGCGTCGACCTCTTCCACGGGACGAACCACATGGCGCCGCCGCTCGACCCGACGCCCACGGTGGTCACGGTCCACGACCTCTCGGCGCTGACGATGCCCCACTTTCACACCTGGCGCAACCGGTTGCTGACGGTCCCGCAAATGTTGGCGTCGGTGTATCGCGCCACGCGGTTGATCGCGATCTCGGAGTTCACCGCGCGCGAACTCGCCCGCCTGCCGGGCATCGACCCGGCGCGCATCCGGGTGGTCTACCGCACGCCCGATCCCGACCTGGCGCCCGCCTCGCCCGAGGTCGTACAGGAGTTGGCGCGGCGCTTGAACCTGCCGGACGCCTTCTTCCTGTACCTGGGGGCGCTCGAGCCGCGCAAGAACGTCGTCGCCCTCGTCCGCGCCCAGGGCGCGTTGCGCGCGGCCGGCGACGACCGAGCGCGGCTCGTCATCGCGGGGGCCGCCGGCTGGAAGAACGCTGAGGTGCGTCAGGAGGTGGAACGGCTTGGTCTCGCGGAACTGGTAACCTTCGTCGGCTACGTCGACGCGCGCGACCTACCCGCGCTCTACGGCGCGGCGACCGCGTTCGTCTTCCCCTCGCTGTTCGAGGGGTTCGGACTGCCGCCGCTCGAAGCGATGGCCTGCGGCGCGCCCGTGATCTGCTCGGACGCCGCCTCGCTGCCCGAGGTCGTCGGCGACGCCGCGATCCTGTTCGATCCATGCTCTGAACATGAGCTCGCCCGCGCGCTGCGCCGGGTGCTGGACGACGCCGACCTGCGCGCGACATTGCGCGCCGCCGGGCTGGCCCGCGGCGCCCTTTTTCCACGCGAGCGCGCGACGCGCCAGACGCTTGAGGTGTATCGTGAGGCGGTCGGAGAAACGTGACCTCTCCCCCATCCGAGGCTTCTCCCACGTCCGAGGCTTCTCCGCTGCGTGTCGCGATCGATGTGACGACCGCGGTGACGCAGCGCGCGGGCGTGGGGCGCTACACGCGCGAGCTGGTGGGAGCGCTGGCGGCGCTGCCCAACGGTCCCGATCTGCGGCCATTCTACGCCGCGCCCCAGGCCGCCTATCCGCTCGGCGCCGGAACAAATCCGGCGTCGATCCCGCGAACCGTGCGCGCCTGGCGGCTGGAGACGCTGGCGCGTCACCTGCTGCGGCGACCCGCTGACGGACCATGGGACGGGGCGGACGTGTACCACGCGCCGGATGTCGTGTACCCGCCGGTCGGCGCCATCCCCGTGGTGGCGACCGTCCATGATCTCTCGTATATCGTCTATCCGGAGTACCATACGCGCCTCAACGGCGGGTATCTGCGCCTGCTCACGCCCACGCTGCTGCGCCGCGCGCGCCTCATCATCGCCGTATCCGACGCGACGAAGCGCGATCTCGTCGAGCGCGCCGGGGTGTCCGAGGGTAAGGTGCGCGTCGTCTACTCGGGACTGGCGGCCCCTTTCATGCGCCGACCCCCGCTAGAGCGCCTGGACGAGGCTCGGCGGCGCTATAACCTCCCCGAGGCGTTCATCCTGTCGGTGGGCACGCTCGAGCCGCGCAAAAACCTCGCGGGTACGTTGCGGGCATACGGCTTGTTGCGCGCGCGACTGGCCGGCGCGCCTCCGCTCGCGTTGGTCGGCGGTTCGGGGTGGCGGCTCGACGAGGAGGGGTTGTCCGGCGTGGATGTGCGTCGTCTCGGCTACGTGCCGGATGAGGATCTGGTCGCGCTCTACGCGGCCTGCGATCTATTCGTCTACCCCTCGCTCTACGAGGGGTGGGGTTTTCCCGTGGCCGAAGCGCTGGCGCTCGGGGCACCGACGATCACCTCCACGACGTCGTCGCTACCGGAGGTAGCGGGAGACGCGGCCCTGCTCGTCGATCCACGCGACCCCGCAGCGATCGCCGCCGCGATGGAGGAGGCGCTGGCCGACACGGCAACGGGAGCGCGCCTCCGCGCGGCGGGGCCGGCGCGCGCGCGGCGATTCTCGTCGGAACGGTGGGCGGCCGACACGCTACAGGTGTACCGCGAGGCGATCGAGGGCTAAGCGCGGACTCACGGGGCTCCCTTTGATGCGGCGCCCACCGGGACCGCCGGCGCCGCGCTCCGCTGCCTGCCGGCAAGAGCGTGCCGGCTGGAAGCCGGCGGTCCCAGTGGGTACGTCCCCGGCAAAGCAACCCCAGTCGCCGCTAGCCGCGCGCGGCTAGCGGCGCGTCGTCGGCATCCTCATCGTCGTCGGCCGGCCGCAAGCGCGCGTCGGGGGCCATGCGGTCGGTGTAGAGGATGCCGTCGAGGTGGTCGATCTCGTGCTGGAAGCAGCGCGCCAGCGCCCCTTCGGCCTCGATCGTCCGCTCTTTGCCGCGCCGGTTCTTACCGCGCACGGTCACGCGCGCCGGACGCTCGACGAGGCCGCGATACCCCGGCAGGCTAAGGCAGCCCTCGTCGGCCGCTTCGGTCTCGGCCGAGGCGGCGATGACGCGCGGATTGATGAAGACGTAGACCTCGTCGTCGAGCTCGGCGACGAACAGGCGCGCGGAGACGCCCACCTGTGGGGCGGCAAGCCCCATCCCATCGGCCGCGCGCATCGTCGCCACCATGTCGTCGATGAGCGGCTGGAGCGTCTTGTCGACGCGCTCGATCGGCTGAGCGCGTCGACGCAACAGGGGGTCGGTGAACGGGTAAATGCGGCGAATCGACATGACGCTAACGCTTTACTCCTTGTGTGTGTCCCTTCGTTCCAGTATAGCAACGCGCGCCGTACGTCCCTGTTGCTCCGTGGGTACCCTCACCCCCTAACCCCCTCTCCCGCCGCGGCGGGAGAGGGGGAACACATGTGTATGGGTGCGGCGGCCGAAGGCCGCCGCACCCATACACACTAGAATTCACAGACCATGCGCCAGAGGGTGCGTGCCGCTATCGAGGACGCATCCCCTCGTATATACTAGAGGGCGTGAGTTGCGTCTGATGAATCGCGCATGCGTGTGAGAGGGAAGTGGGAAAGGGTGAGAGGACTGTGAGTATGCCTCGTTGGTTGCGTCTAGGCATGAGCATCAAACGATGGCTCCTCCTCCTCGTGGGCGGTATCACTCTTATCAGTCTCAGCGCGGGCTACTTCGCCAAAGCGCTCTATGAGACGAACTTCCGCTGGCCCCAATGGGTCGCCACTCTGACCCTGCAAGGTTTGCCGCGCGAGGTGCGCGGGGGGCTGTTCCTGCTGATCGGGGCGGCGGTGACGGCGGTCGCGCTGATGCGGCTCAACCGCACTGTGATCAGTGCGCTCTTGCCGCGCGGGAGCGCGCGCGTCGTCGACCTGCTCTACCAGAAGCGGCAGCTGCGGCGCGGCCCCAAGATCGTCGCCATCGGCGGTGGAACGGGCCTCTCCATCCTGCTCTCCGGCCTCAAGGCGCACACCGGCAACCTCACCGCGATCGTCACGGTGGCCGACGACGGCGGCAGCTCGGGCCGCCTGCGCCGCGAGTTGGGCATCCTGCCTCCCGGCGATTTCCGCCAGTGCATCGCCGCCCTCGCCGACGTCGAGCCCCTGATGGGCCAACTCCTGCGGTACCGCTTCCGCGAGGGCTCGGGCCTGGAAGGGCACAACCTGGGCAACCTGCTGCTCGCGGCGATGGCCGACATCACCGGCGACTTCGACCTGGGGCTGCGCGCGATGGGCCAGGTGCTGGCCGTGCGGGGGCAGATCCTGCCCTCGACCCTGGAGGATGTCGCGCTCGTGGCCGAGTTGCGCGACAAGAGCCGCGTGCGAGGCGAATCGAACCTGCACCGCGACCACGCCTCGGGCGACGTCGACCTGACGGGGCGCGCGCCGATCGAGCGTGTGTTCCTCACGCCGGCGCACGCGGTGGGCTATCCCGAGGCGGTGCAGGCGATCCTCGACGCGGACATCGTGGTCGTGGGGCCGGGCAGCCTGTACACGAGCGTGCTGCCGAACCTGCTGGTCGAGGACATCGCGCGGGCGCTGATGGCGTCGGCGGCGTACAAGGTGTTCGTGTCGAACGTGGCGACCGAGCCGGGGGAGACGGACGACTACCACCGGGCGGAGGACTTTCTGGCGGCGGTGGAGCGGCATGTGGGGGGGCAGCCGTTCGACGCGGTGATCACGAACACGCGGCTGGACGCGGCGCGGCCGCCGTACTGGCACAGCGACATCGTGGCGGCGGAGTGGCGCGACGCCCACGGGGCCGAACTTATCACCGCCGACGTGATCGACCAGGCCAACGCCGTGCGCCACGATCCCGCCAAGCTCGCCCGCGTCGTCATCCGCTCCTGGGCCCGTCACGCGCGCGGCGGCCGCCGTATGCCGGGCCAGGCGGAGGCCCGTGAGCGGGCGCGCCTGGCCTAGATCATCTCCAGCGCCCCGGCCGCGAGAGAGACCGCGCCGATCAGTCCGGCGTTGTCGCCGAAGTGGGCCGGCTCGACCCGCACGTCCATCGCCGGCAGGCGCATGGCGTGGGTCGCGACCGCGGCGCGCACGGGGTCGAAGAGCAGGGCGCCGGCCTGCGCCACGCCGCCTCCGATGACGACGACCTCGGGATTGAAGATGTTGACGATGTTGATGACGCCAGCCCCGAGCGACCGCGCGGCTCGAACCATGATCGCCGTGGCCAGCGCGTCGCCCGACCGCGCCGCGGCGACGACATCGATCGCCGTCACCCCATCGCCGTAGACACGCAGGGCCGTGTCGACGCCAGGGTCGCGCGTGAGTTCGTCGCGCGCCATACGGGCGATCGCCGTCCCCGACGTCAAGGCCTCCAGGTCCCCGCGATTACCGCAGCCGCACGGAGGGCCATCGACCTCGACCGTCATGTGCCCCAGTTCGCCAGCCGCCCCGCGCCGTCCGACGAGCAGGCGTCCGCCCGCGATGACGCCGCCGCCGACTCCCGTGCTGACGGTGAGGTAGACCATGTCGTTCGACCCCATCCCCGCCCCGTGACGCCATTCGGCCACCGCGGCCAGGTTGGCGTCGTTGCCGACGGCGACGGGCTTTCCGGTCCGCTCCTCCAGGAGCGCGCGCAGGGGAACTGTTCGCCAGCCCGGCAGGTTCGGCGGGTCGTAGATCGATCCATCGTGGCGGTCGACCGGACCGGGCGCCGCGACCCCCCATCGCGCCGCCGCCTCAAGGTGAACCCCGGCCCGGTCGCAGGCCCGGCGCGCGGTGGCGACGATGCCCTCGACGACGCTGTCGAGTCCTTCCACGCCGGGTGTCGGCGTCTTATGCGTGGCTAGCAGCGTGCCGTCGCCGCGTCCCACGGCCGCGCGCATCGACGTGCCGCCAAGGTCGATCCCGATGTACAGCGTGCTATCGTCTTGCATATCTCGTTTGGCCCGACTCTATCCGTCCTGGCGTCCTACGTCACCGTGTGTGGGCGCCGGCGCCGCGCCACTATCCGCGCGACCGGTCGGGCGCGCGCCGGTGTAGCGATTGCCGTCGGCGCGCACGCCGTACCCGTCCCTAAAAAGTATACTGATGGCATGCGGACCGTGCGCGCCGTCCGCCTCCGCGATCTCCCATCCCGTCCTCGAACAAGTGGGGTGGACAGACGTGGGGTGGACGGACGTGGGGCGAGCGCGCTCGTACCGGCGTGCGGGTGATAGGGCGTGGTGGTGAGAGGAGAAGCCATGAGCGAGGATCCGGCGGCGGCGTGCCTCTTCTGTCGCATCGCGCGCGGGGAGATACCCGCGGCGATCGTGTATCAGGACGAGCATACCCTCGCCTTTCGCGACGTCAATCCGCAGGCGCCGACGCACGTGTTGGTCATCCCGCGGACGCACATTCCGAACGCCAACGCGGTCGCCGCCGCGCCGCCGGGCGTCTGGGAGCCGGTGATGGCGACGGCGGCCCGCGTCGCCGCCGCCGAGGGGCGGGGCGAGAGCGGGTATCGCCTCACCATCAACTGTGGCCCCGACGCCGGTCAGTCGGTCGACCACCTGCACGTCCATGTCCTTGGGGGGCGGCCGCTGGCATGGCCCCCCGGCTAGACCGCCACGACGCGGCGCCGGCGGGGGAACCGGCCGGGGAGCCGCTCGCGGGCGTCCTGTACGTCGTCGCGACCCCGATCGGGAATCGTGAGGACATCACCTTGCGCGCCCTGCGGGTGCTGCGCGAGGTCGCGGTCGTCGCAGCCGAGGATACACGTCACACCGGCGCCCTGCTGGCGCACTACGGGATCGCGACGCCGCTCTTGAGCTACAGAGAACAGAACCGGGCCGCAAGCGCCCGTGCCGTGCTGCGCCGCCTCGCCGCCTCATCGGTCGCGCTCGTCTCGGACGCCGGCCTGCCGGCGATCTCCGACCCTGGCGCGGAGCTCATCGCGGCGGTCATCGCCCAGGGCGGCCGCGTCGACGTCGTGCCGGGCGCGAACGCGGCGCTCACGGCGCTCGTGGCGAGCGGGCTGCCGCCGGCGCCGTTCACGTTCGTGGGCTTCCTCTCGCGTCAGCGCGGCGATCGCCGCCGCCAGCTCGAGGACATCGCCGCGCGGCCGGACACGCTCGTGTTCTACGAGGCGCCGCACCGTGTGGTGGAGACCTTGCGGGAGATGGAGGAGATCCTGGGAGATCGTCCCGCCGCCACGTGCCGCGAGTTGACCAAACTGCACGAGGAGACCCGCCGCGACACGTTGAGCGGTTTGCGCGCGCACTTCGTCGCGACCGCGCCGCGCGGCGAGTTCACGCTCGTCGTCGCCGGGGCGCCCCGCGATATGCCGATTTTTTCCGACGACGAGGTGGACGCGCGGCTGCGCGCGGCGATGGGGCGGAACGATGACATGCGGTCCGAGGTCGCCGCGTTAGCGGCGGCGGCCGGCCGGCCGCGCCGTGATATCTACGCCCGTTGGCAGGCGCTGCGCCGCGCGGAAGAGGCGTGAGCCGCGGGGCAGGGAGCCGGGGGCGACGCGGCGCCTATGGTATCATGAGAAGGTTCTACACAAGGAAAGGGGTCAAGGGTACGCGGTGCAACCGTCTGAAGCTCCCGCCGCGCTCGTGGACACACACGCGCATCTACAGTGGCCGTCCCTGGCCGAGGAGGTCGACGCCGTTCTCGATCGCGCCGGGGCGGCCGGGGTGCGGCGCGTCCTGACCCTTGGCACGGACCTGCACTCGAGCCAGGCGGCGGTCCGTTTAGCCGAGGCGTATGATACCGTCTACGCGGCCGTCGGCGTGCATCCGAGCGACGTTCCGCTGGCCCCGCGGGAGACGGAGGACGCGCTGGACACGGTCGCGACGTTGCTCCAGCACCCATCCGTCGTGGCGATTGGCGAGACGGGCCTCGACTATTACCACGCGGACAACCCGCCGCGCGACGCGCAAATCGCGTCGTTCGCGCTGCACCTGGAGTTGGCCGCGCGTAGCGGCAAGCCCGTCTGCGTGCATAACCGCGAGGCCACGGAGGACGTCATGCGCCTGGTCACTGCCCACGCCGCGCGCGTGACCGTCGTGCTGCACTGCTATACCGGCGATCTCGCCACGGCGCGCGCGGCGCTCTCCCTGGGTTGCTACCTGTCGTTCGCGGGCAATGCGACGTACCCCAAGCTGCGCGGCCTCCTCGACGTCGCGGCGGAGATCCCCTCGGACCGCCTGCTCGTCGAGACCGACGCCCCGTTCTTGTCCCCACAACCGATGCGCGGCCGGCGCAACGAGCCCGCGCACGTCGCATATACCTATGACGCGGTCGCCGCCGCGCGCGGCGTCACGCGTGACGCGCTTGCCCGCCTCGTCGCCGCCAACGCCGCGCGTGTGTTCGGCTGGGCCGAGCGGGATGGGGCCGCGGCATGACCACGATGACCGCTTTCGATCTCGTCGATGCCGATCTGCGCCGCGTGCGCGAAACCCTACAACGCGTGGGCGAAGGCGACAACCCGATCCTGGTCGAGACGATCCGGCACCTGTTCGGGACGCGCGGGAAGTATATCCGCCCCGCCCTGGGCTTGCTGGCCGGTCGATTGTTCCATCCCGTCGCCGACGAGCGGCTGATCGACCTGGCGGCCGCGGTCGAGGTTATCCACACGGCGTCGCTGGTCCACGACGACACTCTGGACGAGTCGTCGACGCGGCGCGGGAACACGACGGTCAACGCGGCCTGGAACGGGCATATCGCCATCCTGGTCGGCGATTATCTTTTCGCCCAGGCGGCGATCGCCTCGGCGGCGCTAGGCGACCTCCGCGTCATGACGATGGTGGCCGACACGATCAAGAGCCTGGTGCGGGGCGAATTGCGGCAGATGGAGACGACCTTCGACTGGGATCAGGGCGAAGAGGTCTACGAAGAGAAGATCGGCAACAAGACGGCCAGTCTCTTCGTGCTGCCGATCGAGGGCGCCGGGGTCCTGTCCGGGGCGTCGGAGGCGCACCTCGCGGCGCTGCGCGCCTATGGGTACAACCTCGGGCTTGCCTTCCAGGTGATGGATGATATCTTGGATATTACGGAGAGCGACGAGGAACTTGGCAAGCCGGCGGGGAGCGACCTGGCCCAGGGGACGGTGACTCTCCCGGTTATTTACTATCTCAAGGCGGCGTCAGCTGACGAACGCGCCGCGGTGATCGACGGCGCGCACGCGCCCGAGACGGTCGCCGCGATCGCGGGATCGCCGGCTATCGGCCAGGCGCGCGCGCGCGCGGACGCGTTCGTCGACCGGGCGTTGGAGGCGTTGGAGAGTCTTCCGAGTGGCGAGGCGCGGACCGCGCTACGCGATATGGCCTACTTTGTCGTCCGACGAACGCACTAAAGAGCGGTCAGCTTTCAGCAGTCGGCTAGTTGACCGTAGAGCGGCCGACCGCCGGCTACTGAGGACCGACTGCTGAGGGCTGAGGGCTAAAATGAGGCGTAGGGTACGACACACCTTCTCGGCGGGAGGGATCGTGTTGCGCGCCACGATGTTCGGACGGGACATCGTGTTGGTGCGGCGCCTGACGCAGGGCCTATGGGCCTTACCCAAGGGCACGCCGATCGGCGACGAGACGCCATCGGAGACAGCGCGCCGCGAGGTGCGCGAGGAGACCGGCCTGGATGTCGAGGTCGACCGGTTCGGGGGGTCGATTCACTACGAGTTTACGCGCGACGCCGTGCTGTTCCGCAAGACCGTCAACTTCTACCTCATGCACGCCGTCGGCGGAGACTTCACGCAGCACGACAGCGAGTATGACGCCGTCGAATGGGCGCCCGTGGAGCGCGCGCTCGAAAAGATGACGTACGGCAGCGAGACCTCGCTGCTACGCCACATCATGGCCCTGCCGACGCTCCCGACGCTCCCGACACTCGGGACCGCCGCGCCACCGCCCGCGTCCTCCGCGGATACCGAGCGCGCCGGCTAGAGCCGTTCCCGCTCTCGGGTGTCAGGGTATTTAATCGGTCCAGCGTCCTTCGCGTATCCACCGCGCGACGTCGGGCGCGTGGTAGGTGATGATAAGGTCGGCCCCGGCGCGCTTGATCGCCGTCATCACCTCGCGCACCATCGTCCGCTCGTCGACGAAGCCGGCCGCGCTCGTGACCTTGACCATGCTATACTCGCCGCTGACGTTGTAGGCCACGAGCGGGACGTGTACGCGTTCGCGGACCTGGCGGATGATGTCGAGGTAGGCCAGCGCCGGCTTGACCATGACCATGTCGGCGCCTTCGGCGAGATCTTCATCGACCTCACGCAGCGCCTCGCGCGCGTTGCGTGGGTCCATCTGATAGGAGCGCCGGTCGCCGAAGGCAGGGGCCGAGTCGGCCGCCTCGCGGAACGGGCCGTAGAAGGCCGAGGAGTACTTGGCGGCATACGAGAGGATAGGCGTGTCCGCGTAGCCCTCCCGATCGAGCACGGCGCGCAGCGCGCCCACGCGGCCGTCCATCATGTCCGAGGGCGCGACGATGTCGGCCCCGGCCCGCGCATGGGAGAGGGCCTGACGCGCCAATAGATCGAGTGTCGTGTCGTTGTCGACACGCTCCCCGTCCAGCACCCCACAGTGCCCGTGGTCGGTATACTCGCAGAGGCAGACATCGGTTATCACCACGAGCTCAGGCGCGGCCCGCTTGATCGCGCCGATGGCCCGCTGGACCACACCCTCATCGTGCCAGGACGATGAACCGGTCGCGTCCTTCCAATCGGGCAGTCCGAACAGCAGCACGGAGCGTAGGCCGACATCGCGCACGCGGCGCGCTTCGTCCCCCAACCGCTCCACCGGCCAGCGATACTGACCCGGCATCGCCGCGATCTCTTCGGGCTGGCGCGCGCGCGCGTCGACAAATAGAGGGTAGATGAGGTCGTCGCACGATACCTGCGTCTCGGCGACGAGCGCGCGTAAGGCCGGCGTCGCGCGCAGGCGACGTGGGCGGGTGACGGGGAAAGCCATGATATGTTTGTTTCTCCAGTCGCGGGCTTGTTAGTGCGGGCTTGTTAGTGCGGGCTTGTTAGTGCGGGCTTGTTAGTGACGCGGAGCGCCGAGGCGGATAATCTTGCCGCGATCGCCGCCGAAGTCGTGGGTGGCGTTGATGGCGTCGACGACGAGCGGGGCCTGTTCCGCAACCCAGTGGTAGTCGATACCCGTGTGGCCGATCACGACGACGACGACGTCGCTCGCGCGTAGCTCTTGCTCGGTGAGCGGGACCGACGTGAGCGCCTCGACGTCGTCGCTGGCGTGGGTGAACAGGTGTCCGGCCACGGGGAAGCGCGGCACGTGCGGGTCATGGTAGCGCACGTCGGCTCGCCTCTCGCGTAGCAGCTCGACGAGTCGGCGCGCGGGAGAGTTGCGATAGTCGTCGACATCGGGCTTGAAGGCCACCCCAAGCACGAGGACGCGCGCGCCCGAGACGGATTTGCCCGCCAGGTTGAGCGCCTCGACGACGAGGTCGCACAGATGGAACGGCATCCCGTCGTTGATGGCCGCGGCGTTCTCAATGAAGCGCGTGTAGAAGTCGTACTCGCGCGCCTTCCAACTGAGGTAGAAAGGGTCGACGGGGATGCAGTGGCCGCCGACCCCCGGTCCCGGGGTGAAGCGCATGAAGCCAAAAGGTTTCGTGGCGGCCGCGTCGATGACCTCCCATATGTCGACATCCATGCGCTCCGAGAGCAGCGCCAACTCGTTGACGAGGGCGATGTTGACGCTGCGGAAGGTATTTTCCAGGAGCTTGGACATCTCGGCCGCGCGCGGCGACGAGACGGTGAAGACGCCGCTCGGCGAGGCCGCTTCGAACAGGAGCTTGGTGAGATGGCTCGCCGCGGGGCGCGTCCCGCCGACGACCTTGGGCGTATTGTGGACACCGAAGTGACGGTCGCCCGGGTTGATGCGCTCGGGCGAGAACGCGAGGTAGAAGTCCGCCGCGGCGGAGAGACCCGTCGCCTCGAGCAGCGGCTGCACCAGTTCCTCGGTTGTGCCTGGATACGTGGTGCTTTCCAGCACGATGAGTTGTTCGGGCGCGAGGCGATCGGCGATCGCGCGCGTGGCTACCTCGATGTAGGAGAGGTCGGGGACACGGGCGCTGGTGTAGGGGGTCGGGACGCAGATAAACACGACATCCGGCAGCGGGTCGAGCAGCGCGTAGTCCGTCGTCGCGCGCAGGCGCCCGGACGCGACGAGGGCCGCGATGCGGTCGGACGGGACGTCGCCGACGTAGCTCTGGCCCGCGTCGAGCGCGTCAACCTTGCGGGCGTCGGGGTCGACCCCCGCGACGCGGAACCCACTCTCCGCGAACTCGACCGCCAACGGGAGCCCGACGTACCCGAGTCCGAGCACCGCGACGGTTACGTCGCGCGCGGCGATGCGCGCCTCTACGCCCGTCGTCATTACCGATGAACCTTCAGCTTCTTACTTCGCAGAGCGGCCCTGTCCGCCGCGACGATCGGCGGACGCCCCGCGTCGGCGACCGGAGCGACCGGCGGCGCGTCGCCGACCAGGCTCCGCCGATAGACCTGTTCGAGCTTATAGCCGGCGACGATACCGGCGGCGACAAGCAGGGCGACGAGCGCGAAGCCGCTCCGGGGGTGCGCCACCGTCAGCATGATGCCGGCCAGCCCAAGCGCTCCCGCGACGAGATACAGCGCCATCACCGCTTCCCTAACCGTTAGGCCGAGCAAGACCAACCGATGCGAGGTGTGGTCGCGTCCGCCCTGCAATGGCGAGACGTGTCGGCGCAGGCGGGAGACGGTCACGAGCGCGGTGTCGAAGATGGGGATGCCCAGCACGACGATGGGCACGAAGAAATTGACCGCGTGCAGGTTAGGGAAGCCGTTCATGTTGATCTTGAGCCCGAGCACGGCCAGCATAAAGCCCAGGAAGAGCGATCCGGCGTCGCCCATGAAGATGCGCGCGGGGTTGAAGTTGTAGTACAGGAACCCCAGACACGCCCCCCCCAGGGCGATCGCCATGCTCGCGACGAGGAACTGCTTGTTGGCCGGCTCGAGCAGGGCTAGCACGAAAAAGTACACGCAGCCGATCGCGGCCGTCCCGACCGATAGGCCGTCCATGTTGTCGAGCAGATTGAAAGCGTTGGTGATGCCGACGACCCAGAGGATCGATACCGGCGCGTCGAGCGTCGGGAAGTTGTTGAAGTGGAAGTGGATGCCCACGCCGAAGAGCACGAAAGCGGCCAGGAACTGCCCCGCGAATTTGATGGAGGGCGGCAGCGCCAACCTGTCGTCGACGAGGCCGAGCGCGACCATGAGGGTCGCCCCGGCCACGATGGCCAGCCCCTGCAGCAGGGGGGTCTCGTCGTTGTGGCCGCGCACGACCGCGGCGAGCAGGAAGACCATGAAGGCCACGTAGATGGCGAGCCCTCCCAGATAGGGCATCGGGGCGTGGTGCGCCTTGCGGCCCCCCGGCCGGTCGACGATATCCAGCCGCAGCGCCGTGCGTCGCGCCAGCGGCGTCACCAGTAACGCGCCACACAGCGCCACGGTGAAGACGGCCATGTAGAGGCTCACTTGACGAGACCCTTCTGGCGCAACGTCGTCGAGATCGTCTGGAGCGTGCCCGTGAAGTCGGGCGTGAAATCCGCCTGGATCGTGGGCGAGGTCGCCAGGGTCACCGGCGAGGCGCCGCCGTAGAGCGGCTTTTTACCGCCCGCGTAGAGCGGGCTCACCAACCCCTTATAGTCGTGCGCGCCATAGAGCGCCGAGATCAATTGCTGCACGGCCTTGCCCGGCGTATCGGTCCATTGCCCGCGGCCGGGCAGCGGCTCGAAGTTGCCCACCCTGAGCGCCTCGGCGAAGGACGCCGCGGCCTGGGGGTACCGGCCGAGCGCCATGAGGGCGTCGCCGTGCAGGCCGCGCGCGTCGCCGAGTTGGTCGTCGACCGCGCTGGCGTGCTGGAAGGTGGCCAGGGCTTGCTCATAGAAGGTCGCGCGCGCGGCGGGGGACAGGGACTGCTGCCCCGCCTGTGTCATGTCGGCGATGCCCCACTCGTCGGCCCAGCGTCCGTTGTGATAGGCCAGTTGCGGCCCGGTGGCGAGGCGGTAGTATGTATCGGCCTGGCTCCACTTACTCGCGTCGATGTTCTCCGCCCAAAACGTGAACATGCGCCCCAGGTTCATGGGGTGGTCCGCGTTGTACGGGTTGAGATGGCGCGCCCTCTGTAGCGCGTCGTCGGCGTTCTGCAACTGCGCCACGGCGTCGGACTGGCGGTGCGCGCCGAGATAGTACTGCGCCTCGTCGAGGTACGCCTTCCCCTTCCACAAGTCGTACATGTCCTGACTGGACTGTTGGCTTGTGGCCTGGTCGAAGAACGTGATCGCCTGTGGGATAATTTGCGTCCCCGCCGTCGCGATAACATTCTGCGCCTGCTGGGGCGTCGTCGCTTGCAGGCCGCCGATGGGACAGCTATAGGGCTGCCCGAGGCACTGGAGCCCGACGCTATCGTACGACTGACCCTGCTTGTAAGCGGCGTCGGCGCGCACGACGTTGAGATTGTTGCTAAACAGCAGCGACCCGCCGATCAACGCGGCCAGAGTCAACAGGACGAAGCCGAGCAGCCCGCCCTGCTGCCGCGCGGTCAACCGCTCGAACGAGGCGGCGGCGACCGGGCGCGGCGCCGGCCCCGTTCGCCGCGCCGGACGCGCGCCCGGCGCGCCAGACCGCCCCTGTCCCTTCCTGATGATGCCGGCGGCGGCCGCCGCCGCTTCGTCGGCCGCCGCCACCTCCTCGGCTGTCCGGGGGCGCGCCGCGCCGAGCAACTCCGGCCGCGCGTAGAGCGCCGTGGCGAGGGCGAACATCGTCCACAGGAGCAGCAGGGTCGACACGATCGGGATGCCCACCGTCGCCTCGACGAGGTGGCCGATCACCACGCCGGGCAGGATGGCGGCGAGGAGCACGGCGCGGCGTGAGCGCGCGCGCCGCAGCACCTTATAGGCGACGAACGCGAACGTCGCGAGGAGGAGCAGCCACGCCAGCAGGCCCAGAATCCCCGAGAAGACCAGGAAATCGAGCCACACGTCGTGGTTGCGGTCCGGCGCGGCGTTGGCGTGTTCGAGGTGCCCCAGCCCCGCCGGGTAGTACGGGGAGTAGACATAAATCATCGTCTCGGGGCCGTAGCCGAGCAGTAGGTTGTGCAAGATGAGCGGGATCGATCCATGCCAGATGAAGAAGCGCACCTGCGTGTCGCCCGTATCCGAGAAGTCGCTCAGGTGCTGCGCGTCGGCCTTCGTCGTCGACGCTGTGCCGCCGCCCCCCGTGGCTGCGGCGACCGCGGGCGGCGGCGGCGCGACGATGTTGACGGCCTGCGGGAACGTGAAGATGGCGATGGCCAGCCCGAGGCCCGCCAGGGCCGGATACGGACTCTTCACCCGGAAGACGGCCAGACCCACCCCCACAAGGAACAGGAGGATCGCGACGACCGGGTTGAGCAGGTTCATGATGCCGGGGAAGAGAAAAAGGACGACGGCCAGCGCCCCCCCAACCATAAAGGGATAGGGATTTTCGAGCTTGACCGTCAGCAAGACGCCCAGCGCGAGGATAGCCACGATGAAGCCGTAGTAGGGGCCGCGGCTGCCGCAGAAGTAGAGCGCGGCGAAGCTCACGATAAGGACGAGGCTGTAGCCGATGACCGGGATCGATGGATGCAGACCCGTGATCTCGATCGTATCTTTCGGCTTCTGACGCGCCGGAGCCGATCGTTGCGGCGCGCGCCGGCCAGCCCCATTGGCCCCGGCGCGCCCGGTCGTCCGCCCCGGGGCGCCCTCGACGGTCGGCGCGCGCCAGCGATCGACCGCGCGCCACAGGCGGTATCCGGCGAAGGGCATGGTCATAATGAGGTAGGCGCCCAGGAAAATGGCGTTGCCGAGGGTCGAGGCGACGCGCGTGCTCGTGTCGGCGCCCCACGCCACGGGGTCCCAGGTCAGGTGTTGCATGATGCCGTAGAGCGCGACGGGGACCGACGCGAACACGATCGCGCTAATGACGCGCTCGATCTGCGCCCACGACCGCACGTTGTACGACAGGATGAGGAAGAAGGCGATGTAGGAGAGCCATGTATAGAGACCCTGCATACGGTCGTACGAACCCCAGAACGATATCCCCGGCAGCACCGAGTGCAGCGTCGCGGCCGTGTAGACAATCACGAACAGGAGCGTCGCCGCAAGTAGGGGGCGACGCACGGCTTCCCGTCGCCACCACGGCCCCCTCGATGTCGTTCTCTGGGCCGTCCCCTCGGCGGAGTCGTCGACAGGACGGGCCGCCCCCGAACGCGCCAGCGCGCCCGGCGCGGCGATGACGCCGCGCAGCAGCGTGGCCAGGACCATCAAAAGGACGATATTGCGGAACAGGACGATTTTATCGGGCTCGAAGATACGACTCGTGAGGGTGTCGAAATAGATGGGAACCGCCACGAGGGCCAACAGCCAGCAGGCCTCGATAAAAAAGTCGAGCGCCCGTATCCAGGAGTGTGCGCGCATCTGCTACCTTACTCTATCTGTTCGTGCAATCTCTCGCGCCACCACGCGATCGTGCGGCGCAGACCGTCGTCAAGGTCCGTTTCCGACCGGAAGCCCAGGGTCTCCGCCGCCTTCTCGACATCAGGAACGCGGCGGCGCGTATCCTCGAATCCTGGCCCGTACTCCTGTTGGTGCGAGACCCGCTCTATCGGCGTGTCCGTGCCCGTGAGCGCCTGGACCCGCGCGGCGAGCGCGCCGATAGCGGTCTCGTTCGCGGTCCCCAGATTGAAGACCTGCCCCACGGCTGACTCCATAGTACCAGCCAAAAAAGTTCCACGCACCGCGTCGTCGACGTACGTAAAGGAGCGTGTCTGCGCGCCGTCGCCGTGGACGAGCAAGGGCTGGCCCGTCAGCGCCCGCTCGACGAAGCGGGCGATCACGCCGTACCCCGCGGGCAGGCAGCGTGGCCCGTAGGTATTGAAGTAGCGCACGACGCTGACCGGGAGGCCGCGCTGCCGGTGGTACGCCAGCGCCAGGTGCTCGTCGAGTCCCTTCGAGAGCGCGTAGGACCAACGCGGCACGCTCGTCGGCCCGACCAGCGCGTCGTCATCCTCGCGAAAAGGGGCGCGCACCCCGCGCCCGTAGACCTCCGAACTCGACGCGATGAGCGTGCGCGCGCCCAGGCGGGCCGCGTGGGCCAGCACGTTCTCGGTCCCGCGCACGTTCGTCAAGATTCCCCGCAGCGGGTCGTCGACGACGTAGCGCACCCCGATCACGGCCGCGAGGTGGAACACGTGGGTGCAGCCGTCCATCACGGCCCCGACGAGGTCGTCGTCGAGGATCGAGCCCTTGACGAAGCGAACGCGGTCGTCGTTCGTATAAGGGGCGAGGTTCTCGCCGGTGCTCTGTGAGAGGTCGTCGAGCACGACGACGCGCCCGCCCGCCCGGACGAGCGCGTCGACGAGGTGGGAGCCGATAAAGCCGGCGCCCCCCGTGACGACATAGCGGTCAGCCATGGGTTTCAACTCTTCATCGCCGGGTCGGGCGGCCACGGCCGCCCGGCCCGGTCTCTACTTGAACAACACATTGCCGAGGGCCGGCGCGATAAGCAAGGCGACGATGTTGAGGACCTTGATCATCGGGTTGATGGCCGGGCCGGCGGTGTCTTTGTAGGGGTCGCCCACCGTGTCGCCCGTCACCGATGCGGCGTGGCTATCGCTGCCCTTGCCGCCGTAGTGGCCCTCCTCGATGTACTTTTTGGCGTTGTCCCACGCCCCGCCGCCGCTCGTCATCGAGATAGCGGTGAAGACGCCGACGACGATCGCGCCGACGAGCATCGCGCCGAGCGCCTCGGGACCGAGAATAAAGCCGATGACGACCGGGGCCAGCACGGGGATGAGCGCGGGGACGATCATCTCGCGCAGGGCCTGGCGGGTCACGATGTCGACCGAGCGGCCATAGTCGGGGCGTTGCGTGCCCTCCATGATGCCCGGCATCTCGCGGAACTGGCGCCGCACCTCCTCCACGACCTGGCCGCCGGCGCGGCCCACGGCCTGCATCGAGAGCGAGGCGAAGATGTTGGGTAGGATACCGCCGATGAGCAGCCCCACGATGACCTTGAACGAACTCAACTCGAAGGTCGTGTTGATGTGGTTCTGCCGCAGTGTGCTCGTGTAGTCGTTGAACAGGACGAGCGCGGCGAGGGCGGCCGAGCCGATGGCGTAGCCCTTGGTCACGGCTTTCGTCGTGTTCCCGACCGAATCGAGCGCGTCGGTGATGGTGCGGACTCCTTCGGGGAGCCCGGCCATCTCGGCGATACCGCCGGCGTTGTCGGTGATGGGACCGTACGAGTCGATCGCCACGACGATCCCGGCCATCGAGAGCATCGCGACCGCGGCGATGGCCACGCCGTAGAGACCGCCGCCGAGCCCGTAGGCGATCCAGATCCCGGCCGCGATGACGACGACCGGGGCGGCCGTGGCCTGGAGCGAGACGGCGAGCCCGCTGATGATATTGGTGGCGTGCCCCGTCTGCGAGGCGTTGGCGATCCCGCGGACCGGCGCGTACGCGGCCGACGTATAGTACTCGGTGATGACGACGAGCAGCCCGGTAATGACGAGCCCGACGACCGCGGAGGCGAAGATACCGAACGGCGAGACGGCCGTACCGACGGCGAACGAGGCTCCAACCCGCGCGGCGGCGACCGGGATCGACGTGATCCCGTGCATCAAGGAGAAGATGGGGATGAGGAAGGCGAGGCCGGCCAGCACCGCGCTGACGATCGTGCCGCGGTACATCGCGGCCATGATCCCGCCGCCGCGTCCAATGCGCACGAAGAACGTGCCGATGATCGAGGCCAGGATCGAGATGCCGCCGATGAAGAGCGGCAGGACGATGGCGTCCTCGCGGTAGGGGCTGTGCGCGAACGTCAGCGAGGCCAGCAGCATCGGCGCGATCATGGTGATGGCGTAGGTCTCGAAGAGGTCGGCGGCCATCCCCGCGCAGTCGCCCACGTTGTCGCCCACGTTGTCGGCGATCACGGCCGGATTGCGCGGATCGTCCTCGGGGATACCCGCCTCGACCTTGCCGACGAGGTCGGCCCCCACGTCGGCGGCCTTGGTATAGATACCGCCGCCCAGGCGCGCGAACACCGAGATCAGCGAGCCGCCGAAGCCGAGCGGCACCAGGGCCTGGAGGTTGCCCGCCCCGACGATGAGATACATGACGCTCACGCCGAGGAGGCCGAGCGAGACGACGAGCAGGCCCGTGACCGCGCCGCCGCGGAAGGCGACCTGCAGCGCGGCGTTGAGACCCTTGGTCGCGGCCTCGGCCGTGCGCAGGTTATCGCGCACGGCGACGTTCATGCCGATGTACCCGGCCGCGGCCGAGCAGGCCGCGCCGACCAGAAAAGCGAGGGGCCACTGCCACACGTCATTGCCCTGCCCGAACCGATAGAGGATGAGCAGGACCGTAATGACGGCCGCGACGATGCCCACGGTGCGGTACTGGCGGTTGAGATACGCGCTCGCGCCCTCCTGGATCGCGCCCGCGATCTCCCGCATGCGCTCGTTGCCCTGCGGCTGGCGCAGCACCCATTGGATCAGACCGGCGCCGAAAACGATGCCGATAATCGAACACAGGATCGCGAAAAGCGCCGCCCCCGTCGAGAGTCCCATAAACCGCGCGTCTCCTTCACGTCATCGTCAAAAGACGTTTACAACGGGCGCAAGAAGCCCCTGCCGCCGCCCATGCGCGGACGGCGGCAGGGGCCGCCCATAACTGAGGGCATTGTACTGGCTACGCGTGGCCTTGGCAACCTGTCCGCGTTGGGGCGTTGGTGTTGGGGTTGCCCGATCGCTCCGCGTGGGGCATCGGCGCGCTGTAGCGTGTGAGGGTGACAACGCGTGGTCAGGGCCGTACGTTTTCTTTGTAGCGCCCGCGCGTATCAATCGCTTGCGGTTACAACGCGCGGTCAGGGGCCGTCTGGGCCGCTGGACCGTAAGGGACAATGATCAGCGCGGCGGCTTTGCGCTTGCTCTCCTCGCCGCGCCGGTCGTAGCGCTGGGTCGTGGTGACCTGGGCGTGGCCGGCCAGGCGCTGGGTGGCGGAGATATCGGCCCCGGCGTCGAGCAGGTCGGAGATGAAGGTACGGCGCAGGTCGTGCGGCGAGAAGGGGGCCAATCCCGCCTCCTGGCCGCGCCCGCGCAGGATATAGAACAGGCCCTGAGCCGAGAGGCGGGCCGGCGCCGTGCGCGTCTCCGCGCCCGTCCGGACCGTCCGCTGCCACAGGACCTCCCCTTGATTGTTCAAGCGGAGGAAGAGGGGACCGGGGCGAGCGCCACGCAGGGCCAGCCAGCCCTCTAGCGCCGCGCCGCCGGCTCCTTCAAGATAGACGAGGCGCGCCTTGTCGCCTTTGCCGTGGCGCACCTGTAGCGCACCCGTTCCGGGCGTGTAATCGCGCAGGTCCAGGCCCGACGCCTCAGAGCGCCGCAGTCCGGCGCCGTAGAGGACGGCAAGGAGGGCAGCGTCGCGGCGGCCGGCCGGACCGGGGTCCCGCAGGCAGGCGGCGAAGAGGGCGCGGATCTCGTCGGGGGCGAGCGCGCGGCCGCGCGCGGCGGTCTCGCCGCGGACGGGCGCGATGTCGGCCGCGCGGCGAAACGTCTCGGCGTCCGTATAGTCGAGACGCCAGCATTCGCGCAACACGCCGCGCAGGGCGGCGAGGTACAGCCGGATCGTCGCAGGCGAGAGCTTCCGCTCCTCGCCGCGCTCGTCGATCCAGGGCTCCTGGAGCGCCGCCCGCAACGCCGCGGTGTGTTGGTAGTCTAGCCGCGCCCAATCGACCTCCGCCGCGCCACGGAGGCCGGACGTGAGGAGGCGCGCCTGGCGCTCGAGCGCCGCGCGCATGACGCGCCGCGAACGTTCGCCCAGACGGCGCAGGTAGACCGCGAGAGGATCGCGGTCGGCGGGATAGAACGCGGCGATCGTCGGCGCGCCGACGATCGTTTGTGCGTCGTGCGGCTGTACGTCGTGCGGCGCCACGTTAGGGTCTTGGCGCCGCGCCACGCCGGGGTCTTGCGTCAGGTCGATGCGCGGCGCGGCGCGCGAAGGCTCAACTCCGTCCATGGTGTCCCCGCTCTCCTGATCTTCCCACTCTCCCGGTCGCGTTCTCGTCATAAGAGCACTCTACCACATCCACGCCTATTACTGATGTAAATGGTTAGACAACGTCGGTGATACGGGATCCTGAACGGGATCTTGAAATGACAGTCTTGGGACAGGGCTCGTGAATTATCCGCGGGACCGAGGCGTACGATAATTCACGAGCCCTGGGTCTTGGGGGAGGTTACGTAGCGCGATTCCGCTATCATTGTGGATGGCGCGTACAACCAGGACGAGGGAGTGACGAGGGAATGAGGACAGGGGGCGCGTGAGGGGCGTGGACAGGTTCCGGACGCGATACGACGCCGTCGTCGTCGGCGGTGGACACAACGGCCTCGTCGCCGCTAGCTATCTGGCGCGCGCGGGCCAGTCCGTGCTGCTGCTTGAGCGCAACCCGGATCTTGGTGGAGCGACCGCCTCGCGGCGGGTCTTCCCCGGCATGGACGCGCGCCTGTCGCGTTACTCCTATCTGGTAAGCCTGCTGCCGCGGGAGATCGTCGACGATCTGGGACTCCGGTTCGAGACGCGCCGCCGCGCGGTCGCGTCCTGTACCCCCTACGAGCGGGACGGCCGACCGGACGCGCTGCTCCTCTCCAATGTCGACGACCAGGGCTCGCGCGCGTCGTTCGCGGCGCTCGCCGACGACGAGGATTGGCGCGGCTACCAGGCGCTGCTGGCGTTGGAACAGGCCTTCGCCGCACGGGTCTGGCCGAGCCTGCTCCAACCGCTGCGTTCGCGGGCGGAGTGGGAAGCATCGCTCGGGACGAGACTCGAGCGGGACGCGTGGGAGGCGTTCGTCGAGCGGCCCCTCGGCGAGACGATCGAGCGCCACGTCAAGAACGATCTCCTGCGTGGCGTCCTCTTTACCGACGGCAAGATTGGCATTTTCACGCACCCGCACGACGAAACGCTGCCGCAGAACCGCTGCTTTATCGCCCATGTGATCGGGAACGGGACCGGCGAGTGGCGCGTCCCGGTCGGCGGGATGGGCGCGCTCGTGGACGCGCTAACCGCCAGCGCGCGCGACGGAGGGGCTACACTTATGACCGGCGCCACCGTCGACGCCATCCACACGGGCGCGCCGCGCTATACCGTCGTCTTCCGACACGAGGACCGCGAGCACGCCGTCGAGGCGACGCGCGTACTCGTGAACGCCGGCCCGCGGGTGTTCGACCGCCTGCTCGACCGGCCGCGCCGCGACGCTCCGGCCGACGAGGGCTCGGTCTGTAAGGTCAACATGCTCCTGCGCCGGCTCCCGCGGCTCAAGGCCCCGGGCGTCGATCCGGGCGACGCCTTCGGCGGAACGTTGCACATCGACGAATCGTACGATCAGATGCGGACCAGCTACCGGCAAGCCGCCGCGGGCGCGATCCCCGATCGGCCGCCCGCCGAGATCTACTGCCACACCCTCACCGACGACTCGATCCTCGGCCCCGATCTCCGCGACGCGGGGTATCACACACTGACCCTGTTCGGCCTGGACGCCCCGTACCGTCTGTTCGAGACGGACCACGACGCGCGCAAGGCGGAGTTCCTGCGCCGCTACCTCCAGGGACTCAATCGCATTCTGGCCGACCCGATCGAGGAGTGCCTCGCGGTCGACGCAAACGGCGCGCCGTGTATCGAGATCAAAACCCCGCAGGACCTGGAGCGCGAGCTGGCTCTCAACCAGGGCAACATCTTCCACCGCGCCCT
>JAABUZ0100003590.1_pt1 | contig 22780 bp, 22 predicted proteins | sample 5562091 | NCBI WGS metagenome assembly JAABUZ01 (sample SAMN12813069, study PRJNA571459) | rock metagenome | isolation source: Antarctica rocks | place: Antarctica: Victoria Land, Linnaeus Terrace sud | collected 2015-12-21
GGAGGAGCGCCTCTTCCAACGCCTCGTAGTCGTCGCCGCTGAACAGCGCCGGCAACGCGGCGAGCGGGGCGGCCTGGCCCGTGCGCTCCCGATAGATGTGGTTGAGATGCAGCACGCCGGCCACGATCATGAGGGACGCGGTATCGTCCCAAAACGCCGCACTGCCGCCCTCCTCGCCCTGTCCACGCGTGGCGAAGATCCACCCCTGCGCGAACACCAGCGCCTCGTCCGGTGTGCGGACATGGGCAAGCGGGTTGTAGTGCGCCCCCGTGTCCGTGGGGTCGAGGAAGTCTAGGCGGCGGGTGCGGTAGCCCCGCGCGGCCAGCACGGGCGCGGTGACGGTCCAGCCCTCACCTTTCGGATCGGCCGCGTAGACGCTGCGCTCTCCCGTTTCGCGCAGCAGACCCGGGATGACCGTCGCCGCGGTCTTGCCCTCGCCGGGGACGCCCAGCGCCAGGATATTGAGGTTCTGGCGCTCCCCCGACAGCCACAACAGCCGCTTGCCCACGCGCCCCACCACAAAGGGCGGCTCGCGGCGTAAGATACCTAGACGCCGCAGCAGCGGGAAGCGCGGGCCATACATGCGTCGCGCCTCGCGGGCCGTCGCCCACCGTGCGCTGCCGGCCGAGGTGCCCGGCGTCAGGCGTCCCACGCCGCGGACGAGGAACCATAGCCAGCCCCATATGCCCCAGGAGAGCCTGAGAAGCCCCAGGGCGAGCGCACTACCTCCAAGTAGCAAGGCCCGGTCCATTTCCTTACGCCTCCACAGCGGCTCTCTAACATCTGCCAGCCTGTCTTTCCAGAGCAGCCAGCGTACACCGCGGGTGTGTCCGGTCACGGCGTCGCGGATGCCATGCGGCCGCATGTAGCTCTCCCAGGCGCGTGCCGCGTTGTCCGGGCCGTACCACAGCAGCACACGCGCGGCGAGCAGCAGCCGCGCGCCTTCGGTCATCGCGACCACCCCCACCACGCCGACCAGGAGGGCCAGCAGCCCTATCGTTATCATCCCGCGTCGTGCCATCGGTCCGCGCTCCCCTCATTCTTTTTCCAAGTAGTCGGTCTTTGCCTTTAGTCCCCTCGCTGCCACCAGTGCCGTTTACGCGCGGCCTGCGGAGCAGCCGGCCCCTGTCGTGGCTCTGACCGTGGCGCCGGTGTCGTTGGTGGTGTCGGCGCGGGGAGGTTGACGACGCCCAGGCGTCGGTCGAGGTCGGCCATGCGCGCCGCCTGCCGTGTGCGCGCCGCGTCGCGCGCCCGCGCCCGCGCTGCTTCCCTGATCGGCCGTGCCGCCTCGATGGTGATGCGCTCCCGTAGCGCTTTGATGTCGTCCCTGTCGAACCGCACCACGCGCCGCGCGCCGCTCTTGCTTGGCTGTGCCGCCTCTCCTGCGATGAGAATATGGACGTGGGTATGACTGCGGTTCGTATGACAGCCCGCCACCCAGGTCAGCTTGCGGTCCACCTGCATCGCCAGGTCGTGCATGACGACCCGCGTCCACTCCTGCGCCTCGGCCCGCGTCTTGATGCCCAGGCCGGTCGATGGCGAGAGGATGAGCCGGTGGAAGCACACCGCTCCCTTCATGCTGCGGTTCTGCCAGATCATCCCCCGCGCCTCCTTTCCGCTCACGTCCGTGTCGTCCGCGGTGAACAACTGCCGCGCCTCTTGGTCCGGTGGATCGCGCGGGTCCTGCACGGCGATGTAGCGGACCTGCACCGCCAGTTGGTGCCGCGCGTCGATGTCGTCGTTGTGGATGTAGCGGTTCTTGGTCGTACAGTGTTCCCCCGCGTCTGGCCCGCGCTCCCGGCCCCGCGCCTCGTCCAGGTCCTCCTCGCGCGCGTCCCACATGGCCGGTATCCCTCTCCTGTGATGGCCGTCGCGTAGCGGCGCGTGTCGTCGTCGCGGTATGGGGCTTGCTGGCTGGCGGATGGTCACACGGAGGCACGCACGCTTATCTTGCCCATACTTTTGCCCGCGTCGCGCCGCCAGAAAAGAGGCTCGTTTGCCGTCCTCCGCTCGACATAACTTACCGACTCCGCGCCGGATAGATGAGGTGATGCTCTACGCCGTAGCCAATGGCGTAGAGCGTGAACAGCAGCGCCATGAGCACGACGAGCAGAACGCACGCGAGGGCAAGACGCCTCATTCCGCGTGCGGTCACCCAGGGGCGTCCAGGCGCTATATGGCCGGGGTGTTGTTGCGTCGGGAGCGGCGGCATACCGTACTGTGCCCGCAAGCCCTGCTCGATGGTGTAGCGCTCCACGGCCAGCGTGCGCTCATGAATCCGCCGCTCCTTTTTGCGCCCGATGAGATACCAGAGTACATCGTCCATGTCCCTATCCTCCTCTTGTGCTACAAGGCCGCGAGTTTCGCGATACCGGCCACTTTCCCTAGACCACCCGCGCCCGCATGCGCCACAGCGGAAAGCAGCGCCGCCACAATACCCGGCACCAGCGCGAGCACCAGCAGGCCACCGACAAGCATCAGATCGTTCCACAACACCGTGCCGATAATGCCGCCCGCGCGCCCATTGCCCTGCCCTTCGAGCGATACAATCACACTCAACATCAAGGCGTAGGCTGGCCCCAGTAGCGAGAGGTAGGCGAACGCGCGGAGCCACGCCTTCGCGATGTCGGCGACCGGTGGCCACGCGAACAGGATGATAGCCAGTGGGCCGATCTCATAAACGAAAGCAAACACATGCAACGTGACGGCGCGCTCGATCCCCACGATGATGAGGAGCACCGGCGCCAGGAGTAGGGCGATACCGGAATGTCCCATGTCGTGTAGCGTGCTCGTGCCGATGTCGCCCGCAAGGCCGTTGACCGCGCCGAGCCAGACGTTGACGAGGGTATCGTAGGCCGCGAGCGCCGCCAGCACGAGGCCAGAGCGCCACAGCAGCGCGACGCCCTGGGCGACGTTGCCGAACCACGCCGGTTTCATCGTCCATAACACGGCAATTCCGAACACCACCGCGAACGCGTCGCCCGCGTCGGTCGCCAGCGTGTTCTCGACGGCCACGAGCCCCGCGTTCGCCGTGGGGTTGTCCGTGCGCGTAAGCGGGCCCATAATGGCGTCAGTTAGGGCGTGGATCTGTGTCGCCAGGATCGTGACCAGGCCGTTCCACACCGACGAAAAGCCCTGATGGATGACGCCCCACAGGTCGATGCACACGCCGTTACCGAGGGGAAGCGGGATATGGAGCCCCGTTGGGCCACAGGTTCCGTCTGACGATATGGCCCCGCCGATGGTCGCCGCCGGCGTCGGGCTCGGGCTGGGCGTCGGGCTCGGGCTGGGCTGGGCCGTGGCGATCACGACCTGGACGCGCGCCGTTTGCGTGGGCTGTGGCGTGTGCGTCGGCGCGGGCGCGGCCGCCAGGATCAGGGTCAAAAGTAAGGCTTTCATGCGGTCGCCTCCATCCCAGCCGTGCCATCAACGGCCATCTTAATGCCCTGCCACACGTCCCCGCCGGCCTGTGCGGTCCACCAGTCACGCGCCGTGATGTCGTCTACATCACTCGCAAAGAGGGAGGCTTCATCGGGCGTTAGTTCCACGCGCACGACGCCGTGGAGATCGCGCGGACTCTTGCGGTCGCGGCGGGTCAGGAACATGGGCATATAAACGCCTTTCTCACCGGCCATGCGCTGCGCCTGGTCAACCTCCTCGGGCGTGAGTTGGAGCATCCGTTCTAACCATAATCGGGGGTTGCCCTCGGTCTGCTGGCCGTTGTCCTCTACGGAAAAGAGCGCTTTATAGGACGCCTGGGTAAAGAACGTTTCGGCGTCGACGTTGCCGGTCAGGTCCTTGATCTGCTGCGAGGCGAACAGGACACAATTGCCGCCGTGCCGGGCCTTCCGGGCGTCGCGGTTGATGTGGTCGCGCGCCAGCGGCGACGTGAGCAGGCCCCACGCCTCATCCAGCCCCGTGAGGTGGTCCGCGCTCGCGCGCCCCGCCCTGGCACTGCTGGCGCGCGCCAGGGCGCGTCTGCGGTCAACGATGGCGAACACACTAAAGAGCGCGTAGGAGCGCAGCGCCGCGTTATCCTCCAGCGGCGCCGTGTTGAAGGCCACCAGGGGCGCGTCGAGGCGCACCGATGTTTGTCCATCGACCAGGAGGGCGTGCTGGCCGTCCGCGACGTAGGGGCGCAGGCGCCACGCCAGGCCACGGTACACCTTGCGGTCGTCGGCGTCGCACGAAGGGGCGCGCCAGGCCGCGTCCAGGTAGGTATGGAGATCGCTCATCACGGGCGGTCGCTCAGGGTCGGCTGCGGCGTAGATCGCGCGCACCGCGTCGTCGACCATGGCCGCTTCCAGGCCGTCGAGCCCCCCGAGCAGCAGGTCGATGGCCGCGCACACATAGCGCACGCGCTCACGTCGCTCCTCGTCATCGTCGCCCGGTCGGTCCCACACGTTGATACAGGCAGACGTGGGACCGCCCAGGGTGGCCTGTGCGCCGTTAGAGATCGCGCACAGCGCCCCGAATGAATCGACGCTGCTGACGACGGTGGCATAGTTGCCGCAGAGCAGGAACCACAACGCGATCTTCTGCAGGAGGCTCGTCTTACCCGTGCCCACGCGTCCCAGCGCGACGCCGATGCGGTTGTACATGTCGGGGTCGTCGAGCGCCAACGTGACAAGATCGCCGGCCGCCTCGGTCGTGCCCAACGGCACGCCCAGCGTGCGTGTGCCCGGATTGAAGCTCAGGAACGGCCAGGCGTGACCCCACGTCGTCGAGTCCCAGCGGTAGCTCGAGCGCGCCGGGTCGCCATAGCCGGGCAGCGTGGCCCTAAAGAGCGGTTCCTGATGGGCGTGGCCGAAGCCGGGCTCGGCGATCATCGTATCACGCATCGTCAGCAGGACGCGGCCTACCCGCGCGTCGAGCACAGCGCGGGTCTCGCCTTCCAGGCGCAGGTACGCGCCGACCTTAACGATGCCGTAGCCCTGCCGGTGCAGCGCCGTTGCCTGCGCGCCCGCTTCCGTGGCCGCGATCGTCGTGGTGATGTCGCCCCCTGTGGGCGCGGTACTCGCCATGAGGCGCAGCCGCCACGCCTGCCGCCGCCGTTCCCAGGAGCGGTTGAGCCCCCGGACATGCACGACGAGGGTCGCGGGACAGTCCGCGGCGATGAGGGGGCGCAGCCAGCCGGGGTCGGTCGTGTCCGGGGGCTGCACCAGGAAGAGCGTCCGTATCCAGCGCGCGGCGCCGCTGCGTGGATCGGTCGTGTGATAGGCGTGGACCTCCTCACGGCCCTCGGGCGCTCGGTAGTGCCCCTCATGGTCGCCCGCGTCGAGGTGGCGCGCCAGGAAGGCTCGCGTCTCAGCGGCGTCGGCCGGTGTCGGCGGGACCCCCATGCCAACGAGCTGGCGGGTGAGCGCGCCCACGGCCTGCGCCAGGCGCGCCGATTCGTTCTGGTCGGGGTAGCCCTCCTGGGCCGGATAGGGCTCGACGAGGAGCCAGTAGGTGAGCTGCGCGGCGTGGCGCTGCCCGTGCCGCGCGCCGGCCAGCCGCCGCGCCCACCAGGCGATCAGACGGTCGCCGACCTCGCCGAGTTGCGGCGTGTGCGGCGTCGGGGCCAGCTGCGCCCGCAACTGGTCGACGATGGCGCGCGCCGGCGCCGGTTGATTCTCCACGACGATGGTGAGCCGCGCCTTCGCCGGCAACGACGCCGCGAGCGCGCCGAAGAGGGCCGCGTGGCGGTCCCGGTCGGGGCCAGCCTGGGCGTCGAGCGGGAAGCCCGGCACACGCAGCAAGCGGCGGCGTTTCCCATCAGCGCCTATGAGCACACCGTCCGCGTCAACGCTGACGGCGCGCTGACGCCTGGACATGGATGGCGGCATGGCGTCCTCCTTTCCGGGCGTTGGTCAGGGCCTGCCGCGTCGCCTGGACGACGTAGACGCGCGCCTGCCGGCCGCCGTAGCGCAACACCTGTTGCGGGTAGCGCTCGATCCCGCCCCGGAAGAGGGCCAGAATCGGCGCGACCACCAGCACCGCCGGCAGGCACACCGCCATGATGTGCATGTTGGGATCGCGCACGCCGGCGGCGAGGAGGGCGTCGGCCCACACCACCACGCCACCGACGCCCACGGACGCCCACTGGGGCAGCGTGAGCCGCCCCAGGCGCAGATTGTCATTTAAGGAGCGTGCGGTCTTGTGCGCCATCTAAATGCCCGCCCCAATGGCCGCGAAGCTGGCGATCAAGACAATGGCCAGGAACGCCGATCCCAGGATCTCCGCTTTATGGCCCCGGCTAAACACCAGTCCACACGCCGCGCTAATGATGATAATGGCGATCAGCGCGGGCGAGATCTCCTTGATGTAGCCGATAGCCTTGGCGGCCGCGTCCCCGAAGGCCGATGCGATGACGATATGCAACATAGTCGGTCTGTCTCCTCTGGTATTTGGTACGCTTGAAAGTAATGCAGCGGCGCGGCTTCTGGGCGCCGCTATGTTAGCGATCCTCTGACGGGCTACGGTGTTGATTCCACCGTGGCCCTTTTCTGTGCCTCGTTGTCTCCGATCGCGCGGCCTCCTCTCTCCTCTTGCGTATGCTGTGATTAGCAGCGGCGTGCATAACCGCGTACATTGGCGATTATGCGTGCATTATAACGCTCTTTGATGTTAAAGTAACAGGAGAATGGACGTTTATGGCACGACCGAAAGGGACACAAACGATGACGTGGCGCGCAGCACTACACTTGCCGGATGATGCGGCGGCGAAGCTTGAAGAGATCGCGCGTGGATGGGGCGTGCAACCAGCCGTCGCGGCACGCATCGGGTTGATGCAGTGGCTCCGCATACAGACGCCAGGAGAGCCGCCGCCTATCGGCGAACCGATAGGTAGCCATGAGGAGCTGCCGGCACGCGAACACGACGAGCCACCAGGTGACACGCCGACTGCCTAGACACACCGCTCTTTATTTCTCCCGTAAATAGGCAACCGGACGCCTAACCATGTCACATTTACATCGGCATGTATGTCCTGACGGACATGTTGCTTTCCAAGCAGTCGTACCCAGCCGTCGCAGGCGCAAGGAAAAGGGGTAGGGTCGCACCCACACACGATGATGGGGCGGCCCTTTTCCGTATCCATTGAGACCGGCATACGCTATGAGTGGCCCTTGCTCTAGCGTTACTCGCGCGCATGCCCGTGAAACCGGAAAGCGCGGCGAAAAGAAGAGAGGCAATGGTCCTCTTCTCCCACATCCCGTCGTCGTATCAGATACCGACCCCATCCGCGCCCGGCTCCTTACCGCCCCCTTGTGGGTTGCGCCACAGGCTCATGGCCCGCCTCCCGGCGCGCTACGTAGCGGTCGACGGCTGGCCGGCCACGGTCACGTCCATGCCCAGGTCGCCCAGCTGGCCCAGGAAGCTCGCGCCGCTGTGGCCCTGCTCCGCCGGCGGCAGGCAGCTGACCTCCAACCGCATGGTCAGCCCCACCGGGTTACTGGTGTAGGCGTACTCGACCACCGTGGGGTAGAACGGGTTGCGCCGCCCCTTGAACTGGCGCATGCCCGGCCGGTCGGTTTCAATGACCACCGGCTGACCGGCCAGCAGCGGGACCGGGTGCCACAGCTCGATCTTCATGCTGCGCTCGGCGGCGGCGTAGCTGCGGGCGTAGCTGTCCGCGATCTTCTGCACCTGCCGCTGCGACAGGTTGGCGGGCGCGATGATCCGCGTGGCCTGGCTGGTGTCGTGATTGCCCGCCTCGGCCTGCACCGGCTGACCGCGCTTGCTGTCCCAGCTCGCCACCAGGATTTTATAGGACCGCTTGTTGTGCGGGGCGATGTCCGGCTCGATGCGCTTGATGGGGCCGGCCGCCTGGCCGCCCACGCGGTAGCCCAGCACCAGCGGCGCCACCGTGGGCAGCGCCGGCCCGAAGTACAATTCCGTGCCCTGGAAGAAGGCCACGAAGCCCTCTCCGGCGGCCAGGCTGGTCATCACGTCCCACTCCACGGTGTTGGTTTGCCGCGACTTCACGAAGTCGGAGCCGAACAGGCCGCCCAGCGTGGAGGAGCCTTTGGCGGCGCGCACCGACAGGCCCGGCTGGCCGGGCGCGTTGTGGCGGGCCACCAGCCGGGTCACCACCTCGTCGCTGCGCTGGTTCTGGAAGGCGTCGAACTGCGAGGAGGTGGCGCCGGGGTCGGTAAAGACGCCGCTCATATCCGGCCCGCTCACGGCGAGCGTTTCGGCCGGCCCCTCGTAGGAGCCCTGCGGCTGGTCAATCAAGCCGGTGAACATCTGCGCGAGGGCCTGCGGCTTGATGGAGCGGCGGAAGCCGGGCACGTAGCCCATCGCGACCACCACTTGCAGCCGCCCCGACGAAATCAATTCCTCGTACACGTCCTCACCCAGGCGCTCCACGGCGTCGGGGATGCTCAGGGTGGCGCTCATTTTACCGGGCGTCATGCTTTGCGTGGCCGTCACGGTGGCGTCCGTGACGGGCAGCCAGTGGCCGCGTGCCCACACGGCGGCCGTGGGCGTGGGGCTGCCCAGGCCGGCCGGGATGGCGAGGGCGCCGGGCGCCGTGCGGATAGGGGCCAGGCTGTACGTCGTGACGGGCTGCTGGGGCGTGGTGTCCTGCGGCGTGACGGGCAGGCCGCTGTAGCCGTAGGTGGTCTGGTCGCCCGCGCCGGCGCCCAGGCCGACCGGCGTTTGCCCGGCCTTGAGGTCGCCCACGGCGCGCTGGGCCTGGGGCAGATATTTGAGGTAGCCGCCGTTCTTGGAGTCGCCGTTATTATAGGTGGACCAATCGACCCAGGAGCCCCGGTTTTTGTAGATGGCGGCCATGGCCCGCGCGTTGTAGGCCGGGCTGGCGAGCAGCTGGGCGGCGTCGTACTCGGTATGGATCGAGTTGATTTGCCACAGGCCCCTATCCGTGGAGCCGTTGGTGTTGTAGTTGGTGGCGGCGACCTTGAGGCTGCTTTCGGCGTAGGCGATGGCGACGCACACGGCCAGCTGGTTTTCGGGGATGCCCGCGCCGCGCGCGAAGTAGACGGCTTGCTGGCCGGTGAGGACGCTGGCGCTGACCACGGCCAGGCCGCCCGCGCCGCCGACGCCCGCGCTGGGCGCGGCCGGTCCGGCCGCGCCGTAGACGGCGGCCCCGCCGCTCAACAGGCCGGCCGGGTCCAGGTCCAGGTAGCCGTTGCGCAGGAAGCCGAAGTGCACATGGGCGCCGTTGCTGTTGCCGTCGGCGGCCTTGTTGCCGGTGCCGCCGCCGGAGAGGCCAATGGGCTCGCCCTGGACCACCTGCTGCCCGTATTGCACGTCGCGGCGCGACATGTGCCCGCAGAGCGATTGCAGGCCGCCGCCATGGTCGATGTAGGTGGCGTTGACCCCGTAGCCCCACTCAATGGTATTGTTGACCACCGTGCCCGCGCCGGCCGCGTAGAGCGGGGTATAGTTGGGCAACCCGTAGTCGATGCCCTGGTGAAAATGAGCAACGCCATGGCCGGGCGGCTCCACTGACCGTGGGTCGTTATTCGGGCCGTAAGGCTGCGTGACAATGTAACTGCCCTTGAAGGGCAGGACGAGGGAAACCATGCGCTATCTCCTTGATGTGTCAGGACACGGGTGGGTCAGCATCTGCTGATCCCCGCCACACCCGTGTCCTAGCGTCCCGTCCAGGGCGGTGAACCGCGCCGCGTTAGGGCGCGGCGTGCGGGACGCGGGTGCGCGGGGACGCGCCGTGGGCCTTGATGGTGCCGTGCTGCAACTCGTGATTGGCGGCCGCGCCCAGGTGCGCGAAGGCGGCCGCCATGGCCGCGTCCGCGTTTTGCTTGGGCGTGCCGCCGGCGCCGTGAATGTTGACCGTGACCGCGCCGGGGTGGACGTGCTGGGTGTGCTGGGTGTGCTGGGTCGTCGTGGTGTGCGCGGGCATGTGCGTGTGCATGTGCGCGGGCGCGGCCGGCCCGAACGGGTGTGCCGTGTGCGCGGGCATGTGCATGGGCGCGGGCGCGGCCGGCCCGAACGGGTGCGTGGTGTGCGTGTGCGTGTGCGTGTGCGTGTGCATGTGTGTGTGCATGGGCGCGGGCGCGGGCGGCCCGAACGGGTGCGTGGTGTGCGTGTGCATGTGCGTGTGCATGTGCATGTGCATGGGCGCGGGCGCGGCCGGCCCGAACGGGTGCGCGGCCGTCATCCCCGGCGCTGGAGTCAGGTTGACGGCGGCCACCGGCGCCACCGCCGGCGCAATCGCGCCGCCGCCGCCCGTGGGTAACGTGGGCATCCCAGGGATGCTCACATTGGCCAACCCGGCGAAGAACCCGCCCAACGTCTTGCCGAGGGCCGCGAGCGGACCCGCGGCTAACTTTTCCACCGCGGTCACCAGGTGGCCGATCCAGCCGACGACGTTTTTGATGGCATCGCCAATGGCGCCCATGTCCGTCAGGAACACGGTCAAGAGCGGCCGCAGCACACCCAGCGCGTCGCCCACCACGCCGATGATCTGACGCCAGTGGGTGAAAGCGGCGATCACCACGAGGATGGGGGCGGCCAGGATGACCAGGAATTGCGACACGATGGGGAGATGCGTGTTCAGCCACTCAATGCTCCCGTGCAGCGCGCCCAGCGCGCCCGTCGCCAGGCCTGCGACCATGGCCCCGAAACGGCCCAGGGCCGTGCCCACGGCGGTCGTGATAGCACCCCAGTTGCTCCACACGGTGACGACGAGCGCCACCACGGCGATCAAACCCAGCACCACGGCCGTCACGGGTAGCATAGTGATGTCCAGTCCGGTCATGGCCAGGGTGAGCCCGGTGACCAGGCCGATGACCGGGGCCAGCGCCACCCCGACCAGGCCCAGCACCGCGCCGATCATCATCAGCGGCCCCACGATCAGCGCCACGGCCGTCCCCACCATGACAAAGGTGGCGGCGAAACGCAAGAGGGCGGGGTGCGCCAACATGAACCCCTGGACCGCCGTGGTGGCCTGGTTCAGGGCGTGGATCACCTGCATGATGGGGTCGAGCATCTGGTCCCCGAACAGCCCACCAATGTTTTGACGCGTGCTGGCGAGGCTCCTCTCCTGTCCTCCGGGCGTTGCGTTCAGGATGCCCTGCATCTGCGACGCGCTCGGCAGCGCGCCCTGGCGCGGGTCGTTGCCCAGCAGCTTGCGCACCTGGTCGTACTGGCCCCCTTTGCCCACGATGGCGTCGGTGGTCAGCGGGGAGAGCACGCGCGCGCCGGTGCGCCCAAAGGCGTCCGTCAGCAGCTTCATGCGCGCGGCGCCGGCGTCCGGCCCCTGGATGCTCGCCTCCGCGCGCATGACGGTCCTCAACAAATTGGGCATAAAGTCTTTCTGGTTGGCGTCGAGCGCGCCCCAGGTGGTGCCGCCCAGCGCGGCGATGCGCTCCATGCCCGTGTTGTGCTTGGCGCCGTTGGGGCTCAGGGCATACAGGATGGAGGCCATGCCGGCGGCGCCGCCCCCCGCCCCGCTGCCGCCAATCAGGCCGGCGCGGGCGCCCAGCGCGGCGAAAGTGATTTGCTCCTCCGGGCTCATGCCGTAGTTGCGCGCGGCCGGGCTGATGTAGCTCAGGGCGCGCACCATCTGCTTGGGGGCCAGCGGGCTGACCATCTGCGCGCGCGAAAAGGTGTCCAGCATGTGGTTGAACGCGGGCATGTCGGCCTCGGTCTTGGGGTAGACCTGGAACATATGGGAGAGCGCCACGGCCGCGTCGATGGACTGCTTGACCGGGACCTTGGCCGGCCCCAGGGCGTCCACTTCGGCCACGTTGAGGAGCTGGGGCAACGCCCGCTGCAAGAGGGCGGGGTTATTGATGCCGGAGCGCGCGGCCTCGGTTTCCACGGTCATGACTTCTTTGGCGCTGAACAGGCGCGGGGCGGACAGGCTGATGGCTATGTCGCGCAACGCCTTGAGCTTGTCGCCGGTGGCGCCGGTCGCCAGGCTGACCTGGGCCATGGCGTCGCGCCACTGCATGGCCGTGTCGATACCCGGCTTCATCGCCATCGCCGCGACCAGCCCGATCCCCGTGACAATACCGCCGGCTATAAAGCCTTTCTTCATGAGCGCCTGGAATCGCTCCATCGCCGCGGCCTGGCCGGCGAAGGTGCTGCCCATACCCGCCACCGCGGCGCTCGTCTTAGCCGCCTGCGCCTCCAGCGCCTGGAACACCGTGATGGCCCCAAACGCGGCGGACGACAGCCCCCCCGCGGAAAAGCTCAACCGCACGGCCATATCGTACGAACTCCCCATGGTCCCTCCTACCTACCGGGCTACCGGGCTACCGGGCTACCGGCGTGCTGCTGTTAGTACCGGAGGGATGGTCCCTCCGGGAAAAAGTCGACTGTAGCCCACGGCAAGGGTGTCGTAGTCAACGATGCTGAAACGGTTGAGGTATGCGCGCACCTTCGCCCGTTGCGGCGGACATGGCGGCCAGGGCAAGGTCACTCCGTCGATTGCCACTATCGAGCAGACGCAGCGCAGCTTGGCCATCTCCAGTCCATCAAAGCGTCCACCACGGCCGAGGCCTGCCTGGAGCGCGAAAAGGTCAGCACGCCGAGCCACCACCAGCGCGTCATCGCGGTCGCATAGCACCGCTATGCGACCATTGGGGAGCGTTACGGTTATTACTTCATTGCTAGGGATTCCCATCGGTCTACCTCCCTCCTGTGCGCGTGCGTCGCGCGGGTCCTCCACAATTCATCCACGGCCGCCGTCTGCGGTGTGGTCCGTTGGCGAGCAGCGCCATCATGTACCGCGCGCGCTTATCAGGGCCATCGACGTTCGGCGACGATGGATGGGCGCTCGGATGACCCCCCCCTAGCCGGAAAAGTGACCCACCCCCCTTGATCGCGCGCGGCGTGGCTCCCGTCCCGGTACAGCCGAAAATCACGGCAAAAAACCTATCAAGCGCCCTCATTGTGCTGCTGACGCGACTGATGGACGATCCTGACCGCCCGCAGCACAACCGCGCGCACGTCCGGGCTTGCCGATCCAAGAAAGTTTTCCAAATCCCGCGCCGTGACGGTCTGTGGATCGAGTCCCCGCTCACGGAGGAGGCGCGCGGCCGCCCGCGCGACAAGGAGACGCTCTTCCTCTGTCGCCTCCTCGACGAAGCGTGGACGCCGTGCGAGGATGACCGCCCTCCCACGCCAGCCCCCCGTTGGGCCGGACCGCTCCAGTTTGCCGATGCGGTTCTCTAACACGCCCACAGTGATTCTCTCCTCACGCTACGGTTAGCTCCCGGTCTCCCGGTCTAACTCCATCGCCTCGATGCGACGCTCCAGTTCGTGCACCCGTATGAGCTGTCCAATCGAGCTAGCCAAGCTAGCCATGGCCTGAGCCTGACGGGGCTCCAATGTGCCGTCATGTGTCTCCTGGAGCGCGTTCATCAAACTCCCGAGCACACCCGCGATCGGCGGCGGGGCGGCCTTGATCGCCCGCGTGACGTTCGCTTTATTCTGGCCCCCGCGCGTCCGTCCGCGCCGCCGCTCATCCTGGAGCGCGGGATTGTAAATTCCATCGGAGGATTCAGCATTTTTCTAGCGGGGAAGGCAGCAGGTGTCAGGCCCTCCACACAAAGGGGAACGAGTCGCCTGCACGCGTAAAAGAGCGGGCACGCCGACCAGGCGATGTGTTGCTCCGCCGCTATAATCCATGCTGACTTCTTCGCTAGAATTTACACTTGTCGAGGAACACACCCGCCACGTCGCACAGGGCGGCGTGACCTTCGGTATCCTTGTAGACCTGTTGGGGGACCAGGGTCACGCGTGCGATGGGCTGGTGTGAGGTGTACAACGCTTTCATGATGTTGTACACATCCATTTTGATCAGGCTTGCCGTCAAGTCGTGAATACCGGCATCCCGCTCCTCAAAATAGACCAACACCTCAGTCCCATGCGGCGGCGCGGATGCGGGCGCAACGACCTCACGCGTGATACGACTCGCGTCAATCTGCGACGTGATGATGTCATGGATGCTTGGACCAGCGGTTGGCCTGGTGGTTGGTGCGGCCGTTGCGAGTGGATGGGTAACCACGGGTGCCACTGCTCTGCTTGTGCGCGGTTGGGGTGTGGGAGGGAGCAAGCTACCCACGATAGACAGGACGGCAAGTAGGGCAAAGAGGCCGACGACAGCCCCGATGACATAGCGCCCCCAGCGGCGGCGGGGACGCCGCGCGGTAAGAGGCGTCACTGGGGCGGCCTCCTGGCCGACGGGGCGCTCGGCGTCCACCAGGGGCGCACCACACGCGCCACAGAACTCGCTCTCAGGCGCGACGCGTGCCCCGCAGTGCCCGCAATAATTCATGGTAGCCCCTTTCATATCGCCCGGTCAGACGCCCTCAGCGCGCTATCAGTGTACAGGGTGAATTACGTGCCGGCCCTACGCTGGGCATGCCAGCCAGCACGGCGACAACAACCGTGCCCACGTTCGCACCCACCACAGTAAAACGACCGTAGCCTCCAGGTGCTCACACCACCACGGGTGCGTTAGGCACCCCAGCCGAACAATCCCTCCATGGTCGCCGCGGCCGCGTCCTCCTCGTCGACTGTGTTCGGCGGCACCTCCACCGGCCACACGCCCGCCTCGTCGCCCAGGCGGTCAGCGCACGCCGCACAGGCCCACAGCCACCCACCGTCGGCCGCGTGGGTCCCACGCAAGCGCCAGGCGCGGCCGCCGCACGTCGGGCACCCCGTTGTCGGGATAGGCTCGCTGCTACATCCCCCTGACAACTCGACAGCCGCCCTATTGCTTTCCCGTGTCGTCGCCGCGGTGCTCACACCGCTACCCACGTTCGTCAGCGTGCCACATAGGGGCCTGCGCCGGGCTTGTAGGACGCACCGCCTGTGCCGTGGTGGTGCTAGCGGGTATGTGTACCGCCTCCCTACACGCCTTGCAGGTCCATCCGTGGCGCGTCGGCGTCCCGCATCCGCCCGCGCACGGTTTTAGGTCTTGCTCCTCTGCTCCACCCAATACCGGATTCCGGTATCCCTGCTCAGGACGTACTATAGTGACCGGAATCCGGTATTGGGTCCACTCTTTCGCGTACTCAGTAGTGACGGGTACCGGATTCCGGTATGGGGTCTCGAACTCCTCGACGGGAATGACGGGAATGCCGGGGACGATGACCTCGCCCGTTTGGCGGTGGTTAAAGGAGCCATCGCCGTGATCGTCAATGTCTTGGGCGGCCTGCATCGCGTCTACGTCACTCGATACTGTGCCGCATTTGCCACAGACATGGGCGCTGGCCTTCAAGTCGGTGCTGTAGCAGCGCGGGCAGCGTGGCCGCGTGCGATCAAGGGTGGCGCGTGGCGCCGCTGCCCGCGCCTCGTCCCTGTCCATCCGCTCGCCGGGCAATGATAGGCCGGCTACATAGGCGAAGCTTGTCGTTGTGATCGTCTTCTGCCTCCGGCCTCCACGATCATTCGGGACGACAATGACGCGGGTCTCCTCGACTGGCGTGCGTGTGGACACACCCAGGTCGACGAAGTCGGCGAGGTGGGTGGTGACGGTCCCCAATTTGGTCGGTCGTTCTTTGCCGTCGCGTTGGATCGTCACCTTACTACCGAGATCCCGCGCGATGGTCTCGGCGCAGATGCGCACGGGTGCCGCGGAGCGATCGGCGTTCGGTGCCGGGAGCCGCGCGAACAGCGCCATCGCGGTGAGTTTTTGGCCGTCGTTTAGGGCGGAGTCGTGCATGATAGCCATGTGGCGTTGGTAACGCGCGCGCAGCGTGGCGCTCGCGGCCGTTTCTTTCAGGAGCATGGCGAGAAAGGACAGATCGACGTTCACCATTCCCGCTGTGCTCACCGGAGCCCATACGTTGCCCAGCGTTCCGCCGGCGATGCCCCCGCGCGGTGTCGTGTCGTCGACGTGGGCTGTGGCCGCCGCTGGTTTGTAGCGTTCGCTCGTGAACAGGTGACCGGCGGCGAGCAGATCGTCGACGCCCTTGCCGTCCGCGTGGTCCCAGGTCGCCAGGCGCACGGCGTAGCCGAGTGAGACAGAGGCTGCGGCGATAGCCGTTCGGGCACGCTCAACAGCGGCGACGGTGCGCCCTTCGTTCTTCTTAGGGTCGTCCTGGTCCAACATCAAGACGACGACGTTGCCGGCGAAGCGCTCCAGGACGCCTACGGCCGCGCGCCAGGAACCCACGCCGGGGATGCTGACGACGGGGTAGCCCAGCGCATCGGCCGCATAATCGGCCTTCTTAACGCCTTCCGTGACGCCGATCACGCCGTCAACCGTGACGCCTCCGGCCGGGAGGGCGACGTGGGCCGGCGCTCCGGGGCTGGGCGCGTCCTCATCGCCGTCGGTGCGGCTGGAGAGCTTGACGTAGCGGCTTTGCTTCGGCCCCACGACCTCGCGGCGTAGGTCGATAGCATGGATCTTTCCGTCGAGGTCGCGCGTCGGTAACATCATCATGTCGCCGCCCCGGATCGTGATGTGGCCGTTGTGTTCGCGGAAGCCGGGAACCCCGAGCAGCTCCTCACGGGTGTACGTGCCGAGCAGAGCGAACACGATGCGCGCCTGGTCAGCCGGATCGCTGGGGAGCCAGCCGTAGCGATGCGCTTGGGCGTTGGTGAGTTGGTGCGCGGCGAGCTGGTCCTGTGACAGGGGGCAGATGCGGAGCAGGTCCGCGTAGACGGCGCTCCTCAGCGTGAGGTCGGCCGGCGCGATTGGTCGCGTTGAGGGGGCCGGTATGCGTCGGGGCGCGGGTCGGTCGCCAGTGGCGTTCGTCGCACGCCACCAGTAGCCACCAATGAAGGAATCCGTCCAGTTACCCGGCTGGCCTTCCCGGTGGCACAAAACGTCGCCGTTATCGAAGTAGATGCACGGTCCCTCGTGATCGCAGTGGGGACAGAGGTTGCGTGTAGTGAAGCGGTGAAACGTGGCGCGGCCGCCGAATGCGGCGCCGGTGTCGTCGCGAGCTGTGGCGCTGCTCATCGTGGGCCTCCTACCGTGTGAGCGGCGGGAAGCCCGTTGGGTGGACGCGCGACACTATATCGCGCCCTGATACAATTAAGCGAGGGTGAGTTTTCCCCAATCGGGTATACCAGCACTATGCTGGCATTTGGTATACTGTTCACGGGACGTACTCCGAGGCGCTTGCTGGGCAGATTTTCCGGTCATTCCAGCGGGCGCCTTCTTGCTATTCTCTTTAAGCCGGCGTCATGCTGGCTCTTTCACCTTGACACGCCTGGGATTCGGCAGGCTCTCCGGCTGAAAGCCCTCATCTGCTAACCTCTCGGCGATCCAGCCGCGGACCAGTCCGCCCATGGCCACGTTTCCGTTTCGGGCGGCGACTTCACGCAGCTGGGGCATCATATCGCCGGGCAACGGCACGCCCAGCTGCGGGCTCCGGTGCCTGTCTCTCTTACCGTTTTCAGTCATGGGGTTTTTCTCCTTCTCGTGTCTCCGTGGGCCATACACGTAGTCTATCAGCATATCCTTCGGACATGCCGTGATCTGTGCACTATGGCGGGTTACCACTCGCCTACGGTGGCCCGTAGTCGCGCGTTCGACCACTTGGCATAGACGCGGCTGGTCTCGACGTTGCTGTGGCCCAGATGCCGCGCTGTTTCCTCGAGAGAGCCCGTCTCCTCCATCAGGCGCGTCCCCGCTGAGTGGCGAAGGCTATGGATGGCGCGCGGCTCGACGCCGGCCGCCTCGCACAGCAGGCGCATGCGGCGGCGTGCGCTGATCGGCGCACGGTACGGCAGCACATAGCGGCTGGCGTTCCCTGGCGCCCGTGCCCCGCTCTCGTCGCGCCAGGCGTCCAGTGCCGCGGCGAGCGTCCGGCTCATCGCTACCGTGCGGGGCTTACCGCCTTTGCCGTAACGCACGCCCACCTCATGCCGGCCGAGATCAACATCGTTCCAGCGGAGCGCCAGCATCTCCGCGACGCGCAGGCCGGCGTGCGCCCCGAGCAGGACCAGGACGCGATCATCGCCCGTTGCCCGGCCGAGCAGCGCGTGCAGGTCGTCCACGCTGTAGGGCTTGCGCTTCTCCCACGGGTCAACGGGGTCCTTGACGGCCTTGACATCCTTAAAGGGGTCTACCTCAGTCGCCCCCGCCCAACGGAGCGCCGCGTAGAGCGTGCGCGCGGCCGCCAGGTAGACCTGGATGGTGCGGGGCTTGCGGTCGGCCGCCTCCATGGTGCGCAGCCAGAACGTGGCGGCGTCGCGGCCTGGCCGCAGCAGGTTGTCGTGCGCCCACGCGTCGAGGAGCACCGTGACGCCGCGGCGATAGGTGGCTCGCGTCTGCGGACTGACTTTCTGGCCTGCCCGGCCGTGCAGCGTGAGCCACGCATCGGCGAGGCCCTGTAAGGTGTCCGTGTCGTGTGACGCCGCGGCCGCCGTGGCGCGCCGCCGGCGCTCGTCCTCGGCGAGCGCCTTCCAGGCGCCAGACCGTTCCAGGGCGTTCCCGCCGACGTAGGGAACGATCGTCGTCGCGGTGCTCATCGTCATCGTCGTCGTCGTGTTCATCAGGCTACCTTAACTCCTCTTAAAGAACATGCGGCCGTTGACGCGCGCCGGTTTCCTGATGAGCACAGGGCCATTCCCATCAGTAACCATCCCCCCCTGGGCTAGCGCGTTGACGGCTTCCCTTGCGCCTCGGCATACTGGCGCAACGCATAGATGATGGTCTTCTGCAACGACCGCTCGTCACGTTTCGCGATCTCTTTCAACGTCATGTGTAGATCCGGCGGGAAGACCACCGTCAGTTTCACGTCCTGGCGCTCCCGCGCGCCCTCCTGTTCAGTCGATACCATGCGCCCTCCATACACTGTGTCCGCGTTGTCCATGCCCTATTATAGCAACTAAATCAACATTATATCAACCTTATTTTAGTGTTGACATGGTTGTAAAATAGTTGTATTATTAGAGGGTGAGGAGCGGAGAGCTTCCACAACAAAAATGCCCGTGAGCGCGTCCAGCTCGCTCACGGGCCGCGGATACGGAGCACGAGGAGGCCAATCGCCATGCAGAACGCATCCAGTGTTAAGTCTAGCGCGACGCGCATGCCTGGAGTCGGCACTTACACACCCACCGTCCGCCTCACCGCTCACCGTGGGTGGTACCGCGTCCAGTCCGGCACGAACCCGAGTGTCTGGTACGACACGAGCGCTAACACCTGCACCTGTCCCGCGCGCAAGCCCTGCAAGCATCAGCGCTTCATCCGCTCGCTGAACGTGGCCTTCTTCGTCAGGAAGGAGGTCGCGCCGCCAGCGGCCGTGGTCACCCGCCTGGACGAGCTGGGCATCGCGGCCGAGGCGCGTCTTGCCCACGCGCGCCGGGCGCTCGCGGACACGGACCCCTGCGACGACTCTTACGCGGTCCTGTGGTGCCAGGTCGATGGCCTGGAGCAGGAAGTGGCCGCGCTCCATTATCAGGCGATGCGTGCGGCGTAGGGGGAGGGAGATGATGACCGTACGAGAGATTAACGCGGCGTGCAGGGACCGGCGCGCGCCCTTCGCGCCACAGGCAACCATCAAGGCCCTGGGAACGGAAGGACGTGTGACCATCACCCAGGCGCGCATGCGTCAAGGTCAGCTTGAAGTGAAGGCAAAGTACAGCGGCGCGTGGTATCCCACGTCCGAGGTGTACGTCCCCTGACCACGCGAGACAACAGAAAAGGCTGGTGCGCTCACCCCTTGCCAGTGACGAGCGCACCGGTCCACGGATCCGATAAAGGAGGACAGGCTATGTACACTCGTACCGAATCCGTTACGACCAGGGTACCACCCGCGCCCACGCCCCGGCACGTCGCTGCGCTACCTGTGACCCTTGCCGCCGATCAGCCACAATACAAGCATGTCGGCGGCGGCCGCTTTCTCCCTGCCAATGAGGCGGCACTGCGCGAATGTGCCGCCTGGAACGCCTGGGCGGATCGCGTCAACGCTCGGACCACCCGCACGAGGATTGCGCAATGACCACACCGCAGACCACACCGGCGCCTAAAGGATGGAGCTTATCTAGCGGCGTCTGTAAATTCTAGCGTCGACGGCCGCGCGACACTCACCTGCGGGGGCCAGCCCATCGCGACGGCCGCGTACCGCTCCGGCGCCCAGCAGGCTAGTCTTCATGCCCTCCTGGCACGGCTCAGGGGCGCGACGACCAAGGAAGGATAGCGACGATGACCACGACGACGACACCAATGGATATGGATTCTGAGACATTCGCTCGCGTCATGGTTGACGCCATGCGACGGTTGCCCGTGCTCGATCCCGACGGGGAGATGTGGTGCGCTCGATTACGCTGGGCGCGCTCACAATCGCCGAAGGTCGCGGCGGCGCTCCAATTTGCACGAGCTACGGTCAACCGCACAACTGAGAAGCGCCAGCCGTTCGACCCGCTTCCCTTTTCGCCTCTGGTTGAGCGGACGCAACGCGCCCGGCGGAAGATGCTGGGACAGTATGCCGTGCGGTTACGGATCGTTGGACCGACCACTGACGCGCCAGGGTGGCGCAAAAAGAGACCCTAATCGTCGGAGATGCGAGACAGCGGAGAGCCGCCGGCACAACGCCGGCGGCCCCTGCTGCGTGGAGGGCGTGCTACAATCGCCGGTAGGAGGGTGGACATGGCGATCGAGGAACGCAGGAAAGTAAAGAGTAACCAGGTTGGCCTCGCGACGCTGTCCGCTGGGGGACGCACGACGGCGTATCGCGCTATCGTTGAGCTGATGTGTGGCATGTGCGGCCAGCCTATCCAGCCGGGCGCGCTTTTCTCTCGTCACGCGCCGTATAAAGGAGCCATCCATCTCGCTCCGACCTGCATACGCTGCCGCCCGCTGCGCGTGTCAGACGCGGGTGAGGGCCGATAAACGATGAGCGTTAGCGGCTTACACCTATAACCCTCTTCACGTTTTTTGTGGACTGCACGCGCCGGTAGGAGGGCCTATGGCGAAGGAAAGACAGAGCGACGCGAAGAGTCACCGGGTGGGGCGCGCGACGTTGGATACCGGCGTGGTCACGTCGGCCTACCGTGCGGCCGTCGAGATTACCTGTAACCAGTGCGGCCGGACAATCGCGGAGGGCGAACTCTTCTCGCGGCAGACGCGCCGCGCGCCCCTGCACGCGCACATACAAACGACAGCGGTGATGACGACCGAGCCTATCTGTGTCACCTGCCGGCCGTTGCGTCTGGAGGACGTTGGCGAGGGCTTATAGCCGGTCAAGGGTACCAGCGCGGGACGCGTGTCCCTCTTTGCGTTGAGGGGCCGTGTTACAATGCCAGGCATGGACAAGGGTGTGGACAGTGACCAGGGGACCGTTGAGGACGCCGACCTCACCCTGAAAGAGGCGGCTCTCCTGGCGGCGTGCTCGGTCAAGACACTACGGCGTGCTATCCACGGCGCTACGGCACCAGCGCTGCCTATGCACTACGTTGATGGGGTGAGTGGCGCGCAGATCATGGTCCGCCGCGCCGACCTCCTGCAGTGGCAGCGCGAGCGGGCTGGACAGGTGTCCACCCTGGACAATGCCTTGACCACTGGTCAGGAGGGGGTAGACACTGTGGACACTATCCACCCATCCGTGTCCAGCGGCAGCGCCGCGCTCATCGCGGGTGTCGTGGCCCCATTGGTCGCCGACCTCGCCGAGGCCCGCCGCACCATCCAGCAGCAGGCCGAAGAACTCGGTACCCTACGCGAGCGGTTGCGTGCCTTGGACGCCGCACAGGTCCAGCAGCAGCAACAGGCGGAGCAGGATGCGCAGGCAGAGCACGTCCAGGCCGAAGCGTGGGCGCAGATGCTGCAAGCCGATGTGGTCGTGCCGCCACCCACGCAACTTCACCTTGTTGCCGCCACCGCGCCTGAGCCTGGACCTGAGCCTCCACCGTCCGCGCCGCCGCCTCCGGCGAGACCGCGCCCGCGTTCCCTGATCGGCCGTATGGTGGCATGGGTACGCACGCCGCGGTAAGCTAAGGCCGTGAGCGGGCGCTACGGGAAGCGGCCGAGCGCGAGGTACAGGAGATGCGCCGCGCCCGCCAACGTCTGCCCTGGTGGCTGAGGGTGTTCCTGGGCAGCCACAGGTGAGGATGGACCATGATCCTGCGCCCGCGGTACGTTACCTATCAAGATGCTCGGACGTACACCTGGGCCGTCCATGACCGCTGGGGCCGCTATTCAATTCGCACCAGGCTCACCCAAGCAGCGGCCGCGACCATAGCCCGCGATTGTGAGGCGGAGTGGCGGGCGCTGTGTCAGCGGTGGATCGAGGCCGAGCGCCGAGACGGCCATCCCTAAAGTTCCCCGTAAGATTAGCCGATATTTTTCATCAACATTGGTAGTACGGTTATAGTAACGCGACGACGATCACGCACACCACCGCCAGGAGGATGTCCCCGATGCGTCCAACCCCCCATGATGTTCGTCGATGGTTCGCCCAGCGGATCACAGCGGCGCGGGCCGCTGCCTGCCTCACCACGCTCCATGCCGACCCGAACTGGCGTGTCCGGTACACGCGGGGGTTGGCGCTGCGGACGTTCGGCTTGCTCTATTACCCGACCGGCGAGTACATCGAGGTCGTGGTGCTCCGCGTCGGGCGGTTGTGTCATGCGCGTGTCACGACCTGCGAGGCGGCGACTGGGGCAGCCAGCGCGTCCCCTGCTCACCCATGGGCGGTAACGCCCCCTCGTTGATCACCTCGGCCACACCGGCTGCTCGTGCTCCGTCGTCCTACTCCCTGTGGCCTCTCCGTTCTTCCACGCAGGGGTACGACGCCTCTGGCCTGGTCGAGGCATGGTTCGCCGGCGCGCGTCGCCTATCATGCCTCTAATAGCAAACGAGAGTGACCACAAGGAGATAGATGCGATGGATACGACGATGACCGGA
>JAABUZ0100003591.1_pt1 | contig 22772 bp, 24 predicted proteins | sample 5562091 | NCBI WGS metagenome assembly JAABUZ01 (sample SAMN12813069, study PRJNA571459) | rock metagenome | isolation source: Antarctica rocks | place: Antarctica: Victoria Land, Linnaeus Terrace sud | collected 2015-12-21
CGCACGGGTCCGCAGCCGGTTCGCGCGCGTCTTCACCCGGGGGCGGCGATACATGGACTTCTTCTGCCCGCGCTCGGGCGGGATCCGCGTCGGCTACGCCTCGCCGGACTGGCTGCGCACGCTATCCCGGGGAGCGTGGCGCCGCTTGACCGGTCGCGCAGTCCTGGTGCTGACCAGCAATCGGCACTACACGCTCCAAGGCGTGCGCGTCGGGACGAGCTTGGCGAGCGTCACGCGAAGGCTACGGGTCGGCGCTGCCTTCCCGGTTGGGCGCAACCGGTGGTACCTGGCGCCGGACGCGCCGAGCTATGGCGTGCTGAAGGTTCGCCACGGCGTGATCGAGGAGGTCGGGATCGCCACCGCGCAGCTGACCGGAGCCCGCCGCTCCGCGCAGCTGACCGCAGCCCGCCGCTCCGCGCTGAGCTTCTTCAAGAGCTTCTCCTGAGGTCGTTGTCGAGCCGCCAGGCAGTTTTTTGACCAGCTTCTCCTGATCGAGGCGCCCGGAGAGCCCTCGATCATGAGTGACCTGCGCTTCGCCCGCCCGGTAGTGTCCGCACCGTGGGTGGCCGCCTGTCCCTTGTCGAGTTTCCAGCCGACGATCCCGATCGCGCGCGACACTTCTGGTCTGGGCTCCTCGGCGCGCCGTTGCAGGCCCGCGCTGAAGGGGACGGGCAGGGTTGGCAAACGAACGACCAGGCCGCGCGGATCGGGGTTCACAGTCGCGGCCGCGGACCCGGAGACTCCTTCTCGCTCCCGTACTTCACGGTGAGCGACCTCGACGCGGCGCTCGAGCAGGTCAACGCGCTCGGTGGGACGGTCGTGCACCCCGGTAGGCAATGGGCTATCTGCAAGGACTCCGAGGAGAACCCCTTCGGCTTGGCGCTCGGCAGTGCCGATGCTGACGCCAGCGACGGTTGATCGCGGCGCATCCTCAAGGTCCTGGTCTGCTGTCGCTGGTCGCCCAGTCGATCGTCGCTGGCCGATCGATCCTCGGGATCGCGGCGTCCGCCGCTCCGTAGCCGTTCTGTCCGGCTCCCGGATCCCTACGCGGGAGCGGGCGCCAGCTGATACCGGGGCGGCCTTTGCGACCAGGCGGTCAGGACCACGTCCTGCGCGCGGAGCAGGGCCTCGAGATGACCATGCACGGCGAACATGAGGTTCACCGGATCAGCCCCGAAGGGTCCGATCCGGGCTTCGACGTGATCGCAGAGCTCCGCCAACGAAGCCGGACTCTCCAGCCGTTCACGCATTGCCGACTCGATCGTCGCGAGAAACTGATCGCTCTCCTCCAGGAACTGATCCACCTCGCTCCCGTTGCGGGCCGGCCAATGGCCGGAGTGCAACTCGTTTGGCGCCAGCCCGCGTACGAGCGAGATCGTCGCGCGGTACGGCGCGACGTCCTCATAGGTTGGGGGCAGCGCCGGGCTCCCGTCGATCGCCGGGCACATCCTCCAGTGGATCGCGTCAGCGCTGAACAAGAGTCCGCGGCTTGGCTCATGGAGGATCACGTGTCCGGGCGAGTGACCGGGAGCGTGGAGCACGCGCAGCGACCGCTCGCCGACCGCCAGCAACTCCCCGCCAGCCAGAGTGCGATCGAGTTGCACCGGATCCCCGTACTCGCCGCGCATCCAGTCCTTCTCCTCGGCCGAGTAGCCAACGCCGTGCTCGGACTCGAATGCGCCGTAGCGATCGGTGAGCAGCCGCTCCGGTTCGCCGACTATCCAGCGATCGTGAAAGCCGCAGATCGCCAGCGCGCCCGGTAGCGCCGCCTTCAGCGTGGACAGGCCTCCCTGATGGTCAAGGTCACAGTGGGTGACGATGATCGCCGTCACCGCCTCAGGGGCCAGTCTCAGCCGGGCGAGCGCGGGGAGGATCTCGTCACGGGCGGTTGAGGCCATACCGCTGTCGATGATCGCCGCTTGTCCGTGGTCCACGACGATGTACTGATAGAGATTGCGGTTGCCGATCGCGCTCTCGACCCGCCATGTCGAATCTGAAATCTCAGTGAGTGTCATCTCCCAGCTCCTCGTTCACCAGTCGGTGACTGAGCCGTCATCGTTGAAGTAGCGCATCGCTGGCTCTTGTTTGAACGGATGTCTTGCCGCCTCGGCCTCATCGACCTCGACGCCCAGCCCGGGGGTGGTCGGCTTCTTGACGCGTCCCCGGCCGATCTCGAGCGACTCCCGCAGGATCTCGAAGCGCCAGGGAACGTCGGCGCGGAAGGTCTCCTGGATGATCACGTTGGGGGTGGCGAAGCCCAGCTGCACGGAGGCGGCATGACCGATCGGTCCGGTCGAAGCGTGCGGGGCGATGGCGGCGTGGTAGGCCTCGGCCATCGCAGCGATGCGGCGAGCTTCGGCGATCCCGCCACAGTGGACAAGGTCCGGTTGCAGCACCGAAGCTGCCGACAGCTCGAGCAGCTCGCGGAACGGGTGACGCGTGCACAGCCTCTCGCCGCAGGCGATCGGCACGGTCGTGCGGCGTGCGAGCTCCGCCATCATCCGCGGATTCTCGGGTGGGCAGGGCTCCTCGAAGAACCACGGGCGGTACGGCTCGAGCACCTTGAAGTATTGAGCCGCCATCATCGGCGAGGTGCGGCCGTGCATGTCGACCATCACGTCCACGTCATCGCCAACGGTGTCGCGCACAGCACTCATGATCGTGTCGGCGTGGGCCAGCACCTGGTGGCCGTCGAGCCTCGACGTCCGTGGAACCACGGTGACCAGCTTGATCGCGTCGAACCCGGCGTCGAGGGAAGCACGCGCGTGCTCGCGGACTTGATCTATCTCGAGCGACTCATACAGCGCGTCCTTCTCTCCGCCGCCCAGGTGGTCATAGAGTCTGAGCTCGTCGCGCACCGCGCCGCCGAGGAGCTGATAGACCGGCACGCCCAAGGACTTGCCCAGGATGTCCCAGCAGGCGATCTCGATGCCGCTGATCGCCGAGCACTCGACGACCCCCGGGCGGAAGTACAGCTGGCGGAGCATTATCTGCCACAGGTGCTCGATCCGGCAGGGATCCTCGCCGATCAGGAACGGCGCGAAATCCTCGACGCAGCCCACCACCGCCCTGGTCTTCCACTCTACGGTGGACTCGCCCCAGCCGACGATGCCCTCGTCGGTCTCGATCTTGACGAACACCCAATTTCGCATGTCCGCACCGACGACGATGGTTCGCACGGCGGTGATCTTCACGGTGTCTGACGCTCAATCGCTTCGGTCCGGACGCTGGCGATCTCGGGTCCGTCGGGGCCGAGGCGCGAGACCTCGCTGACGCCGCCGTAGATCACGGCCACAACCTCGGTCTCCAGTGTCTCCCCGGGCCCGAGCTCGCGGACCCTCCCGTCGGCGCGCGCGGCCTCGAGCGAGCTCGGATAGCCGGTCCAGGGCTCGAGGATCGCGTGGTGGTAGCCGCGCCAGCCGCCGTAGACCAACCACATCCAGATCACGGGAAACACCGCTGGGTCGAACACGAGCCCGAATCCTCGACGACTGGAGCGGTCAGTCGTGGCCACCCATCCCTCTTGTAGCTCGGTCAGGTAGTGCAGAGCGAAGCATTGTGTCTCAGGGCCGAGCGCCTCGCGCACATCGAGGCCGTTCAAGCGCGGCCAGTCGTACGCGTCCCCTTTCTGGCCGAGATGCCCCCCTCCGCAATCGGCCACGACGCCCGTGCGGACGGGCAAGTCAAAACGCTGATGCGGGGACAGGACGTGAGCAGGGTGCAATCCCCAGTTGAAGTCAAACGGTTGCGAGCCGATGTTCTCGACCCGATAGGCCAACCTCAGCGCACGGCTACCGGCCTGGAGGCTGATGCGTCGCTGCCAACGCGCCGGCGTGATCGGAGTCTTCGTGACGAGACTGATCTCAGCCCGGCGTGGCGTGTCCTCGAGGACCTGCCATTCCGCGCAGGCCGTCCACAGCTCGCCCATGTGCGGCAGCGCCTCGCCGGCGCGGTTGCGCGATCGCTCGCCGGTGGGAAAGATCTCGTCCCAGCCGCCGGACCAGTGATCATCGAAATCGGCGTGCAGCTGCGCGCGGTGAGGCTGGACCCGATCGGAGTGCCAGAGCACGTCGCGATCGGCGCGTTTGTCGATCAAGCGGAATATCTTGCCGCCGAGCTCCGGCAAGACGTCGACGGCGAGATGCTCGTTCTCCAGCCGCAGGCAGCGCAGCCCCCGATAGGACCATCGAGTGTCAAGGCGACAGGTCAATGGTCCTCGGGCTCAGTAACCGCCATGCTCCACTTCCTCCGGATCCTCATACCAACGAACGCGATCCCCCAGGCGCGCGCGCAGCTTCCAGCGCCTGGACTTCGGACGCTCCGCGATTGCCGCGCGCAGATGGCTGAGACCGGCGGACAACTGCTCTCGCTGAGTCTCGGTCAGCTCGACGTCCTCGCGCTCCTCCTGCAGCAAGTCGAGATTGATCGTACTCGTCCGCCAGAGCCCCCAATCCTCGGCGCAGAGCTCGCTGATGTAGCTCGCGTTGATCGCGTCCCCGTCGTGATCTTCGACCGGACAGCACGAGAAGAGAGCGTAGAGGTCGTTGCGGTCCTTGATGTTGAGTTTGCGAATCTGCAGCTTGGTCAGCACGAGTTCAGCCAGCGGAAGGGTTCGCGGCTCGCGCAGCAGACGAGCGTCCAGCGGGAGCTCATGGCACATCTCGAACATCCCTACGAACACGTCCAGCTGGCGACCGTGACGCGAGTCGTAGAACAGGAGTCGGCGAGCGCCGTTCATGGAGTTGAACGCCTCGTTGGGCTCATATCCGGCCGCAGCCAGGAAGTCCTCCACCTTTCGGCCGGCCCGCTTGGGCGTGGCCAGATCGATGTCGGCAATCGGCCGCCGCGTCGAAGCAGGCATCCGCTCGGCCAGCCGCATCGCGATGGCCGCACCGCCCAGCGCCCGTACGGGCAGCTCAGCCGCCTCCGCGGCGGCGAGCAGACGCTGCGCCTCGGTTACGACATCGGACTCGATCATCGGCGCGGCGTTGGTGGCCGGGACTAACCGGCGACGAACTGGTGGGACACGGATGTTCCTTGCAGCCTCAGTAGACACCCGTCGATGCGGCCAGTGTGGTAGTTGCTGCCCGGGTTGACGCACAGGGTCTGTCCGATCCGGGTCGCGCCCGGCGACTCGTGGATGTGTCCGTGCACCGCGAGCAGCGGCTGGAAGCGCTCGATGGCCTCGCGCACCGCGGTCGAACCGACGGCGATCATGTGCGGCTCCTTACCCACCAGCACGACATTGAAGTCGGCATCGAGCTCCGCGGCGGTGTCAAGTCCCGAGTCGTACGGCGGGACGTGCAGATTGAAGATGCAGCGGCTCATATCTTCGACCCCTTCGGCGAGACTCGCGATGGCGTCGAACAGCGCGCTCTCGTCGAGCTCCCGCGGAGAATCCCAGGGGGTGCGGTTGGAGTAGCCGAGCGAAAGCATCGAGTAGCCGTCGAACTCGACCACTCGTTCGTCGCAGGCCATCACGCCACGGCCCTTGTCGATGACCTCAGCGAGCGACGGTGGGTCATCGTTGCCCGGCATCACGTAGCACTTGGTGCTCGTCGCCTCGAGCCGCTCGTCGGCGAGCGCGATCCAGCCCGCGAAGTTCTCGAGCATCACCTGCTCGAACCAGGCCTCACGCTGCTCCTCGCTCAGGTTCGAAACCCGGCTGACCTCCTCCCGCTCGGCCCGGTAGGGATACATCCCGTTGCCGCGGATCCGGCGCTCGAGCTCCTCGAGCTGAGCCGGAGAGGTTGCCCTCTCGTCCCTACCGAAGAGCCGGGCGGTGTGAACGCCGTCGCCCTGCTCGACGACCGGAATCACTACCTTGCCCGTGACGTCGCCACCCATCAGCAGGACATCGGCCCTGTAGTACTTGGGTGCCGCCAGGAACTTCCGCCACAACACCTCAGTCCCGTGGATATCGGATGCGTAGTAGAGGCGAAGGACATCCGTTGACGCACCGTTTCCTCGCTGCCGGCGCCATGGCGTCATCGTCCTACTCCGGCGGGATCTCGAGGTAGTTGAGTGACAGATCGATGCCCTGGGAGCGACGCCACAGCCGAGCGATCCCGTAGATCGCGGCTCCGACCAGCAAGCATGTCGCACAGAGGGCAAGGCCGCCCTTGCCGGGACTCGTGAACAGCTGATCGGTCCAGTTCTTCCCCGCCCCGGGCAGGCCGAGCGGCGCGTGGGTCAAGAACAGCCAGCCCCCGAACAGACCGACGGCAATCGTGCCGATGCCGAAGTACACGAGGAGCGGGAGCCCGAGAAAGGTGATATTCGCCGACGAGGCGCGGTAGGCGGCGCGTCGGCGAAACGGAAATACGATCGCCGAGGTTCCGACCAGGAGAAAGGTGGGAAACGCGACGATCACCGACAGCGCGACGTAGGTGAGGAACGTGGTGCTGTAGGCGGCGAGGTACAGAGCGGGCATGATGATCAACCCGACCAGTAGGAGCGCCACCACCGGCGTATGCGTGCGACGACTGACGGTGGCGAGCTTCTGCGGAATCACGCCATCGAAGGCCCACGCGAACAGGGCGCGGACCGGCTGGACGATCTGGATGTAGACGATCAGCGGCGCCCACGCGATGAAGCTCAGCCCCAACAGGAGCACCAGCACCGGGCTGTGAACGATCACGGCCACGAAAGTGATCCACCACGGGGCGTTGGGCAGCGTGTAGGTCTTGGGATCGCTCGAGATTCCGTTGACCGCGGTCAGGAAATCGTGGCCCACCGCGTGATACATGAGGATGACCATGATCAGGATGGCGCCGAAGGTGATCGACAGCCCTCCGAGCATCGTGTACCAGGTCTTGCTGGTGCCAGCCTGACGGATCTCCCCGGCGAGATTTGCCGACCACCACGTGAACACGCCGAAAGCGATGAAGGCGCCAGAGGCGATGATCGTGTTGTGCCAGTTGGTTGCGCCGTGGACGGCAGTGCCGGCCGCGGCCGCCTTGGTCAGGAAGTAGTGGTAGGTGTCAGCCTGATGGGTGAACGGTCGCGCGTAGCTGTTGTAGTCGTGAATAAAGCCGCTGCGGGTCGTGAACAGAAAGACGACGGCGGAAAACAGGAACCCGGCGGCGGCCACCACAAACAGGCCAAACTGGAGGCGCATGATCAAGCGTGTCCCGAAGATCATCAGGGCGACCAGGATCAAGACCTCAACCCCGCCCACGATCATGTTCCAAGGGTGCTGTGTCAGCGTGACGCCGAAGTCCTCGAGTCCATGCGACTTAACCGAGACGCCGAACAGCGTGACCATCGGCCCGATCGCCACGTTGGCGGTGAAGACGCCCCAGTAGCCCGCGGCGAGGACTGACGAGACTCCGATCAGGATGCTCGAACCGATCCCGAGCGCCGGATGCAGCGACCGCGAGATGAGCACATAGTCGGCCCCCGAGCGAGGCATGATCTGGGAGAGCAGGCCGAACGCGCCTGAGACCAGAAATGAGCTCACTGCGGCGATCAGGATGCATACGTAGATGTTCACGTTGGCGAAGGTCGACAGAACAACGAACACCGACACCGCCATCGTCAGTCCAGGTGCGGCCGGCAGCACGTTGAAGATCACCGCGTCGCGGATGCGCACGTCGCGCACGAACCCCGTCGCCCGCCGAGCGAAGTGCGTCTCCGATCGGCCAGCGCTGCGCCCCGAGGGAGAGGTATTGGTCGTTTCAGCCGCCATGTGCGTTTGTCTCTCTTTCGGTTGCTGATGCTTTCTCGAACTCAAGCCTCGGACCGCCGACTAACCGGAGGTCAGGCCGCCGTCGATCACCACTGCGCTCCCGGTCATGAACGCCGAATCTTCGGAAGCCAGGTAGAGCACCAGCTTGGCTATCTCCTCAGGATTCCCGAGCCGTTTCATCGGCTGACGTTGGACGAGATCCGCACGCGACTCGCCGGCCCCTTCGATCAACCGTTGCAGCCATGGCGAGTCCACCGTGCCGGGACAGATGCAGTTGACGCGAACCCGCTCGCTGACATGATCGACCGCGAGCGCACGCGTCAGGGCGATCACCGCGCCCTTGGAGGCGCAATACGCGGCCCGGTTTCGCAGTCCGATCATGCCGGCTACCGACGCCATGTTGACGATCGATCCGCCTCCGCTCGCCGCCATCCGCGGGATCGCATGCTTGCAGCACAGGAACACTCCGCGGGCGTTCACCGCGAAGACGTCCTCCCAGGTCGTGAGATCCGTATCGGGGGCCCGGGTGGTCGCGCCGATGCCGGCGATGTTCGCCAGCACCCCCGCCTCCCGCCCAAAGCTCCGAGCCGCCTGGTCCAGCAGTCCCTGCACGGATGCTTCGTCGCGGACGTCAACCTCCGCCGCGATCGCGTCCCCGGGGCTCGTCGCGACTGTCTCCTGGGCGGCGGTCAGGTTGATGTCGGCGGCTAGCACCCGGCCTCCCTGCTCGGCCAGCAGCGAGGCCGTCGCCCGGCCGATTCCCGATCCGGCGCCGGTGACCACCGCCACGGTGCCCGCGAGGCTGGACATCGCTCAGATGACCCCATAGGCGCGAAATGCATCCCAGACCGGCATGCCCTCGGCCAGCTTTGACCGCACGAGATCCTCGCCGGACACCTTTTCCTCGGCCAAGGTCAGCACCTCGTCAGCGATCGCGGCTGGAACCACGGCGACGCCGTCGTAGTCAGCGAGCACGAGGTCGCCAGGATTGACCCCGACACCACCGCACTGCACCGGTACGTCGACGGACTCGACGTCAACCCGGCCGATCGAGTCGTAGGCGCTGATCCCGGTGACAAAGGTCGGGAACTCCATCTCGATCAGGGCCAGAGCGTCTCGTGTGTAGGCGTCAGCGACGATCCCGCGCGCGCCTCGGTACCGCGCCGCCGTAGCCAGAAGCTCGCCCCAGTACGAGCCGTCGATCGTCGACACCACGATCACATCACCGTCGGTCAACGCATCGACAGCCTGCAGTTCGCCGCGGTACCAGTCATCTTTGTTGGCGGGCGGAGCGGAGACCGTTATAGCCCGCACAGGTCTCGCAAAGCCAGCGAGCTTGGCTCCGGTGTACAGAGGCCGAATGTTGGGCCGCATCACGTTGCCGCGGACATCGAGCTGGTCGAGGCAGTCCGAAACCACCGCGGTGTAGAGATTCTGGAGTCGGTCGACCTGCGCAAGGTCGCGGTCGCCGTTGCTGGCTGCGCCCATCTTTCCTCCTCGCCGTCGTCTGAGGTAAGGGTATATGATAAGTCACTAGGTATGCAAGTAGCTGAGCGCTTTGATGGTAGGATGCTGGCAGCCATGGCGAGGCTGGACGCACCGGCCACGGGGGCGGTCGACCTCACGCAGCGCCGGCTGGGGGAGCAGGTCGCCGCGCTGCTCGCCGCGGACATCGTGGGCGGCCGCATCAGTCCGGCCGGCGGGTTCCCGGCCGCTGAGGCGATCGGCCAGCGCTTCGGCGTCAGTCGAACCGTCGCCCGGGAGACGATTCGGACGTTGTCGACGATCGGCCTCGTCCGGGTTCAGCAGGGAAAGCGTCCCGAGATCCTCCGCTCGGAGGAATGGGATGTCCTGAGCCCGCTTCTCCAGCAAGCCCTGCGCAGTGAGCGGCGGGCCGGACCAGTGGTGACAGAGCTTTACCAGGTTCGGCTGCTGATCGAGCCCGCCGCCGCCGCCTGGACCGCAGAGGGCGCGAGCGTCGACACGCACGCGAGCCTCCGGGGGCAGGCCCAGCAGATGCGCAAGCTGGCCGGCGAAGGGGATTTGGCCAGCTTCCTGGCGATGGACCGCGAGTTCCACAACGAGGTCGCTCAAGCCAGCGGCAACCGCGTGCTCGCCGCCATACGCCGAGACATTTCGGCCGTGCTGGCGACCCTCTGGTCTGTGTCAGAGCTCGACCAGGCCGGAATGGATCTCGCCGCCGCCCACCACGAGGCCATCGCGATCGCGACCTCGCGCCGGGACCCTGCCGCGGCCAGGCAGGCGATGGAGGAACATCTGGTCTGGGCGTCCCGCGCGGATCTCGGCCGGCTCGATGCGGCGGGCGACTAGCGATTCGTCACTCCCAAGCAGACTCTCCTCTGGAAGGAAAGGTTGCCGTCGTCACCGGCGCCGGCCGCGGTGTCGGCCGGGCGATCGCGCAACGCCTCGCGCGTGACGGCGCACTCGTGCTCTGTGCGGAGATTGATCTGGAGCTGGCTTCGCAGTTGGTCGACGAGCTACGAGAAGGCGGGCTGCGGGCCCAAGCCGAGGCATGTGACGTGGCCGTGCCGATCGACGTCGAGCGCACGATGGCGGCGGCGGAGCGCCACGGCGGACCGCACATCGTCGTCTGCAACGCCGCCACGGACTTTGTCGGCTCCGTTGAGAGCACGTCGTTTGAGGATTGGAACCGGGTACTTTCGATAAATCTCACCGGCGTGTACCTGTGCGCCAAGGCCGCCGTGCCCCGGATGCGGAACCTCGGCGGAGGCTCGATCGTCAACATCGCGTCCGTCAACGCCTTCTGGCTCGAGCCTGAGCTCGCTGCGTACGCGACCGCAAAGGGCGGCGTCATCTCGCTGACGCGCTCGATCGCCCTCGATGCCGGTCGCGACGGCGTTCGTTGCAATTGCGTCTGCCCCGGCTACATCGACACCGGCATGGCTCAGCGATACTTTGATCTTCAAGCCGAGCCCTCGATTGCCCGAGCCAAAGCCGCGCGCATGCACGCGCTAGGACGGATTGGTCGGCCGGAGGAGGTCGCGGCCGTGGTTGCGTTCCTGGCCAGCGACGAGTCCTCGTTCTGCACGGCTCAACCGTTCATCGTCGACGGTGGGCTGAGCGCAGGCATTCCGGCCGGCGCCAGCGACTGACCGGCTGCACGGCGATCGCGCTCGTGAGCGCGTTTTGCGGTGGCGAGCAATGGCCCGGGCAGGACTCGAACCTGCGCGCGACGGATTATGAGTCCGCTGCTCTAACCAACTGAGCTACCGGGCCTGGCGCCGGTCACGCTACCGGTTGGCGGGGGGCTTTCGGGATTGAAGGTGGCGAGCGATTGCCCCGCCCGGCCCGGCAGTTATGATCTGCGACGATGGCACCGCTCACGGCAAGCATCCTCGGGCTCGGCAACGCGCCGAGCTCGTTCGGCCAGACCCTGGCCCTGCTGATCACGTTCCTGGGTATCGGGATCGTCGCCAACGTGCTGATTGTCTACGTGGTCGGTCAGGTTCTCGCCGAGCGCAAGCAGAACCAGGAGCGCGAGCAGGCCTACCAGCAGGGCCGCCACTGAGGCCCTGAGATCACGCAGCTGCTGCATCAGTACGGCCTGCTGCTCGTGTTCGCAACGGTGGGGCTGCAGGCGCTCGGCGCCCCGCTGCCCGGAACCACGGCGCTGATCGCCGCGGCCCTGTACGCGGCCACCGCCCACGGGCTGCCGATCGCCGGCGTGATCGCCGCCGGAGCGCTCGGCGCGCTGACGGGCACATCCGCCGGGTTCGCCCTCGGCCGGTGGGGGGGAGAGAGCCTGCTGCTGCGGATCGGCGCCCGCCTGCACCAGAGCCCGGAGCGCGTGCAGCGACTGCGGACCGAGTTCGCCGCTCACGGCGCGGGCTGGCTGCTGATCGGCCGGTTCGTCGGCGGCGTCCGGAACGTCTGCGGCCTGGTGGCGGGGGCGAGCGGGATGCCGTTGCGCACCTTCCTCCCGCTGAGCGCCGCCGCCGCGACGGCGTGGGCGCTGGTCAACGGACTCGAGTACTACTGGTTCGGCCACGCGCTGGCCGGGGCGAGCACGTGGGTGCAGATCCTGCTGGTCTGCGCCGGCGTCGCCTGGGCGCTGCTCACCGTGCGGCTGTTGCGCCGCCGTGCGCTGCGGCGCATCCAGAGGACTTCGCGGGCCGCCGGGACGGGGTAGCGACCCGCCGAAGACGGGCCGATCAAGGTCGCTCGGAGTCAGATCGTCATCGGTTTGGAAGGAACGACGACAGACGGCGTCGAATCAGCCACCTGCCGATGAAGCCCGCTTCCATGACCACCGTCCTCGCCGACCAGCCACACGGCCACCAGGCCCTGTCGGCGTACATCACCGCCCGCTTTGACGAGTTCTCCCGCTCTCAGAAGGACGTCGCCCAGTACATCGTCGATCATCTCGACGACGCGGCGTTTCAGACCGCCGAGGAGCTCGCGCGCCGGGCCAACACCTCCTCGAGCACGGTCGTGCGCTTCTCCCAGGCGCTCGGCTTCGAGGGCTTTCCCGAGCTTCAGCAGGCCGCCCGCGACGAGTACCGCCGGCGTGTCGGCGGGATCGCCGCCGCCGCCGACGCAATCGGCGCCACCGCACCGCTCTTCTCCCTGGACCACACCGAGTTCGAGGCTGCGCTGGCCGCCGACCACGTCAACGTCGAGGACACGGCGCACAAGCTCTCGCGCTCGGATTTCGAGGCGGCGATCGACGCGATCGTCTCCGCCGAGAAGGTCCTGATCGCCGGAACCGACCAGATGGCGTTCTTCGCCAGTTACCTGCGCCACCTGCTGATGCTGCTGGACCTGCGGGCCGAGATCGTCGCCAGTCCGTCGCAGGAGGCGCTTGGCCGTCTGAGCCGGATCGATGAGCGCACGCTGGTGATCGGCCTGTCGGCCGGCCGTCCCCACCCGCTGATCACCCGCACGATGAAGCTCGCCCGTCATCGCAAGGCCGGAACCCTGGCGATCACCGATGCGACGCTCTCGGAGGTCGCGCGGCAGGCCCGGATCCGTCTCTACTACTCCTCGAACACGCCGGCCTTCGTCCGCTCGCACACCGCGCTGCTGTCGATCATCCAGGCGCTCGCCTACGGCGTCTACGCGCGCGACGCTCAGCAGTACGACGTCCGGATCAAGGCCTTCCGGCTCAAGTAGCCCTCAGCGCCGCCCGACCAGCAGGGACTGCACCGCACGGCCGATCCGGCCACGCTCGTCCCAGATCACGCTCTCGGCCAGCGCGACCGCCCCCGGCGTCACATACATCCGGGCCTGCAGGGCGACCCACTCGCTGACCGGATCGCGCTCGAAGTAGATCGTCAGGTCCGGGTTGATGAACACGTGCTCCTCCCAGGAGAGCTCGGTGGCGATCCCGTTGCCGAAGTCCGCGGCAACGGCGATCCGCTCGGCGCCGGTGACCGGCTGATCATCGAGAACCGGCCCGCGCAGGCGAAACCACGCGGTCGAAGGCCCAAGCTCCCGGAACCTCCCCTCGACGAAGCGCAACTCGAGCGCGTGGGTGGCGAACATGGGCAGACCGTCGCCGAAGTCGTTGGCGCGACCATCGCCCGGGCCCGGGAACGGAGGCGCCTGGCCGGTCTCGGTGTCGAGCTCTGACGGTGAGAGAAACAACGCCCGCGCACGGGCCACGACCGTCCCTCCGACGTCTGAAATCGCGCCGTCCAGGAGCGCGACGCGCCGCCCGGGGCGGACCACGTCGGTGGCCACGGTCAGCGGCGCGAGCGGCACCGGGCGGACGAACTCGCAGGTCAGGCGGGCCAGGCGCAGGCCGCGCGCGGCGGGAGCGGCGGCGAGGACGTGGGCGAACAGGGCGGCCGGGGCACCCCCGTGCAGGGCGCCGGGATCCCAGGGTCCCCGGGTCATCTCGGCCGGGTTGTAGACCTCACCGTCCTGGACAAAGAGGGGGGCCGGGCTCATCGCCGCGGAAGCTAGCGCGCGGGCTACACTCGCAACCGTGAGCGCAAACGGCGACAGTGCCCGCAGCGAGGCGACCTTCACGGTCAAGGCCGGCCTGGCCGAGATGCTCAAGGGTGGCGTGATCATGGACGTCGTGACGCCCGAGCAGGCCAGGATCGCCGAGGATGCCGGGGCCGCCGCGGTGATGGCGCTCGAGCGCGTCCCGGCCGACATCCGCCGTGACGGCGGGGTGGCCCGGATGTCCGATCCCGAGATGATCAAGGGGATCCAGGAGATGGTCAGCATCCCGGTGATGGCCAAGGCCCGGATCGGCCATTTCGCCGAGGCGCAGGTGCTCGAGGCGCTCGAGGTCGACTACATCGACGAGTCTGAAGTGCTGACGCCCGCCGACGAGGCCAACCACATCGACAAGTGGGCCTACAAGATCCCGTTTGTGTGTGGCGCGACCAATCTGGGCGAGGCCCTGCGTCGGATCGGCGAAGGCGCCGCGATGATCCGCTCCAAGGGCGAGGCCGGCACCGGGGACATCGTCGAGGCCGTCCGGCACCTGCGCAAGATCCGCGGTGAGATCAACCGCCTGACCATGCTCAGCACCGAGGAGCTGGCCACCGCCGCCAAGGAGCTCGCGGCTCCGCTGGAGCTGGTCCGCCGCGTCGCCGCGGACGGCCGGCTCCCCGTCGTGCTGTTCTGCGCCGGTGGGATCGCCACCCCCGCCGATGCCTCCCTGGTCATGCAGCTCGGAGCCGAGGGCGTGTTCGTCGGCTCGGGCATCTTCAAGTCCGAGGAGCCCGAACGCCGCGCCCGCGCCGTCGTCGAGGCCACCACGCACTTCCGCGACCCCGAGCGGGTCGCCGCCGCCTCGACCGGCCTGGGCCGGGCGATGGACAGTCTCGAGACGGCGAAGCTCGATTCAGAGCAGCTGCTCAGCCCTCGCGGCTGGTAGCGATGTCGCCGGCTGGCGCGGGCCGCTCGCCGCGGATCGGCGTGCTCGCCCTGCAGGGCGACTTCGAAGCTCACGCACGCATGCTGGGCTCGCTCGGCGCGGACGTCCGCGAGGTGCGCGTGCCCGCGCAACTGGAGGGGGTCGATGCGCTCGTGCTGCCCGGAGGTGAATCGACGGTGATGACGCTGGGGATCGCGCGCGAGGGTCTGGCGCAGCCGCTGCGTGACCTCGCCGCGGCGGGAACGCCGATCCTCGGGACTTGCGCCGGGCTGATCATGCTCGACCGTGATCATCTCGGGATCCTCGATCTGCGCGCCGAGCGAAACGCCTTCGGCCGTCAGCTGCGCTCCTTCGAGGCCGACCTGAAGATCACCGGAATCGAAGGCGGACCGGTTCACGCCGTCTTCATCCGCGCGCCGTGGGTGGCTGAGCACGGGGGAGAGGTCGAGGTGCTGGCTGCGGTGGACGGGCATCCCGTGGCTGTCCGGCAGGGCCGCGTGCTCGCCGTCTCCTTCCATCCCGAGCTCAGCCGAGAAACCCGCGTGCACGGCCTGCTGCTGTCCGCGATCGGCTGAGGCGACCGTCTCCGAAACCGGCCCGCTCGGGTCAGCCGGTGTGGGTCGGCTCGCGCCCGCAGCGCTCTGAGTAGTCGCGAAACTCACGCTCAAAGCGCGCCCAGTCCAGCCGCGGGACTCCGTCGAGCTCGGGCGGCGGCTGCTCGTCCTCGGGATCCTCATCGTCCGGGGGGCCGCCATGGTCCCGGCCGCGGGACAGCCAGGCGGCGAGCGCGGACACGGCGATCCCCGCGCCGTAGACCAGGCCGGCGAGCACCGGGTGGTGGGTCAGCGACGCCAGGCCGCCGACCGCATAGAGAGTCAGGGCGCAGGCCACCAGCCGCTTGAGCTCTGAACCGGGCACCGAGTGTCGGGGGGCGCGGGCGCATACGCTCAGGAAGATCGCGAGACAGAACGCGATTACTAGCGCCAGGCGCCAGGCTGCTGCGATCGGCAACATCACCTTAACGATCATCATGACCGTCCGGGCGCAGAAATCAACCCCTTCCGGTGATCAGACCTCGGTGATCAGACCTCGAGTCCGTGGCGCATGGTGTTCTCGCTGACCGCAAGTGGTTGGACGAACTGCAGCAGGTAGTCGGGGCCGCCGGCTTTCAGCCCGGTTCCCGACAGTCGGTTGCCCCCGAACGGCTGGCGGCCGACCATCGCGCCGGTGATCGCGCGGTTGACATACAGGTTGCCGACGGGAGTCCGCGCCCGCACGGTGCGCACCGAGGCCGGGTTGCGGGTGAACAGGCCTCCGGTGAGGGCGAACGGGAGCTCCTCGACGAGATCACAGGCGTGGGAGATATCGCGCACGCGCTGGATCGCCAGCAGGGGACCGAAGATCTCCTCGTGCAGGACAGCCGAGTCCCCGGGCAGATCGGCCGCGATCGTCGCTGGGCAGAACCAGCCGGGGTCGTTCGGAGGTGATGCGGTGGCGACCAGCGTGCCCTCGCGCTCGGCGATCGCCCGGTAGCGCGCCACGCGCTCCAGCGCGGACTGCTCGATGACCGGCGGAACATCGGTTCCCAGCGTGTCGGCCTGGCCGACCACGAGCACGCTGGCCGCGCCGGCGATCCGCTCAAGCAGCTGATCGGCGACCGCCTCGCAGACCAGCACGCGGGAGGCTGCCGAGCACTTCTGACCGGCGTACGCGAACGCCGAGCCGACGATTCCCGGCACCGCCTCGTCCAGGTCAGCGTCGGAGTCGACGATCACGCAGTTCTTGCCGCCGAGCTCGGCGATCACCGACTTGAACTGGCGCTGCCCGTCGGCGACCTCGGCGGCCACCCGCACGATCCCCTTGCCGACCGGAAGCGAGCCGGTGAAGGCGATCGCGGCCACCTCCGGGTGCCGGACGAGCGCGGCCCCCACCTCACCCGGCCCGGGCAGCAGCGACAGCGCGGCCGGTGGCACGCCGCCGGCGTGCAGCGCCGCCACGAGCCGGCCCGCCATCGCCGGAGACTGCTCGGCGGGCTTGAGCACGACCGCGTTGCCGGTGACCAGCGCGGCCGACGTCATCCCGCAGGCGATCGCCAGGGGAAAGTTCCAAGGTGAGATGACGGCGACGATCCCCCGGGGCCCATAGCGCAGCTCGTTGCGCTCCCCGGCAACCTGCAGCAGCTCCCGCCCGCGGCCGAGCTCGATCGCCGCCCGGGCGTAGTACTCGAGGAAGTCGATCGCCTCGCACACGTCGCCGTCTGCCTCCAGCCAGGGCTTGGCGCATTCGCGGACCTCCAGCGCGGCGAGCTCCCGCCGTCGCTCGCGCATCCACGCGGCGGCCTTCACGAGCGCGGCGGCACGGTGCTCGGCGCTGGCCTGGCCCCAGGTCCGCAGTCCCTCACGGGCGGCCTGGACAGCCGCCTGCACCTCGCCGGGGCGCGCGATCGCGGCGTGGGCCACGAGCCGGTCCGGGCGACCGGGGTCGGTGGAGGCAAGCTCCTCGCCGAACCGGCTGTCACCGCCGATCTGCACTGCGACCGAGAGCGGCAGGGTCGCCTCGACCCGCTGCAGGGCCGATTGCAGCCCGGAGCGCACTGAGGAGCGACGCAGCTCCAGGACCGGCTCGTTGGCGAACGGGGCAAGCATGGTCCCTCACGTTATAGGCGCGGGCGCTGGTAGGCTCGCCGCCGTCATGCCAGCCGGGGGCCGCGTCAGCGTGATCATCCGCGCCCGCGACGAGGCGCACGAGCTGACCCGCTGCCTGGACGCGCTGCTGGCCCAGACCGGGATCGGCGCGCTGCAGGTGATCTACGTCGACGCCGGCTCAACCGACGCCAGCCCGGCGCTCGCCAGCGCGCGGGGGGCAACCGTGGTCTCGATCGGCGCGTTCTCGTTCGGGGCGGCGCTCAATCTCGGCGCCCAGCGCGCCCAGCACGAGGTTCTCGTAGCGCTCTCGGCTCACGTCGGGCTGCCCGATGACCGCTGGCTGGCCCGGGCCTGCGCGACGCTGGAGGACCCCGGGCTGGCCTGCACGAGCGGCGACCGCTGGGGCCCCGACGGCGAGCCGCTGACCGCGCCGGTCCGTCAGGACGCGACGCTGGCCCGGCGGCGTCCGGAGTGGGGCTATGCCAACGGGGCGGGCGCCTTCCGCGCCGCGCTGTGGCGCGAGCGGCGGTTTGCCCCGCAACTGCCCGCAGCCGAGGACAAGGAGTGGGCGCTTCACTGGCTGGACCGCGGCTACGGATGTCTGATCGACCCGGGACTGGCCGTCGCTCATGATCATGCCCACGATCGACTGCCCGCGATCTACCGGCGGGCCCGGCGCGAGGCGCAGGGCTATGCGGTCTTCGTGGACCGCGGGCCCGCAACGGCGGCGGCGCTCGCCCGCGACTGGTGGTCAGATCCACGCTTCTATGACTCGGCGCTCCGCGCCCGGCTCAGCCCGCGTCGAGCGGCCCGGCTGCTCGGAGATCACGCCGGGCGCCGGCGCGCCGCGCAAGCGTCCGCCGGCGCCCCATAGCCGCTTCAGGGGGCGGCGAGCAGCTCGGACACCGGAGTGCCCCGGGCCTGCTCGGACAGAAACGACTCGTTGGAGGTGTTCTCCAATAGCCGGCGCACCAGGTAGGCCATCCCGGCCACCAGGTCACCGATCGGGCAGTAGGCGCGCACCCGGAAGCCCGAGACGGCCAGCGCATGGGCGAGCTCATCCCCCAGGCCACGCAAGATCTGCAGCTCGAGGTCGGCGTCGGCGCCGCCGCTGACCCGGTTGACGGCGATCGCGTGCGCGACCGAGCGCAGGTTGTGTGAGGCGATCGCGACCCTCACCCGCGGCCGGGCCGCAAGCAGCACGCGCGTCAGGCTCTCGAAGTTGCGGTCGCAGTCGCGCTTGTCCTCAAAGACGGGCACCGGCCAGCCGTGCTGGCGCGCCTGGACGAGCTCGTGATCCCAGTAGGCGCCCTTGACCAGGCGGACGGTGAGCGGCGGTGTGCGGGCGCTGGACCGCGCCCAGTCGATCACCGTGGCCAGCGTCTCGGGTGAGTCACGCAGGTAGGCCTGCAGGACGAGCCCCGATGAGGGGCCAGCCCGGAACTCGTCCTCGCCAAGCAGCTCGAGCACCAGCTCGAGCACCGCCTCGCGGGAATCCAGCGACTCCATGTCGATGTGCAGGTGTGCGCCGGCGTCGCGGGCGCGGCGCAGCAGCGGGCGCAGACGCTGCGCCGCATCGTGCTGGCCCAGGGCGGGGGCGTCGGGCCGCAGCAGCGGAGTCAGCGCGGAGATCTTCACGCACACGTTGGTGCGTGGCAGCGCCCCCGTTCCGTCTGACTCCAGCTGTGGGCGCTGCGGCCAGCGACGGGTGGCGGGGACCAGCACGTCGAGGGCCTCGGCGCAGCGGGCCGCGTACCGGTCGGCCTCGGGCTGGGTCACGGTGGCTTCACCGAGCAGGTCCACCGAGCTGGCGATGTCCTGCTCCCACAGTCCTCGAAACGCGCCCAGCGCCGCGCTCGGCGATTCGCCGACGATGAACCGGTGCGCGAGGTGTCGCACCCCGCCGGCCGCGGCGGCGCCGAGCGCGGTCCGGCCCGCCCGCGTCCCCGACATCTTCATCGCCACGGCGATCGGCGGCGGCGTGTCGGCCAGCTCGTCCAGGAACCCGGTCAGGTGGCGGGCAAGATCATCCAGCGAGCGGCAGGCGGGAACGACGTCCACGAACCGGAACAGGGCCGCGCGCAGCTCGCGGTCGGACTGAGCCAGCTCCATCGCCCGGGCGTCCAGCGCCTTGGCCGGGTTGCGCGAAGCGGGCGGGAAGGCGGCCCAAAGCTGGCGACCGACGCGGTCAAGCTCGGCGGCGACGGCCGCTTCGTCGCGCGGCCCCGAGCTCGAGCCCGCGCTCATCTGGCGCGCGTCGGGGCCGTCCCGGGGGTGGCCCGCTCGACCGCCGGCCAACCGCCGTCGGCGGCGCGCTCGGCCGTCTCGGCGCGAGCACCGCCGCGCACGCCGAAGAGACGCTTCTTGTAGAGCAGGTAGATGACCACGGCGAGGTTGATGATCAAGCCGATCACCTTCAGGGGCGTGCCCTTGTGGATGATCTCGTAGATCTCCAGCGGGAGCAGGATGGTGGTGGCCAGGAAGGTGAGATATTCGGCCCAGCGCCGGGCGTACCACAGGCCGACGGCCTCGACCCCCTCCAGCAGCGCGTAGGCGAGCAGGGCCAGCCCGGCCTCCTTGAGCGTCGCGGTGTGCAGCGTGAACAGCTTGTCGAGCTCGTGCAGGATCCCCACGTGGCCGGTGGTCTGGACCGGCCCGCCCGCCACCCCGCCCTGGATCGCGGTCAGCACACGGTAGAACGTGCTCCTGACCGAGCTGCGATCGGATGCGAACAGCAGCACTGCGGCGCCGAGCAGCGCCAGGATCACGAAATGCAGGGCCCGGTCGACGGCGATCAACCGCAGGATGACCTTGTCGCGCAGCGCCTTGCCGCGCAGGGGCAGGTCGATCTCCTCACGCTCGGGCGGATGCGGCTGGGCCCCCGGCTCGGGGCGCGCGAGGGCCAGCCACGAATCACAGCGCAGGCAGCGATGCCAGCGCACGTCGCCGTCGTCATGGACCAGCGGCGCGTCCTGCGACCGCGGCGTCTGCGCGTCGAGGCCGACCAGCACATGGCCGCGCATTCCGCAGACGATCAGCTCCCAATCGAGCTGGCGCCGGCGCCGGGGCCGCTGGGTTCCGGGGGCGTGTGCGTGGGGCATCGCCGCTCATGGTGACACGCCGCTGGCAAGGATCGTCCCGTCGATCGGCCACACTGTCGCCATGCGGCCCTCATTTCCGCAGCGGATCTTGGCGGCGGTCGCCGGGGCCGTGATGCTCGCCGCCTGCGCAGGCACCGGCGCGGACACGAGCACGCGCAGCGCGGTCCGCACCCAGGCCGCCGCCGGGACCCACAGCGTCTCGACAACGACGACGACGATCACCAGCACCGTCAGCTCGAGCGCCGGCACCAGCTCGGCGGCGCCGGCCGGTGGGCCGCCGGCGTGCCGGGCGGCGGGACTGGCGCTGCGCTTCCTGGGGCAGCAGGGAGCCACCGGCCACGGCGAGCTGGGTTTCGCGGTGCGCAACACGGGCTCGGTGCCCTGCCGGACCTTCGGGTACCCGGGGGTGCAGTTCCTGGACGCCTCCGGCGGCCGGTTGCCCACCCGCGCACAGCGCACCACCGATGACTTCTTCGGTCACCTCCCGGTCATCGAAATCGTGCTCGCGCCTGGGGCCTCGGCATCGTTTCGCCTCGCGGTGACGCACGGCAACGCCTCACCGGCGGGCTGCACGACCGCCCATGGCCTCCGGGTCTATCCGCCCGACGACACCGCCACGCTGCACGCCACCATCCCCGAGGGGGCCGCCGAGTGCGCAACCGCCACGGTCTCACCGATGCGGCCGGGGACCAGCGCCTATCGGTGAGCGGCGCTGCTGCGCTGCGGCGCCGACATCAGCCAGGCCGGGCCAACGGTCAGCATCGCGGTGATCGCGTCTGCGGACACGGGCCGCGAGAAGTGATAGCCCCTGCACGTCGTCGCAGCCCAGGCGGCTGAGCTCGGCCACCTGCAGGCCGGTCTCGGCGCCCTCACCGACGACGCGCAGCGACAGGGCGTGAGACATGGCGACGATCGCCTCGGTGATCGCGGTGTCGCGAGGCTCGGTGCCAAGGCCGTCGATGAACGAGCGGTCGACCTTCAGCACGTCGATCGGCAGGCGGGTCAGGTACGAGAGCGATGAATAGCCGGTCCCGAAATCGTCGAGCACGAGCTGCACCCCGAGCGCCTTGAGCCTGAGCAGCACGTCCCCGAGACCGTCGGCATCGGCGAGCATCACGCTCTCGGTGATCTCCAGCGAGAGGCAGCCCGGATCCAGGCCCGACGAGCGCAGCGCGCCGGCCACGGTGTTGCTCAGGCCGCAGCCGCTGACCTGTACCGCCGACAGGTTGACGGCGATCGAGACCGGGGCCGCATCGGGCCGCAGCCGGTGCCACGCCGCCGCCTGGCGACAGGCGCGCTCGAGGACCCAGCGGCCGATCGGCTCGATCAGGCGGTTCTCCTCGGCAACGGGAATGAAGTCTCCGGGTGCGATCCGGCCGCGTTCGGGATGCTCCCAACGGATCAGCGCCTCGACGCCGACGATCGAGAAGTCCCGCAGCGAGACGAGGGGCTGATATTCGAGCGTCAGCTCGTCGCGTTCCAGGGCGCGACGCAGGTCACTCTCGACGTGCAGGCGACTCAGGGCGCGACCCCGCAGGCGCTCGTCGAACAGCTCATAGCGGGCGCGGCCGCGTTCCTTGGCTCGGCACATCGCCGTGTCGGCATCGCGGACCAGGTCCTCGGGCCGCTCCCCGCCCGCCGCCAGCGCGATGCCGATGCTGGTGGTCACGAAATGCTCGTTGCCGTCGAGCACGAACGGGCGGGTGAAGACCGAGGCGATCCGCTCGGCCATGTCGATCGCATCCTGCTCTGAGGAGACCTCCTCGAGCAGGATGCCGAACTCGTCACCCCCGAACCGCGCCACCGTATCGGTCGCGCGCACCGCCTGCTTGAGCCGGGGAGCGGTGGCGGCGAGCAGCTCGTTGCCGACGCTGTGACCGAGGCTGTCGTTGACGAGGTTGAAGCGGTCCAGATCCATGAACAGGATCGCGCTCAGGCCGTTTGAGCGGCGCAGGCGCTCCAGCGCCTGTCCCAGACGATCCATGAACAGCACGCGGTTGGGCAGGCCGGTGAGCTCGTCGTGCAGCGCGCGGTGGCGCATGTCATCGTCGGTGAGCTGGCGCTCGAAGGCATCGCCGAGCACGTTGGCGATCGCCTGGGCGAAGTCGATGTCCTCGGGGCGGAACTCTCGCACTGACAGCGAGTGCAGCCCGAGCACGCCGAACGGGGTGCGGCGGCCCTCGATCACCACATTGAGGCCGCTACGGGCGCCGAGCTCGGCCAGGATCGGCGGGCGGTCAAAGCGTGTCTCGGTCTCCCAGTCAGCCACGACCACCGGGCCCTTGGTGAGGATCGCGCAGCCGGCCTGCGCGGCGGCGTCGGGCGCGAGCTTGGTAAGCGTTCAGGGGGTCGTCGGGCGGTTGTGAAGGATTCCTGCTGGTTGCAGGGAAACTTGCGGTGTGCGGCGGGAAGAACTGCGGGCGGCGATCGGTCGGGATCCCGAGGATGTGATCGATCTG
>JAABUZ0100003592.1_pt1 | contig 22769 bp, 21 predicted proteins | sample 5562091 | NCBI WGS metagenome assembly JAABUZ01 (sample SAMN12813069, study PRJNA571459) | rock metagenome | isolation source: Antarctica rocks | place: Antarctica: Victoria Land, Linnaeus Terrace sud | collected 2015-12-21
GCTGGGCGCTTTTCGGGCCGATGCCGGGCAGCTTTTCAAATTCGCCGACCAGGCGTGCCAGCGGCTTGGGATAATAAACAGCCATAAAAATTACTTAACATAGGAGCGTGAAACGGAAGTCCTACGTCCTTTCTCCGCCTTTACAAAATTGGATTGATTAGAACAGGCCGCCGAGGCCGCTGCCGCTTCCCATACCGGCGGGCATGACGCTTTTGAGGCGTTCTTCGCGCATGGAGTTCGCTTTGTCCACGGCCTCGCGCACGGCAAGCGTCACTAAATCTTCCAGCGCTTCGACATCGTCGGGGTCAACGACTTCTTTGGCGATTTTGATGGTCAGAATATCGGCTTTGCCGGTCGCCGTGACTTTCACCAATCCGCCGCCGGCCTGCCCTTCCACCCGCGCTTCGTCGAGTTCGGCTTCCACTTTTTGCGCGTCTTCCATTGCCTTCTGCGCCTGCTTCATTAAGTCGCCGAGGCCGCCCGGCATCTTTCCAAAGGGATTATTCGCCATTGTTAAGTTGTCCTTTCAAATCCTATTTCATATCGTCATCGTCGAGTAAGCGGCCGCCGAAGACGGCAATCACTTCATCTACAAATGGGCTGGGAACATCGGCGGCGACCACCGCCATCTCGCGCACTGGAGCAAGCGCTTGAGGCATTCGAGGCTCCGTCGTGCGGCTTACTGCGCCGCGAACGGGCAGGGTTTGGCCCGCCATGACGCACTTGACTTTATAGGTTGCCGGTTCCACGCCAAGTGTCCGGTCAATGATTTCTTCAATCATCTTCCGACCTTTTTCCTTGCTTTGCACCCGGTCAAACGAAAACTGGTTGTCAAACTCCAAAATGACCGAGTGGTCCTGGATCGCGACCGGCTTTGCGGCTTTGACATCCTGAACACCGGCCGGGCTGCGGCTGCCGATGAGGTTCAAGACTTCCTGCCAAGACTTTTGCAGGCGCAGCAGCTCCGGCGGCGCATCGGCATCCGGGGCTGGCCTGACCGGCACGGGAAGCGGCGCTTCAAAGGCAACCTGCTGGACTTGGAGCAAGTCGTCAGCACTCTCATGGTCGTCTGCGGAGACAACTATGGCGCTTGGCAGTTGGTCTAGGTCTTCATCGCCAGGCAGCAGCGCGTAGGTGTTTGAGTCCTCTTCGTCGTCCGCTAAATCCGACAGCTCTGCTTCCGCAAGCGGCGGCGGCATGTCGTCGGGAACGTCTTCCACGGCAGACAGCTCAACAGCAGGGGCGGGTTCAGCAAAAAGAGCCGGTTCAATAGCCAGCACAGGCGGGGCCGCTTGGGGCGGAGCCGTTTGCATTGGCGCGGCGACCGGAACAGGCGGCAGCGAGACCGGCTGTGGGGGGGCGGCCTGCGACGGCAGGCGCATCAAACGAAGCAGGGCCATTTCCAAGATCAAGCGGTGCTGATTGGAGCGCTTCGTTTCCTGCTCCGCCGCCGTCAGTGTTTCCAGCGCTTTGAGCAGAGCGGCAGGCGCGAACCGGGCCGCCTGCGCCCGCAGGCTTTCGCTGTCGTCTAAATCGCCTGCCGAGGCCGGCACCGCGCCGACGCCGACAAACAGCATGTCCCGGAACCGATCTGCGAGGCTCTTCAAAAACTGCCGGACATCTTTGCCGCTTTCCAGCACGGTTCCGGCCAGGCCAAACGCCCCGGCGGCATCGGAGTCAGCAATCAGCGTCACCACTTGACGCAGCACGTCTTCGTCAATGGTTCCCAGCACGACGGTGACATCTTTGACCGTAACATGGGTGCGCTCATACGCCAGCACTTGTTCCAGCAGCGAAAGCGAGTCACGGTACGAGCCGTCGGCGGCGCGGGCGATGAGCGTCACGGCGGCGGCATCGGCCTTGACGCCTTCCGCTTTCAGGACTTCCAGAAGCCGCGCCGAAATCTGAGCGACGGAGCCGCGCTTGAACTCGTACACCTGGCAGCGGGACGCAATCGTAATCGGCAGCTTTTCCAGCTCGGTCGTCGCCAGCACAAAGACAACCCGGTCCGGCGGCTCTTCCAGAGTTTTGAGAAACGCATCCATCGCGTCCCGCGAGAGCTGATGGGCTTCGTCAATGATATAGACTTTGTAGCGGCCTTCCATCGGCGGGAACTTGATGGAGGCGACGAGATCACGCACATCGTCCACTTTGCCGTGCGAAGCCGCGTCCATTTCCAGCACGTCCACAAACGACGACGCGGCAATAGACTTGCATGGCCCGCAGACGCCGCACGGCTGCGGGGTGGGGGCCGTATCGCTGCCGTCTGGCCCGATGCAGTTCAGGGCTTTTGCCAGAATGCGGGCGCAGGTCGTTTTTGCCGTTCCGCGTGTCCCCGTAAATAGGTAGCCGGAGGCAACGCGCCCAGCTTGGATGGCGTTCCGAAGCGTTGTCGTGACATGTTCCTGCCCGACCACATCTTCAAACGTCTGGGGCCGATATTTGCGATAAAGGGAGATGTAGGCCATACTCTCTTATTATACCCTAAGCGATGCCCGAAAGATTTTGGAAAAAGTTTGTCCGCTTTGCCGCCTGAGTGTAGATAACAAAGTGAAAGGAGCAAAATTATGGACAGCGACCGGCAGCTACTTCGGCAGTTCACGCAGCACAATTCGCAGGAAGCGTTCGCCGCGCTCACGGCCCGCTATCTCAGCCTCGTTTATTCCACCTGCCGCCGCGAGCTAGGCGACGCGGACCTGGCCGAAGACGTGACCCAGGCTGTCTTTCTGATTTTAGCCCGCAAAGCGCCGAGCCTGCGCCGGGAAGTCGTGCTGTCCGGCTGGCTGTTCCAGACCGCCCGGTTCGCCGCCCGCAATGCCCGCACCCAGGAGACGCGGCGCAAGGCCTACGAGCAGAAAGCCGCCGACACGCTCAGGGAGCAGCAGATGGAGACCGAAGACGCCTGGACCGACATCGAGCCGCTGCTGAACCAGTCGCTGGCGGGTCTGCGGGACGCAGAGCGCGAGTGCGTCCTGCTGCGCTTCTTCCAGGGCATGAGCTTCGCCGAAGCCGGCGCGGCCCTCGGCCTGTCCGAAGACGCAGCCCGCAAGCGTGTCACCCGATCACTCGAAAAGATGCGCCAGTTCTTCGTCAAAAACGGTGTCATCGTCCCAAGCGCCGCTCTCACTGTTCTCTTAACGACTCACGCCGCCAAAGCCGCGCCTATCGGCCTTGCGCCTGCTATTGCTAAGTCAACCGCCGGTGTCCTTGCCGGACACACTGCTACCGCAGCCTTGACCGGCTCGCACGCCTATCAACTCTCGGAAGGAGTTATGAAAGCCATGAAGATTGTTCAAGTGAAAATCGCTGTTGGGATCACGACCTCTGCCGTCATCGGCTTCGGCTTTTACGCCGCTTCCCGCGCCATGACCGTGGCAGCCCCTCATCATCCTGCCTCACTTCTGCTCACTGTCCCGAAACCGGGACACGTTCTCCAGGCGGTTCCCGGCGGCACCTTGACAGCCGGCCAAATCGCGGAACGCTGTCGGGCAACTTATGCCAGTCTGACAACCTATCAAGGGACCTCCACAGTAAATGATCAGACAATACTTGGCGGGACGCCCCATGACTACCAGGCGACGGCATCGATACAGTTCGTTCGCCCCGGCAAGATTTCTGCACAAGGGACCGACATGAGCGGACATCCCTTTAGTTATGTTTCTGATGGTGTGACCACAGAGCAGACCTATCCAACACTTGTAGATTGGGGTCATCGCTGGCAGAAGGTGAGTGGTGACGAGAAAACGAGCAGCACTGAGGCAGCAATCGCCGGTGTTACCGGAACCGCAGCTTGGGCAGCAACAACCGTTCCGGCATTGCTGATTGGGGAAACTTGGGGGTATGCTTTGCCGCTTACGCCTAGAGGCGTGCTGGATCGGGATGTGCGGGAAGATGCTGTTGATGGTCAGTCCTGCTATGTTTTAACAGCTCACTCGGCAACAATACAGCCAGTCAACAAAACTGAGACAGGATCGTTGTGGATTGATGAAAGAACATTTCTGGTGCGTCGGTATGTTCTTGAAGGTGAGGTAGTTACTCAAGCCGTAGTGATCGGCGGGCATTCTATCCCGGCCACAACAATTAAGTCACGCTTAGATCAGCGTTTTACAAACGAGCGCCTCAACCAGCCCATACCTGACAGCACTTTCGCGCTGCCGCCGGTGCAATAGACCAGTGCAGTGAAAATCGACAGCCCCATGTAAAAAACACGGCTAGTCAGCATGCTGATTAGCCGTGTTTTTTATGGCACCGCCTCTCTGGCATCCGTGCTTAAGGTTTGTCCACGTTCAAGAGTGTACCACAAAACAGCCCGCGTCAAGCATTACTTAAAGCAGTCATTTTATTGAGAAGCCCCGGTTATTGAGAAGCCCCGGACAAGGAACGCGGTTCCAGTAGAATAGGGCCGATGTCTAAAGTTTCTACAAGATGCTCCTGTTCTGCGGCACGCCTCGCATCCTCTTCTTCAATGATTTCCTGAATGGTGTATAGCTGCTCGAAGCCGTCGCGCATTTCCTGTTCCTCCGGGTGAGCTTTGAGCCACTTCCGTAGAACTTGTTTCGCCGCATCAATTTCTGACAAGGTTCGTGCGCTTAACACGATTTTTGTGACTTGTTCTCTCGCAGCATCAATATCAACCGACTGAGTCTGCATGGATTGCCTCCTCTTATAAAAATCTTTCGACCTAAAAATCTTTCAGAATGGAATTTGCTGACGAAAAAAGTCGGATAAAACGGATGCGCTTTTGACCCGCAAACAGATTTCCTTGCCCAAAGATAAACGCTGGCCGCTGCCGAATTGGCATACTGAGCAGGTCTAAGAAAAATTGCAGTTCATCGTAATCCAACGCTTGTCTCAACAAATTGAGTTGTTCGATATATTTGTTGTACGGATGCCGTTCTACTCTGAGGGCAAAACCCGTAAGAGCAACGCTAACGCCTAAACGATCAGATATGACAGGGCAAAATTGCCTTTGCAAATATTCGACGATGCCTTCTTCCCAACCGGGCATCGTCCGAAAGTCGATCCCGCTATAACCTACCGAAATGCTATGCAGCGCTTCGTGAATCAGCATAGGCCAGCGTGCGTCTTGGGCGGCGAGTGCGGCGTCAATTTGAATATCGCACATTTGGCGCTTGCGGCCTTTGAACTCGGCGTCTGGCACAAGCTCGACGCGCCCGCTCCAGCGGGAGGGGAGGCCGGTTAGCTCGGTCAGGATCAAGACGATGTCGCCTAATTCTTTTTGCGTCCGTGCTTGTAGGTCATCCATAACGCAGAGTGTACCACAAAAATAGCCCGCTTCAAGTAACACTTGAAGCGGGCATTTTGCTGAGTAAAATGGCTTTGATGGGCTGCCACGGACGCACACGGGCCACGGCCCTTAGCGCTGCTGCGTTCCCACCCTGACGCGGTTCGGTTGTCGTCCATTGCGCCGGGGCAGTCCACCGGAATTATTGTACCTCATGCAAGGCGCTTAATGGAAGTCTTTTTCCCCTTTGCCAAGAATGTCGTCGCGGGTCAGCGTGTACGTCTTTGCCAAGTAACGCAGGCCGGCAATTGGAGTGACGAAGCTCGGCAGCAACGCTTTGCCATCCGAGACGACTAAATAACGCGGGTCGAAAACGGCTTCGCCCTTCCAGCCGATCCGGTCCTGGACCTGAATGGGCGTGTCGTTCGGGTTGTTCGGCATGAACCAAACGGTGACGGTGTAGGCAGGCGCTTTGAACGAATACATATCGGGGTCCTGGCTCATGTCAATCTTCCGGCCCTGGTCGCCGCCGATCTTGCCGCCGCGCACGGAGACCGCATCCTGCATGATCGTGACGTTCGGGGCCACGGCGCTGCTGAGGGTATAGCTCTGGATCACAGGCCGGACATAGCCTTTGTCCTGCAAGATAATCTCAATACGCGCCCCGTCTACCGGACCAAAGGTGCGCTCGCCGGTTTCCAGCACGAACTTGGTCGCGCCGATGACGTTGATCTTGCCTTTCAGAACAAAAACTTTCGGAGCGACCCGGACAAGCTCCGGCTGGAAGTCCATATTGACCGGCGTTTTGTCGTCAATGGGCCGGAACTTCATGCGTCCTTGCAGCTCCCGAACCTGCTTCTGGGCAATCTGAAGGTCCTGCGCTTCGGCAAAGTCGCCTGCGCCTTTCTTCTGAATCAGCAGATTATGAACCGCAAGGCACTGGTTCCACTGGTTCAGCGCCGCTGGAATATTCCCTTCGGCTTCCAGCGCGTGCGCGTAGCCGTGGCCCACCGTCATCACGCCTTTGTCCACTTTGTCAAAGTTCGTCTGGTCATTGAGGTTTGTCGAATCGTCTTTGACCACTTTCCAGCCCTCAGCGAAAGACGATGCCGATTGGGGATAATCGGCGATCTTGCGGAAGTAGTGGACAAACGCCTCATCGGAATACAAATCCGGCTCGCCTGGGTTATTGGCGATGCCTTCTTTGATAAGCGCCAGTGACAGCGGGATATAACGCCGGTCGGAGCGCTCCTGCGAGTCCGTGAAGTTGTAGTCCATGTGCCACGCACCGGTCTCGTAGACATCAATCTGGTGCGGGTCGAGCCAGGTAATGACCCGGATCAAGGGCATGATGGCAGCGTAATCGCCGTTATGGAAAAACTCGTCGGTGCGGACCCAGAGCATTCCTGCCACCGCCTCGCGGAAGCCGGTGAACGCGCCGAGGGCGAACTCAATCGGCAGGTTCTGGCCGGCCTGAGAAACGGTCTTAGCCGGGGCGTAATTTTTGTTGTAGATTGGATCAATGCGGGACTGCAGGAACGCCACTGGAATAAACAGCAGCAGAGCGGCAATGAGAATTTGGATGCGTCGCGATTGAGAGTTCATAAAAGTGCTTTAAACCTCCCGGCGGTCAAAGATAACGGTTCCGGCCATCAGCAGAATGACTGTGTAAAGCAGGGCATAAATCACGGTCATTAAAATATAAGCCGGCTCGTGGGAAACGGAGACGCTCGGATTAATAAAGGGGTTCTGAATGCCGTAGTCGCTGAAATTGGGGACGAGCAGATGCAAGAATCGCAGCGGGCCGTCGGCCGGCAGCAGGCCGCTTCCGAGGAGCCAAACGCCAAACGTCAGAAAGAAGCTGACGACCGACGGCAGAAAAGTGGAAAAAAACATGGCGACCGCGCCCAGAAGCGTCAGTTCCAGGAAGATCATCAACAGGTTTTTCAGCAGCGCCAGGTCGGTAAACGCGACCGGCTGGCCGTACTGAATCAGCTTCGCGGTCAAAATCGCCAGGAAGATTACCCCCATGAGCGCGATGTTGGTTAAGACGGTCATCAGGCCGCCCAAAAACTTGCCGGTCAAGTATTGGTAACGCTGAACGGGCTTGGACAGAACGCTATAAATCGTGCGGCGCTCAATCTCAGCGGGGATCAGGGTGATATACAAAATAATGCTGATAAATACCCCGACCAGCGAGATAACTCCGAGGCCCAGGCTCTTGGTGACGTTGAGGTCGCGCGTCGGCGCGAGTGCGCTGAACGCGACGCCCATCAGCATAATCGCCAGGCCGCCAAACAGGAAAACAAGCAGGATTTTGCGGCGGATCGCCTCGCCAAACGTGCTGGAAGCCAGCAGCCAAATGGTATTCACGAGGAAACCTCCATCGATTCCGCCGTGGACGGAACCGCAAAATTCGTGCCGCTTTCCACTTCGCCCTGATGCACCACTTCGTAGAAAATGTCCTCCAACGTGCGCCGCGTCTGGGTCATGGAAACCACGTCGCCGCCCGCGCTCCGCACCCAGTCCAGCACCTGGTTTTTGCTTTCCACCGAGGCGCTGGTGATCAAAATCAGCGTTTCGCCGATCTGCTCGTTTTTCGTTGTAATCTTGCTGAGCTGGGCTTTCTGAGCATCCGAGGCTTTGACATGCTCGGCGACAATCTCGACATTGCCGCCGGCAATCAGATCGTCCACATGGCCGAGTCGCCGGATTTTGCCGCCGTGCAGGATGGAAACCCGGTCACAGACAAGCTCAACGTCGGACAACTGATGCGACGACAAAAAGATGGTTCGGCCTTCGCTCTTCAAATGAAGAATGAGGTCTCGAATGTCTCGGTGGGCGACCGGGTCAAGCCCCGAAGTCGGCTCATCAAAGAACAAAATCTTGGGATCATTAATCAGCGCCTGGGCAATGCCAACGCGCTGGAGCATTCCTTTGGAAAACGAGCGGAGGGGCTTTTTGCCGGTCTGGTTCAGGCCGACCAGCTCCAGCAAATAGTCAACGCGCTTTTGCTTGGCGGCTCCGGTCAGCCCAAATAGGCTGCCGTAAAAGCCGACCACTTCGTTCGCGGTCATATGCTCGTAAAAGTAGGGCGATTCGGGCAGATACGAGATTTTCTCTTTGACGTCGATGTCGCCGGCAGGCTTGCCGAGAACCAGCACTTCGCCGGAAGTCGGGAAAATTAGGCCCAGCAGGGTCTTGATGGTGGTTGTTTTGCCCGCCCCGTTTGGCCCCAGAAATCCAAAAATCTCGCCTTCGTACACGTCCAGGCTGATATTATTGACCGCCGTGACTTTCTTGTACTGCTTGACGAGGTTCTTGATTTCAATGGCTTTGGAATAGCCGCCGTCCGCGCCGTTGCGGGCCGACGGCAGCGGCACGGCCGAAGTAGTGTCATTTGCCATAGTAGGTGACTGCGTTCCTTTGTCGAAGTAAGATAAGATAGCATTTCGAAGTACGGGGAAAGATGTCGCTTTTGTGCCGGGTTGGGGGCGAAATTAGGAAAAAAGCCAATTGAAACAAACACGGCGCGGCGACGCTGCCCACTTTCGTAGTATACAACGCCCCGCGCCTGTCTGTCAAGAAATCTGCAGCAGATGTTTAACCGCAGATGTTTAACCGCAGATGTTTATTGGTAACGGATGTCGTCCAGGTAAAACGTCACCGGGGAACCGGTCGCGCCGAGGGTCCAGACGAAGCCGGTCACGATGCGGGACATGTTCTGGCCTGACGCCGGGATGGAATACTGCTTCCAGGCTTTGGTCAGCACGAGTTTGTCTAAACTGCCTTTGCCGGTGTCATGGTACGGCTTGTCCTTGCCGATGAGGCCGAATGCAAACGAGACGACCTCGCCGCCTTTGCTGCCCCTGGCCCAGAACGTCAGCTTCTTTGCGCCGGTCAGATTGAGGCCGCCGGGCTTTGCCCCCCAATCATTCGCCGGGTTCTGCCAGACAACGCCGCCCCACTGGGCTTTGGCGGTGTAGCTGACTTTGAGGCAAGTTTTGCCGGAATGCGGGGCGTCGGTGGACTTTTCGTCCATTTTGATCGCCCCGGTGTTTCCCATGTAGCCGGACGGCGTGAACGGCTCGGCATGTCCGGCGTCCGAGTAGAGAGTGAGCGGCAGCGCGGCTTTCTTAACGGCGTCGCCGTGCGCCGCGAGGCCGCTTAGTATCAAAAGGCCCGCAAGCGGGCAGAGGAGATTAAGTTTCATAAGTTGTTAAGTATTCGGTTGGGAGCCGTGGCAATTAGGAGCCGTGGCAATAAATTGCTCGGCTGTGGGGCGCAGACGCCTAATGTCCGCCTTCGCGGACAAGGAGCAGAAAAGAGGGTGCGGCAAGCAGCACCCCTACAACATGCCCTAATCTTTGTCCGCGAAGGCGGAGGCTTTATTGGGGTGACACTCGGCGTCTGCGCCCCATAGCGTAGGACTTCAGTCCCACGCGCATTCTCAGCTGCATCCGTCACTGGTACTGAATGTCGTCCAGATAAAACCGCACGGATTTTCCGGGCGCGGCCAGCGTCCAGGCAAAGCCGGTCTTGATTTGAGACAGGTCTTTGCCGGTCAGGCTGATCGTATACTGCTTCCAGTCTTTGGTCAGCGTTGCCACGACTTTGCCGGTGGAGCTGTCGGAATAGGCGGCGTCCGGGCCGAGCAGGCCGTATAGGAACGTCACCACTTCGCCGCCCTGGTCGCCTCTCGCCCAGAACGACAGCGTTTTAGCTCCGGTCAAGTCGTAGCCGCCCGGCAGCTTGCCCCAGTCGTTGACCGGGTTCTGCCAGACCACGCCGCCCCAGTTGTCAATATACGTGTAGTCTGCCTGCAAACAGGTCTTCCCGGAATGCGGCTGCACCGTGCAGGCTGGGTTCATTTTGATGGCCGCCGTGGTTCCCATGTAGCCCGACGGGATATACGGCTGCGGGTCGCCGTTCTCGGCGTAAATCACCAGCGGCAGGACTGCTTTCTTGGCCGCGCTTTTCGCGGCGTCCAGCGACACGTTGGCGACTGCCGCGCCGCCGTGGGCGTTATGGACATAGGCATACAGGCGGTACGCGCCGGGGGCCGCCGGCATCTTGACGACGGCGGCTTTGAGCGTGCCGGAAACAATCGCGTCCGGGTAAAGCGGCGGCTTGTTTTCGTGGCCGCCGCCTGTCTTGTAAAGTTCCGGGTCCGCCTGCATGACCCACTTGACGGTGAGCGGATCAGACTGCGGGTCGGACGCATCCAGCGTGACATGCACCGTGTCGCCGGGCGCGGCCTGGGCGGAGCCGTCTACCGACAGGCTGCCGATGACCGGGCAGAGCGAAGCCGGCGCATGGCCGGACCAGAGCGTCGTCAGCGTGTCCACCCCGGCCAGCTTGGAACCGTCGGGCAGCAGCAGGCCGTACCAGGTGGCGGTCGCTTCCTGCTTGTTGCCCCAGGCAAACGCATACGATCCTAAACATAGCGGCTGGTTCAAGACAGCCTTCTCATAGGTGGACTTGTAGCGGGCGGCTTTCTCGGTAGAAGTCAGCTCCGGCACGACGCCCCAGGCGTTCCGGCCGCTTTCCCAGGTTCCGGGCGGGCCGTACTCGGTGATGACATAGGGCTTGGTCCCGCCTGCCGCCGCGTAGCGCTGGCCGATGGACGGCCCGCCGCCGTAAGAGTTAATCCCGACAATGTCAATGTCCGGGCAAAGCGCGTTGATCTGCTTGACTTTATCGCCGCCCAGCTCCGCCACGACGGTCATGGTCGGGTGGTTTGGGTCAAGCGTGTGGGCCATCTTCGCCATGTCTTCAATGGCGTTCCACATGGCCGCGTTGTCTTCGTTGCCGCCGGTTTCCATTTCGTTGCCGAGCGCCCAGGCCAGCAGGGCAGGGGAGTTCCGGTACTGCAAAATGGCTTTCCGGGCATTCTCTTTTTGGGCCGCAACCGCGCTGGCGTTGTCCCAGTGGAAGCCGTTGTCCGTATGCCCCAGCCAGATGCCGACCGTCACGGACATGCCGAGATTTTGCGCCTGGTCAAGCTGCCCCTGCGTGTTGCTGCCCACGCCCCAAGTGCGCCAGGAGTTCCCGCCGTCGGCCTTCAAATCTGTTTTGGAGCCGTCGCCGCCCGCACCTTTGATAAAGTACGGCTGGCCGTCCCGAAGAAGCTGAAAGCCGCCGCCGGTCTTGACAACTTTGACGGCGTCCGCCTGCGCTGGAGACTGGTGCAGCACCCCGGCGCTCGGCGCGAGAGCCGCCGCCGCGATGCCGCAGACCAGCCACGAAGCGCGTGTTCGTATCCGCGTGTGTTTCATTTGTTCCTCGTTGGTTGTAACTTTGTATGTAAAAGAGACCTCACCCCGGAACTGCGTTCCGACCCTCTCCTTAACAAGGAGAGGGTGGGCGCGAAGCGACCGGGTGAGGTTTCCCCTGCTCTCTCCCTACGGCTGAACGACGTTCATCGTCGGCTCTGTACCGGATTTACCTGCCTGGTAAGTCATACCATTTCCGCCGACGAACGAACCTGTAGCAATGGTAGACTGTGCGCCCCAGATCGCAGATGGACGATAAAACTTGGAGTGGCCGTCAGCAAAAGAGTAATTCGCACCATCCACATGGCGACGTGACTCCCCATCTGGAATTGTTCCAAAGCCGTACCCGTTCGCGGCTGTCGGCTGCTGGCAGTTATAGTCTCCGCCATCCTTGTTAATGGCACGGAACTTGCAGTAAAAGCCGTTGTTGTAAGGGTAAGAGTTCGTGGCGTCGAAGGAGCTGGAGTCCCCAGCAATAATCGTGCTGGACGGCTGAACCACTTGCGCGAGGGTGACACCGCCGGCATCTGTGATGGGGCCATTGCTGCTTGCATACGGATCACCGTGCGGAGCACCGAGCATACTGTTGTAAAAGTAGCTGGTATAAACGCCTGCGGTGTAATCTCCGTTGCCGAAATTGTAGCCGGTGTATTTCGGGTCAGGGATTTGAGTTTTGGGGTCATCCGGGCAGTGAAGAATTTGTATGCTCTTGGTGTAGGGCAGAAGTGCATCAAAGAAGCCGACTGCGGTACCATTGCCGGTTCTCGCTACACCGCCAGGATCACTAAACGTGCCAACGCCGGTGCCTTGATAGCCACCAGTCGCCTTTTTGCCGACCCATATCTGGATGCCTGGGAAAGTCTCATCGCTATCCTGTACATACTGAGTAGCGGCAAGACCAATCTGTTTCTGGTTGGACAAACAAGTAGTGCGGCGGGCATTCTCGCGCACTTTCTGGAAAACCGGGAAAAGAATGGCGGCGAGTATCGCGATAATGGCGATGACGACGAGCAGCTCGATGAGCGTAAAGCCTCGTGAGGCTTTGGACGATGGGGTCTTCATGGACTTTTTCTCCTTGCGAACAGAATGCGAACCGAAAATTGAACGGGCAATGAAAGAGTAGTCAAACAGGGCTTTGTTGCATAAATCAAGAACCATGACATAAATGTCACGGCTAGGGTTTTATTAGGGTATTCAGCGCAGACGCTAACAAACACCGCTTCGCGGGGTTAAGACAAGAATCGGAAAACAATTACAATCCCAGTGCCGCGAAGCGGTACTTCTTAGCGTCTTCGCTGAATAGCCGTGTGTTTCAACACATGGTTTCTATCAGATTTTGGGAAAAACGCATTTATGCAACAATGCCGTCAAACGGTATTTCCCAAGCATAATCGGACGGGCAGACAAACCTCCTCGGTTGAATTGAGAGCTGAAATACTGGCAGGCTCCGCAGCCGGGTTGATCATCGTCAGCAGCAGCTCCAGCGCGCGGGCGGCGACTTCTTCCCAGGGACACTTCACCGTGACCAAGTCCCAAAGCGGGACGTACTCGGACTGAAACCCGTCAAACCCGGCAACCGCCAGGGTTTCCGGGACAGCCACACCCTGAACGCGGCACTCGCGCAGCAGATGGTACGCGGAGCGGTCATTCCAGCAGGCAACCGCGCAGGGCGAGGGCAGGGTACGCAGGAAGCGCACGGTTTCCACAAGATCGGTTTCGCAGACGCGCAGTACGGACCACTCGCTTGGCGGAACTGCATAGCGGCGGGCTTCCGCGACGAAGGCCGCAGCGCGGCGCTCCACCGAAGTCAGCTGCTCATCGGGCGCGATAAACACGAACCGGCGCAGGCCGCGCTCCCAAAAGTAGGCCATCAGCTGCCGCATTCCGTCGGCATCGTCGCAGGTCACGGCGGGCAGATGCGGCAGCCGGTCCGCCACCGCCACGACCGGCAGCGGCGACAGGCCGAGCATGGCCGCCAGCGGGTCATCGGCGTTTGCGTGCAGGATGAGACCATCAATGCGCCCGTCGCGCAGCGTGCCGAACATCTCTTCGGCGGAGCGTCCGCCGCGGGCGCTGTGCAGCAGCAAATCTAGCCCCCGCGCCTCGCAGCAGCGCTGCAACGCGCCGATGATCGTGCCTAAAAAAGCGTTTCGCGCATCGTAGTCGTGGTTCGTATACAGCCCGACAATCCCGGTGCGGCCCCGCCGGAGCGACCGGGCGACGGCGTTCGGCTGGTAGCCGAGCCGGGACGCCGTTTCCAGCACCCGCCGCCGGGTTTCCGCCGCGACCCGGTGCCGGGGATCGCCGCTGAGAATCCGTGATACGGTCGGCTGCGAGAGCTGCAGCTCACGCGCAATGCTTTTGGCCGTCACCGGCATTTTCGCTCTCCACTTGGTCTTTGCCTATCAGTCTTTGCACATACGAATACGCACGAACACTCCCATTATACCAAAGATGGCATGAATGTCAAGGGAAACACAAAAAAAGATTGGCAGGCGGCTCAGGACGCAGCGATTGGAGCGGCGGCACGCTCACTGCGCGGCAGGACGGACTGCGTGATGAACAGAGAGACAAGCGCCGCCGCGACGCCGCACCAGAAAGGAGCGTGGTAGCCGAACCGGTGCCAGAGCAGGCCCCCGGCCACGGGAATCACCACCGCCGCGATATGGTTCATGGTCTGGCCCATAGACAGGCTCGGCGTCATCTCGCCGGGCCGGACAATGCGGTTCAAATACGTCGTGATGCCGACGCCGAACGAGAACAAAATGCTGTCAAAGACCCAGAGGCACTCCAGAACCAGGACGTTCTGCACCAGCGCATAGCCCGCAAAAGTCAGCGCAATCGCCGAATAGTAGAACGACATCGAGTAGCGCTCGCCGATCCGATCAATCAACCGGCCGACCGGCGCGGCGACCACGAAGGACGCCACGGCGTTCAGCAGCATCAGCGTCGTAATCTGCGCCAGCGGCACATGCCACTGCTCGACCAGCGCAAACAAGGCAAACGTCGTGAAAATTTGACGCCGAAAGCCTTCCAAGAACGTCAGTCCATAAAACAGGCCGTATTCGCGGCGCATCAAGAGGCGCGGGCGATTGCGCGTGGTAGACGCCCCCGACATCGGCAGCAGGCACGCGCCGCCCGCGAAGATAAACAGCGCCGCCAGAGTGAAAAAAACTTGGTACGAGACATGTCCGACCCCTAAACGAACCGACACAAACGCCAAAATTGCCGCGCCTGCCCCGACCGCGCCCATGCGCCCCAGATGCCGCCCGCCTTCCAGGCCCGACGCCAGCGCCAGCGGAATGGCGGAGGACGACGTAAACCACTGGTGCATGAAGACCGACCAGAAGACCGTCACCAGCACCAGCTCGCCGTAGGAATGCACAAACCCGGTCGCCGCCACGCCCAGAGCGCTCATGCAGAGACACAGCGCCGCAATCCGGGCCTCGGCGAACCGGGCGAAAACCGCCGCGATGCCGACCGCCAGCAGCCCCGGTATCTCGCGGGTTGACTCCAACGCGCCCATTTGAATTGGGCGGACGCCCAGCGTCTCTGTAATAAAGTTGATAAAGACCGCGCCGTAAACGGCAAAGCCGAAGCCGAACAAAAAAACGGCGGCGGAAAACAGCCGCCAGTCGCGGTGCAGCACGGCGGGCGCTGTCAGGGCGGCTGAATTCTGGGTATGAGGTGGGGTAGAGGACATCGGAGGCTAGTATACCTAATTTCGCCATCATTGCTGCACCGGCACTGAAGATTGGCAAACGTAACCTTATCCTCAGTCACGTAGTGACTTTCACTCCATAGTAGACCGGCACTTCCAGTGCCGGTAAATCAATTACCGGGAAAATGCGAAAACTGCTGACTTGGCATGGTCTATGCACTAGGAAAAGCAACTCTCACGCAAACAGGACGAAGACTCAGCCGTCGCCGTCCACGACTTTCTGAAATCACGATTTCCGTGATTGTTTCTATCCAGCACTTGAGAGAGGTGAAACCGATGGCCCTGATTCGCACCTGCCGTTTGGCGTCCCGCAGCGGACGCCCCAAATTCGTTCCCGGAGGGATGGCCTGCGCGGCTTCCGGCCGCCGCGCCTCGTTTGTGCCGACCTCGTTCCCGCTGTCTTCCACGCTCAAGCGCGTTGCCGGGGCGATGGCCTCGCCCCTGCGCCGGATGCCGGTTCCCACGTGATTTTCCGCCCTGCCCCGCGCCGGCTTTTCGCTGACGCGGGGCTTTTTGCCGTCAAGTTTAAGCGGCACTTGTCTATGGTGACAACTCCCCGTGGCTAAAGAATAAATCCTAAAGCCAGGGACTTCTATCGACTTTACGAACGCATTATTGCCCTAATGCGGTTTTTCTTGCCCGTAGCAGCAAGGCTAGTGTGCAAGTCCTGTCCTTGAGAACTGCCCGTGCAGACTTTATCGATATTTTCTGGCGTTCACGTTCTTAGCGTTCTTGGTCTTAGGGTTTCTGGCCGAAGCGAAAACCCAAAACAGAAAACGCACAAACGGTCTATCTCCAGGGTACGGGAGGTGCATGACGGGTGCAGAGAGCAAAGACGATTGTAAACATTATACCCGATTGGAACAAATCGGAACGATAAAGGCCCGAATATCATGTCCTCGGAAGGACATGGAGCCTTACATCCCCGTGGCTACCCCAATAAAACCCTACCCCAATAAAACCCTACCCCAATAAAACCCTACCCCAATAAAACCCTAAAGCCAGGGGCCTTTCGGCTCATTCATGGTAAAAGCCACTGCGAACAGGCAAAGTAGAAAGCGGAACAAGCTATGCGAATTGTTGGACTGGAAGAACATTTTACGACGCCGGAAATCGCCCAGGCGCTTCAAAATCTGCCGCCCGATCAGCGCGACGACAGCCAAATGATGTCGCAGTCCGAGACGATCCACTCTCGCCTGATAGATTTAGGCAACGAGCGGCTTCGGCAGATGGACGATATTGGGCTGGAGCGGATGGTGATTTCGGTCACGGCCCCCGCCACGCAGATACTGTCGCCGAGTGAGGCTGTCCCGCTGGCGCGTCAAGCGAACGACCGCCTGGCCGCTGCCGTCAAGGCCCATCCCGACCGCTTTTCCGGCTTTGCGACCCTACCGACTTCCGACCCGTCGGCATCGGGCAGGAGTTCGAGCGCACCGTGCAGGAATTGGGCTTTCTCGGAGCGATGATTAACGGGCGCTCCGGCGACAAGTATTTGGACCACCCGGACTATCGCCCGCTCCTGCAAAAAGCGGCGGATTTAGGTGTTCCGATTTACATTCACCCGCAGATCGCGCCCCGGCAAGTCCGAGCGCTTTATTACGACGGCTTTGACGAAAAAGTCAGCATCGGCTTCGCGTCGGCGGGGCTGGGCTGGCACATAGAAGCGGGAATTACCGGCCTGCGCCTCATTTTGGCCGGCGTCTTTGACGAGATTCCCAGCCTGCAAATCATTCTCGGCCATTGGGGCGAAACGATCACATTTTACCTGGAGCGCATTGATAAGTTATCGATGTTCGCTGAAAATCTGAAGCGACCCGTCGCTGACTATTTCCGCCACAACTTTTACGTCACCGGCAGCGGCATTTACCATACACCCTACCTGCTGGAATGTATTCGAGTGCTGGGAGTGGACCGCGTGATGTATTCTTCGGATTATCCGTTTGAGTATGGCGGCGGCGGCATTGGCAAAAAATTCTTAGAAGATGCCCCGCTTTCCTATGATGACAAGCTGAAGATCGCCCACGTCAATGCGGAAAAACTGCTGAAGCTGAAATCGCACGGCATGGAGTTGTCATAGGACTGCGTTGACATAAGGCTGCCTAAGATGCTACTATTTGCCTATGACTGACTTCATTTTGCGCGGCGGCACGGTCTATGATGGCCTCGGCGGTCCCGGCATTGCGGCGGATGTTGGGGTGACGGGCGACCAAATCACGGCCATCGGCGATTTGTCCCAGGAGCCGTCCGGACAGGCCCTAGATGTCACCGGCCTTGCCGTCGCGCCCGGCTTTATTGACATTCATACGCACTCGGATTTCTCGCTGCTGATCAACCGTCCCATGCGAAGCTCCATCGCGCAGGGCGTCACGACGGAAGTCGTCGGCAACTGCGGCACGTCTATTGGTTTAGTCACGACAAGCGATGTGTTCGCCCAGGAGCGCCGCTGGGCCGAGCGTGGGGGAACTGCTCTGGATTGGTCTCGCCTGAGCGAGTATCTCGCCCATGTGGAAGACGGCGGCGTCGCCTGCAACATCGCAACGCTGGCGGGACACGGCACAATTCGAAAAGCCGTGATGGGCTTTGACGACCGCCCGCCGGCGGCGAGCGAGCAGGCCCAAATGGAGCGCATTCTGTCCGAAGCGCTCTCCGACGGCGCGATTGGCCTGTCTACGGGGCTGGAATATCTGCCCGGCGGCAATGCCAGGCATGACGAAATCGCCGCGCTTGCGAAAGTCGCCCGTGATGCCGGCGGCTTTTACGCCACCCATATTCGCAATGAAGGCGACACGCTGGTCGAAAGCATACAAGAAGCGCTGAATGTCGCCGAAGCCACCGGCATTGCGCTCCAACTGTCCCATCACAAATCCGAAGGCCGGGCCAACTGGGGCAAGCCTCACATCACCCTGCCGATGATGGCCGCCGCCCGCGCCGCCGGTCTGGACGTTCTGACCGACCAGTACCCGTACACCGCGTTTATGACCGGCCTTTCCGTTATTCTGCTGCCGCACTGGGCCAAAGAAGGCACGATAGACGAAATGCTGGCCCGCCTGCGCGGGGCCGATACCCGCGCCCGCATTCTGGCCGAGATCGCCGCCGAACCCTGGGACTGGAACACCGTGCAAATCGGCATTGCCCGGAACCGCCGCGAGACGCAGGGCCTCACCATGACCGAGCTGGGCCGCCATGCCGGCAAGTCGCCCGCCGAAGCCGCGCTCGACTTACTGCTCGACGAAGAAGGCTTTGTCGCCGCCGTCCACTTCGCCATGTCCGAAGACGACGTTGAGTTTATCCTGCGCGATCCCCACACCATGATCGGCTCCGACGGCGTCGCCAACGACCCCGCCAGCGAAATGGCCGAAGACAAAACCCACCCCCGCACCTACGGCACCTTCCCCCGCGTCTTCGCCCACTACGTCCGAGGCCGTGAAGTTCTCTCGCTCAGTGAAGCCGTCCGCCGCATGACCAGCCTCCCCGCCCAGCGCCTGAAGCTCACGGACCGGGGCGTTCTCAAAGTCGGCGTGAAAGCAGACATCACCGTCTTCAATCCCACGACTATCGAAGACTGCGCGACATTCGCCGACCCGCATCAGTTCCCCGCCGGCATCCACCATGTCCTAGTGAATGGGCGAATAGCCATGCAGAACGGGGTGCAGACAGATGTTCTTTCGGGGCGAATGCTGCGGCGAGGGTAAACCTTAGCTCCCAGTGTGTTTGACTAGCTCATAGTAGTAGCATAGCCCCGCATCAGCTCGGATAAAGAAGATAGCAAAGGTCGACCGCGTCTTTGAGCGGCAGTTTCAGTGCGTCCCGAAGCGTTTTTATTGCGTTAATTCTCTGCCCTGTGTGAATATATTGATGGATAGCTTTGCGCTCTGCTTGTGTCAAGTTTCGTGTCATTGCGGGGACCCGCTCACGCAGAAGACAAGTCGAGCAGGGTTCAAACTGCCGTGCATGTTCCGCGTTGTCCCGGTCGCGCTGCCGCTCGAAAATGACGTCCTGCAACGACGCAGACAATCTTTGGACTTCATCACGTAGTTCTTTAATGTCGGCCTCGTGTCGGTCAGTCTTCGCCACAAGCGACATGACTAGCTTGGCGTACTTGTAAGTATCTTGCCACCAGGGCATAATGGTATCACCGCCTCAGCATTCGTTCGATAGAGTCAAGAATGACTTCTGTTTCCGCTCGCAGCCGGTCAATCTCTGGTCGTCGTGCATCCATACGGGCGAGTGTCTTCTCCGCTTCGATGTACATCTCATCTAACTCCGCTCTCATTTGAGCGATTTCTTCGGCGGACGGTTCAGCCATTGGATCGGCGGTCAAAGTGCTGTTCATCGTGTTCACCTCTAGGTCCAGTATACCACTAATTATGGCTTGTCCAGCAAAGCCAGTTTCAGCACCTGGTCGGCGTGGGTGACCGGCTCGAATGTCATTTCTGACTTGATGTTTTCAGGCAGGTCCTCTAAATCTTTTTCGTTCTCGGCGGGCATCAAAATGGTGCGGATGCCGGCGCGGTGGGCGGCCAGCACTTTCTCTTTGAGGCCGCCAATCGGCAGGACACGCCCGCGCAGGGTGATCTCGCCGGTCATAGCGATGTCTTTGCGAACAGGGCGGCCTGTCAGCGCCGATGCCAGCGCAGTCGCCAGCGTGATGCCCGCCGAAGGGCCGTCTTTGGGAACCGCGCCCGCCGGGACATGAACGTGTATCTCTAAATGCTCGTTGAAGTCAGGGGCTAACCCCAGCATTTCGGCGCGGGAGCGGACATAAGACATGGCGGCCTGCGCGGACTCTTTCATCACGTCGCCAAGCTGGCCCGTTAAGATGAGGCGTCCGTCTTTACCCTTCATCGGCGAGACTTCAATGGCAATCACGTCGCCGCCGGCTTCCGTGTAGACCAGGCCAGTCGCCGCGCCGATTTCGTCTAGTTCTTCCATGACCCCGTAGTGGTATTTGCGGGAGCCAAGCAGCTCGCGCAGCTCGGCGTCGCCAACGACTACCGGCGCGGTATCACCCTGCGCGACCTTTCGCGCGATTTTGCGGCAGACGGACGCCAGCTCGCGCTCAAAGTTTCTGACGCCCGCTTCGCGGGTGTGTTCCCGAATGATTTTGCGAACGGTAGCTTCGGGAATGGTGAGCATGGCCTCGGTCAAGCCGTGGTCTTTGATCTGTTTTGGGATCAAGAACGCTTCGGCAATCTGCACTTTTTCGTCTTCGGTGTAGCCGGAGAACGAAATGACTTCCATGCGGTCGCGCAGGGCCGGGGGGATTGGGTCCAATAAGTTTGCCGTCGTCAGGAACATGACTTCCGATAGGTCAAACGGCGCTTCCAGATAGTGATCCGAAAACTCGCTGTTCTGCTCCGGGTCCAGCGCTTCCAAGAGTGCCGACGACGGATCGCCCCGGAAGTCCGACCCCATCTTATCAATTTCGTCCAGCACGAACACCGGATTGCGCGTTCCGGCCTGCTTGAGGCCCTGCAAAATGCGCCCCGGCATGGCCCCGATATAGGTGCGGCGATGGCCGCGTATCTCGGCCTCGTCGCGGACGCCGCCGAGCGAAATGCGGACAAACTTGCGGCCCAATGCCCGTGCAATGCTTTTGCCGAGGCTGGTCTTGCCGACGCCGGGCGGGCCGACAAAGCAGATAATCGGGCCTTTGAGCGTTCCCGCGAGTTGCCGCACGGCGAGAAACTCTAAAATGCGCTCTTTGACTTTCGCCAGGCCATAGTGGTCTTCGTTGAGAATATCTTCGGCAGCGCCGACGTCCAGTGTTTCTTTCGAGATGACCGACCAGGGCAGGGCCAGCAGCGTGTCCAGGTAGCTCCGAATGACGACGCCTTCCGGCATCCCGAACGGCATCTTTTCAAGCCGCTCAATTTCTTTCGCCGCCCGCTCGGCGACTTCTTCCGGCAGCTTGGCGTCTAAAACTTTGGTTCGGTATTCGTCCACCTCGCTTTGGCGTTCGTCGCGCTCGCCTAGCTCCTGCTGAATGGCCTTCATCTGCTCGCGGAGCAGAAACTCGCGCTGAGTTTCGCCCATTTCTTTCTCCACGCGGGAGCGGATATTCTTCTGGATTTGCAGGATTTCGAACTCTTTGGTCAGCAGCAGGCTAAGACGCTGAAGCCGCTCCTGCGGGTCGAGTATTTCCAGCAGTTCTTGTTTCGTCTCGACCCGCAGCGACGGCAAATGCCAGGCGATATGATCTGCCAGGCTGCCGGGGTCTTCAATGTTCAGCAGCGTCACCACGACTTCCGGCGGAATGTTCTTGCCGGTGTTCGCAATCTGCTCGAACTGCCCCATGACCGAGCGCATCAGCGCTTCAGCTTCCAGCGCCGAGATGGGAGCCGTCGGCAGCCGCTCGATTAGGACCTGAAAGTACGGCTCTGTTTGCAGCCAATCGGTGACGCGCACCCGCTCTTTGCCTTCCAGCATGACGCGCGCCGTACCGTCAGGGACTTTGAGTATCTGGATAATCTCGGCGACAATGCCGATCTCATGCAGGTCTTCCGCGTCCGGGTCTTCCGTGGCAACCTGCCGCTGGGCCATCAGCAGGATATGCTCGCTCCCGGCCATCGCTTCATCTAAAGCACGGACAGACTTTTCGCGTCCGACAGACAGCGGAAAGATAATGCCGGGAAAATGGACAATGTCGCGGATTGGCAGCAGGGGAAGCTCATTCGGGAACGGCGCAGGCGTCGGCGTCTCTGCCGCAGACCGCTTGGTCGGGGTTTTTTTCGCGCGAGGCGCGGTGGAAGGGGTTCGGGCCATAAGAAAGTGAAATACCTTTGTAACTGACGTTGGGCGCGGTCGAACCGCACATGGCACCCGGCCTTGAAAGGCCGGGCTAGAAGGGTACAAAGCCCCTCCGGGGCTGGATGCTCATTACCGCAAGCTACCCTTCAAGCCCGGAGGGCTTTTGTAAACTTTTAGCCCGGCCTTTCAAGGCCGGGTCTCGATAATCCAGGTCTGGCCTTGCAGATGAAGCTGCTGAAAGTGTACCTCATCCATGTTCGACACCTGTCCATCTGCAAGCAATACGTTTCGGTTGGCATGGTGTGGAAAGAGAATGCTGCTTTGAGAATGATGTGGCTGGCTGTCCCAGCAGATAACGTCTATCGCTTTCGGTGCTTTGAGCAGCCGGTACTCATAGCCCATCGTCGTATAGGCAGGCGTTACGTCAATGCCGGATTCGGGGCAGACAAAGACATTCTCGCTTTGGGTAACTGGCAGAAGCGCCTTTAGCGTAGGCGGCATCTTCCCACCATGAGTGTCCTGGTAAATGCGAACCGCAAGCCCAATTTGGTGCAACTGCGCTCTACAGGACGCCGCCCGCGCACGATATTTGTTGTAACTGATAAAATCCTGGGTAGCAGCCGGAATGGCAAGCATCAGTAACCCAAAAACTAGCAGCCCAATTTTTGTGGACAACTTAAGTGGTCGGCTTTGCATCTCTTTTGTCCGCAGGACAATCAGCCGAAGGCTATTCAGACACGGATTGAAATCCGTGGACTAAGAAGCCGCCCGAAGCTCC
>JAABUZ0100003596.1_pt1 | contig 22747 bp, 31 predicted proteins | sample 5562091 | NCBI WGS metagenome assembly JAABUZ01 (sample SAMN12813069, study PRJNA571459) | rock metagenome | isolation source: Antarctica rocks | place: Antarctica: Victoria Land, Linnaeus Terrace sud | collected 2015-12-21
GCGACATCACTGACACGACCGGAATGTCTATCATCCGAGCAATTGTGGCAGGAGAACGTAACCCAGAGAGCTTGGCAACCTTGAGACATCCTCGCAGTCGTCGCACTGTTACTGAAATCGCTGCCGCTTTGCACGGAGATTATCGCCAAGAGCATCTGTTCATTCTGCAGCAAGAACTGGCACTTTACGATGCCTATCAAACCCAACTTGTTGTCTGTGACCAGCAGATTGAGCAGTGTCTATCTGGATTTGATCTCAAAGCAGAAGTTCCCTTACCTGCGGTGGGCACTCCACCCCGTAAACCTCAAGCTCATCAACCAGCGTTTGACTTACAAACGCACCTTTGCCGCATTAGTGGAGTTGACTTTACCAAGATTGATGGGATGGGAGCCTTAACGGTACAGACGATCCTCTCGGAAGTTGGCCTTGATCCTAGCCGATTCCCCACGGTTAAACACTTTACTTCCTGGTTGGGTTTGTGTCCCGGTAGTTATATTACCGGAGGCAAGGCTAAAAGCTCTCGCACTCGAAGAGTCATCAATCGAGCGGAAGACCGCTTTTCGGATGGCTGCTCAAGCAGCAGCTAAAACGCGCTCTGCCCTCGGTGCTTTTTATCGTCGCTTGCGTAGCCGTCTTGGTGCGCCCAAAGCCATCACTGCTACAGCCCACAAACTCGCTCGTATCTTCTATCAGCTTTGGACCTCAGGGGTAGACTATCACGACCCAGGCATGAACTACTACGAACAACGTTACCAGGAGCAACTTGTCAAAGGCTTGCGGAATAAGGCTCAGACGTTGGGATTTGACCTTGTTGCCACATCTTCCGCTCAAATTGTTTCTTAGGAGAGGGATGACTCATATGGGCGCATCTAGCGGTTGGGGGAGGCTTGAGGAGAGAAGAATTGATCAAACCGTCCATTGACCCAAGCTAGTCGTAAATGTAACAGGTGGTTAAACCCGTCCTCACTCCATCGCATCCCAACGCCTTTAAAGCGCTGTTGAATCAGCCACTTACAGGCACTCTCTACCATTCCACTGCCCAGAGGTAAACCCATAGCTTTAAATTGCTCATAATTTATATGGTCACGATGAACTTGCAGGTAATCGCGGACATTACTTAGAGTGTTAAGAACAGAAGTCGGAAATTGACGAAACTCTACAGCCAGGGCTAACTGTGATATAACTTGTTCAGACTGTCCGTGGCGCAACTGGTGACGAACTAGTGCAGGCTGGCGAAAGTAGTTGAGCAGTGGGAGCAGCAGCAGGATAAGCTGAAGGAGTTCTACTGATGTTGAATGGAAAACAATATTTATGCCAACTCCCAAAGCAATGCCGATTAGGCTATCCCCGGGACAGCAAACCATTTTGGATGCGCTCACACGACAAACGACGAATCCCTATCGACTGGTGCGACGCGCCCAGTTAATCCTGGGAGCGGCTAAAGGCAAGAAGAATACGGAACTTTCAGCACAATTGGAGTTGAGCCGAAACCAAGTGCGGTTCTGGCGATCGCGCTGGCAGGATGCCGCCGAGTTGCTGATGGTGGCAGAAGCAGAGGGGAGCAGCGAAGCAGAGTTACGGCAACGGATTGAGGCAGTGTTAAGCGATGAGATGCGTTCAGGGACAGGTGCCAAGTTCAGCGTGGAACAGATTGTCCAGATTGTGGCCCTGGCCTGTGAGTTACCTGCATCCAGTAGTCGCCCCATTAGCCACTGGAGTCCAGGAGAACTCGCACAGTCAGCGGTGAAACGCGGCATTGTCGAGCAGATTTCGCCCCGCAGTGTGGGGCGTTTTTTAAAACGAGGCCGCCCTACAACCGCATCGCAATCGTTATTGGCTTAACGCCCAACCAACTGACCCCGAAGCGTTTCGGACACAGGTCAAGGAGATTTGTCAGTTGTATGAGCGCGCACCGGAACTGTTGGCGCAAGGCATTCAGGTCATCAGTACCGATGAGATGACCGGGATTCAAGCATTAGAGCGGACATATCCGACGCAAGCTATGCAGCTCGGACAAGTGGAACGTCAAGAGGCGCGAATACATCCGGCATGGTACTCAAAGCTTGATCGCCAATTGGCAGGTCGCTACCGGAGGCGTCCTCACCCCCGAGAGGAGAACCTGTGTAAATCTGGGCAACCCTCATTTACAGTTACTGTTTAGCCACCCAACAAGTGAGGGGTTTAAGGGTTGCCCAGATTTACATAGATTCATTGGAAGCCTCGATTGCCCCAACCCGCAAGGAGGAAAATTTTGCCACCCACATTCGCAACACTATTGCCACAGCTTCCAAAGCCGGTTGGATTTTTATCGTTGACCAACTCAACACTCACAAGTCAGAAGCCTTGGTGCGACTAATCGACCAATGTTGTGACTTGAACTTGAACTTGGGCGAAAAGGGGAAGTCGGGCATTCTCCAGTCCATGGAGACACGAGCCGCATTCCTGAGCCATCCGTCACACCGCATTCGAAGAGTCTATGTCCCCAAGCATTCCTCTTGGCTCAATCAGATTGAGTGCTGGTTTAGTATCCTCGTCCGGCGGCTACTCAAGCGGGGCCACTTCACTTCGACTGCGGACTTGAAGCAACAAATTCTCGACTTTATTGCTTACTTCAATTGCACTTTAGCAAAACCCTTCAACTGGAAGTTTCAGGGCTTCCCTGACCCAAACTAAGCTGCTCAACTACTTTCGCCAGCCTGCACTAGTTCAAACCATTTACGGGCTTTAGTGGTGCGAGCATCTAAACAAGCAGCGGCGGCTTTCCACAGATTTTGGGCGGCATGATAGAAATCCAAAATGCCGATGGCACAATGAGCGAAGCAGTCTTGGTACAGTCCCCAAAAACCTGGTCCTCCGTCACTGAGCCAAACAACCTGACTGGCTTGTCGTAGTCCTTGTCGCAAAGCTTCGAGCCACAAACGAGGACGGAGAGCCTCGATATTTCCCAGAACAGCTACCAGCCGTCGGTGGTGCAACTGGCAAGTATCTCGTCCAGTACGGGTAAGGCGTCGTCCCAGCCGCACCAGAATGGCTACTTTCACCTCACTTCAAAAGGGTTTTACCGTTGGGCTTGCCGGAATTTGGTCGCATTGGCACCATCACCCCATCTGCTCCCAACACCAGGGGCATCTGTGCCAAATGATCCGAGAGCGCTTCCGGGATTGGCTCAACTCCTGTTGCCAGTTCCTCAATTTCTTGTTGCAGCTGCTCCATCGCGAGCTTACCAACTGACTGTACCCAATTCCAAATCGTCTGCTGACTAAGCTGCACTCCATTCAAGCGTTCCAGGAGTATCGTAACTGTGTGGAAGGGCACAAACACTGCCAACAGGCATCCCAAATGCACCAATTCAAGACTTGCCTGCTGATAGGCGCTAACACCGAGTGCCTCATTAAGTGGAGCCACTTGAGAACAATGGCAACCTTGGGGACAGCGCCCCACTCGACGCTTCCAAGACACAACACCCACCCTCGTCTGTATCTGACGAGGACGCTGTCCAATGCTCATGTAAGCGGGTGCCACATTTGGGACATGCAGGCCACTGGGTCGGGCGTTGGGCACGAGTGGCTAACTCTCGCTCTACGACTGTTTTAGCGATCGCCAGTCCCAAAAGCCATGCTGCCAACACCATTGCCATCAAAGTCGCGGACTCCCTAACCGCGTTAAGGCGGCTTTGCAACACGGGGTCTGAGGCACATAGTTGTTCTAAGAGTAGTGGTATTGGGTGCATAAGGTAAGCCAAGGTTTCTGGAAGCTTATTTTACAAGCATGTACATACTCCACGAGATGTACTGTGCCACCCTCCCCCAACCTTTAGATGCGCCCGACTCATACTTATTGCGGAATACTGAGTCTAGAACTTTATCCCATATTCCGCAGATAGGGACCGGTAATTGAATAATTATCAAAATCTTGATATGCCAATGCTTTCAGAGGTTGACAACACAAGTGAGTCACTGGAGACAGAGGATCTAGAAAGACTCAAAAATCGGCTTGTTGACACTATTCTCAGTTAACAGAACGAAAATAAGCTCAGCCATGCTGTGACTTTACTCATAACTTTGCCACTGCTGGAATCATAACTTTGCCGCAACAGGGCCTGGAATGCTGATTCTTACCTCAGGCGATCGCACTCTTGTAAACAGCTCTGGAACCATAATATTGCCGCTTGTCCAAAATGGAAGCATAAGCTTGCCAGAAGTTATAAAGCAGCAGATGTAAATTAAATCCTTGTGTCGATAAGGGTTTTAGGCAAAATTAATCAAGCTATAATTCTCTTCTCAAATGCTTGGGAGTAAGGCGGTCAATTCCTTGTGAGAGCTACCCTTGAAGGCACAACTAAAAAAATGGAAGAATAACTTTGCTGATGCTAAATGGAAGGATAAGCAAGCCGTTGCGGCAAAAATATGGGTAAAGTCACACATGCCATCCACAACCTTACCCCTGCCAATGGGGTGTGGTCAAAACCAGTTGCTAAGGCTGACACGGGGACGCGGGGACACGGGGACACGGGGATTTTGGAGAAGAACTCTCCGCGTCACCGCGTTTCCCCCTCTCCGCGTCAGTCTCAACCAACCACTTATGACCACACCCCTGCCAATGCAACCTGAAATCCTGATATCGTTACTGGGCAAAGGTTACAGATTCAAAGAACAATTGTTCGCTACTGTTGAGTAACCTGCAGAGAGGAAGATTCTAAGTATAAATGCAGATACGAAATGTGGGCTTTATTTCACTTATACAGCAGGGCAAAAATTTATAACTTACATACTTGACTTTTAAAGTTAGGGTCAGTTAATCTTTAACAGTGTACCCTAAATATTTGGACACTCCTTTAGTAGCATGATAAAAACAGATTCTCTCTTTTCAACCAAATTGCGTTATGACGTAAATAGTGACTTGCCTCTGAGGACAATACCTCTAATACCCGATGAGATAGAGAAACTGGTGATCCAGAACTATGTTTGTGAAGACTTCGTTTGTGTCCAAGATAGCGATTGTTATGGCATTGGGCTTTTCTGCTCATTTTGTGGTGGCGTTTGTCGGCAGTTTTGAGGTGAGCCCAGCAAAGCATAACTTTGGGTTCTAAATGTGTAAGGCCCAAGCCAGGGGATTGGGGATTATAGATTCCGCCTCTCATCCAATCCCCTTCAAGGAGATGGGATGATGTCAACAATCGGTGGGTTGGAAGGCATAGGGCTCGCATGGGCTTAAGCCCCAACCTTCCTGTACGCGAATGTGACCGTTTTATCAACGTGAACGCTTGCACAGTCATAATCGTTCCGTGACCAGTGTTAGGGCTCTCAACCCTTAGTCAAGTTGCTAGTCGGATAGGATTCTTTGACTTGTCCTAAGATTGTAGGACTATTTCATGGCTATACTTACGATGGTAAATGGTAAACCATTTGATCTGGGGGAAGCACTGAGACAATCAATGCTTCGCGATTCGAAGCAATTCCTAGACAAATGTATTGACGAATTGCTGATTCGGCAGTATGCACACAAGACCAACATCACCAACTCCGATGATGAGTTACAGGTGGCATTAGATGAATTGCGTTACGCTTGGGGTTTGGAATCGTCAGAAGCGTTCAAGCAGTGGCTCAAAAGTAACCACCAGCGCCTTTTGTCTCTACAGAATTACGTTGACTATAAGCTGTTGCGCAGCAAAGTCATAGGCTCGATTCCCGATAGTGAAATCAAGGCTTATTTTGCCGAACACCAGCTAGACTTTGATCGCGTAGAACTGTATAGCATTCGGGTGGGCAGCCAAGAGCAGGCTGAGGTACTCTTGGGCAAAATTACAGAGGAAGGCAAGAATTTCCATATTCTAGCAATGGAGCATTCTCTAGATGAAGAAACTAGACCAATGACAGGTTATGTGGGTAAGGTGACCCGTGGTGAGCTGACCGTAGAAATCGAGGCGGCAGTGTTCAAGGCTCAGCCAGGAGAGGTAATTGGCCCCCTGAAAACCGAGAAAGGCTACAACCTCTTCAAGGTCAGCGCCGTTTACCCAGCTAATCTGGAATCAGAAAGAAACTACATTCGTACTCAACAGTTCCAGAACCTACTGGCTCAGCTCCGCGCTGAGGCAACAATTACCTATCCAATCTTGGAGGCAGAGTGATGCTTTCGTATTTCAGCACATTGATTGTGGGTGCTATCTTCCTGGTAACAGGGATAGTCAAGGCCCTGAATTCTAAATCGTTCATCCGCCATACTGCTAGATATGGTCTGCTATCGGGCAAGGTTGTGCCAGAGACGGCCATCGGCTTTATCGGTCTAGAATGTGCCCTAGGAGTGGCGCTGCTCCTCCATGAGTTCCCCGAGTGGCTGGTGCCTGGGTCAATCGTTCTGCTGTTGTGTTTATCAGCTCTGACGATTTGGGCAACATCCTCTGGCCGAACCGAGGATTGCGGTTGCTACGGGGGTCTATTGGTGGTCACCCCTAAACAAAGCATCCTGCTTAATCTGGGATATATCCTACTACTGGAATTGGCATGGCTTTATCCAGCGAGCAACAATCACACTACTACTTGGCAATGGGTGTTAGCCTTGGTTGCCTTAGTAGCCGGTAGCACTTTCGGTTGGCAGTCTCGGGAAAAGCCTTTAGTAGACTTCTCTCGTCTGAAAATGGGGAATCGCTGGAATCCCAATTGGTTGAAAGACACTCCCCAAGACTTGCAGCAGGGGTCTTACTTGGTTGTGTTCCTAACCAAAAATTGTCCCCACTGCAAAAAATGGGTGCCCTTGCTCAACGTTATGAGCACTCAAAAGGATTTGCCCAATGTGCTGGGCATCCTGTCCCTCACCAATGAGGAAATCGAGGCATTTAAAGCCGAACATTTGGTGCGCTTTCCTATTGTTAGGATGGACAAGCTGTTATTCGGTTACATGGCAAATGCGTTTCCCACCATTGTCGTGGTTGAAGAAGGGGTGATATCCAATAAGTTAACAGGTGACATACCTAAAGAGTTTTTCGACCGGATCAGACAGTTCTACGAGAACGTCGTTTTCGACCAAAAACCTAAAACACGTAGTTTTAGTGGTTAAACTTCCTATCGGAACTAAGTGGGTGGGCGTAAAAAACTATAAAATTGCAAGACGACATTAGTGCATAAGAAATTGGAAGTGCCAGCCCCCTAAAAGTCCATTTCAGTGAAAAAGATGACCAAAAGCTACTCCAATAATGAAAAAAACTAGGAATGCCTCAGAGGGTAAAGGACAGAGCTGAAGTGGTATATCTTTGTGCTCACGGTTGGTCAGTCGTCAAGATAGCTAAATACATGAAGAAATCACCCCACACAGTCAGAGCTAGTCTCCATTGCGAGCAAACCAAGGGAGTAACCAGACTATGGGATTCCCCAGGAAGAGGGAGAAAACCTAGATGAAGTGCAACCAAATTTGAGTTTCTGGAGCAGTGTTTGGAGCAAGGGCAACACACCTAAACTAGTCAGCAATTGTCACACAAGCTAGCTAAACAAAGGTAAGTATATTTGAGTACCTACCGGCTCAGGAGGATACTCAAAAAAAGGGGTGGCAATGGAAACGCAACCGATACAGTCAACCAAGCTGCCCGACTCCCCAGTTCAAAGTAGCAAAACTTGCTGACTATAAGACTGGCTACTGTGGGCGCGTGCTGCCGGGGACATTTGTCTGAAGTTTTTGGATGAGTCTGGCTTTTGTCTGTGGAGTCCAGTTAGCTACACCTACTCTCGTCTGGGACAACAAAACGTTATCTAACAGACGAAAAGACGGGGACAACGCTTGAGTATTTTGGGACTGTACTAGTTGGCAGTCAGTTTTGAGTATGGTTTGAATTTGGGGAGTTTCAACCGCGACTCTTACCTGACCCTGAGGCACTTAATACTTTTCGGTTAAGAATTTCGGCGTTGCACATTTGCGTCATGATTTGAAATGATTTTTCGAGCTTTGAGCTGCCATATCATGCGTTGATTGTGCAACGCCAGAAATTCAGCCTGATTTGGGCTCACGAAGTTTCAGGGCATTCAGCCACATTTCTCTTCCCATATTCGTAAGGAGATGAGCTAAACCGAGAGGTATTGCTGAGGCACTGGCAAACAGATATTGCCGCTCAGGGTCTGGCGACTACGAAGATGATTACTGTAGTAGTGTCAGACAATCATTCTATCCATACCAGTCGACAATTTCGTGCGTTTTGGTCTGAATGGGAAGACTATCTCGCAACATTTAACTTGGCCTTTAGCGACGATTACGACGTTCTGAATAAGCTGCCAATTTCCATGCTTTGCTTCAATTACGTTTGAAGCCCTAAAAGCTGACTATGGCAGAAATTCTGCGAGTTGCTTGTTATGTTTTTTTGTAAAGTGAGCGTAAATTATACCCAAACGCTGTAATTGTCGCGAGTGGCCAAGTTAAATGCTATTAGATAGAAAAAAAAAGGACTATATTTGTTCCAATTGCATAAATATTCTTCAGCAGACGAATTTAATTGAACCAGAGTGGTACCAAATCAAAACTTATGAGCTAGCTGGACGGATATTTGATGATGAATACGATTTAGTACTTGCTGTTATTGATGGTGTATAATCCAGAGCACAAAGCAGACAATATACTAATAAAGGTTTTCGGTTTAATTTTACCTAGCTACTTAAGTCAATGAAAACAGCAAGTCTAAATCGCATGTCCACGGTTAGGGAAGCGCTTGACATGGTGCATCGCTATGGTAAAGCTTTTCTCCGTTCTCTACTACTATTGTGGGGTGCGGCGCCAGGAGAAATCATCTTTATGACTGGTGCCATTTTGTTACAAGGGACTATCCCAGTGGTGAGTATCTGGCTTACTAAACAGGTAATCGATACAATAACACTTGCTGTAACTCAAGGGCACGAGTTAGGCTTTGAAGACATGCGCACTCTAGTGGCGGCTTGGGTGGGAGCACTCCTCCTCAACGCGCTTCTGAGTCCTTGGATAACGGCAACTCAAGGTACCCTTCAGGAAAAGCTGACTGCTCACCTCAACCTGCTTTTGATCCGGAAAGCGGAGAGCCTCCCAGACCTGAATCGTTTTGAGAACCCTCAGTTTTATGACGAGCTGCAGCTTATTTGGCAGCAGGCCCCTCGCCCGTTGGTCTTGATTTCAAATTTAACCCGTGGAGGCCCTCAATTGTTCACTGTCGTGACCATGTTTGGGCTACTAGTGCCAATAGGCTTGTGGATTCCAGCTTTGATTCTGGGAACAACCCTGCCACAGGCGTATGTCTCTTCCCAACTTCAGATAAAATATTGGGATATTGCGACTAGAAAAAGTTCTAAATCTCGGTGGCTACAGTATTGCACTTCGGTGATGCTTACTGATACTTACGCTAAGGAAGTGCGTCTGTTTAAGCTCGGTCCCTTCTTCACTGGTCGCTACTTAGAAGCCTTTTGGGATATGCACAGGGCCATGAGTCATATCCGGAGGAAGCAGGCCCTCTGGTCCACAAGCCTAGCAGTGCTGAGTGCTCTGGGGAATGCCTTCGCCTTCTACTGGGTGGTGCAGCAAGCCTTCAACGGGAAGCTTAGCCCAGGCAATATAGTTCTGATTGTGCAGGCACTCGCTTATATCCAGGAGAATCTTTCCCAGCTTGTTCAGACCTCCACAGCGCTTTTCGACAACCTGCTCTATATGGAGCGCCTATTCAAATTCCTGGAAAGTAAACCGACGATGACCGTTTGCTTTCCAGGTCTGCCCGTGTCTAAGCCGCTTCGCTTGGGAATCACCTTTGACAGAGTGCACTTCTGCTATCCAGACGGAAGGGCTGCCTTGGCTGGAGTTTCCTTCACCCTGCATCCCGGTGAGACAGTCGCCTTAGTAGGGGAAAATGGGGCAGGCAAGACTACAATAGTTAAGCTGCTTGCAAGGCTGTACGATCCTACAACAGGGGTCATTCGGGTCGATGGGGAAGATCTCCAAAACCTGGAACTGGAAGCGTGGCGGCGGCAAATTGCTATCGTGTTTCAAGACTTTGGCCGTTACGCACTCACACTGGAGGAGAACATCGCCTTGGGAGATCTCAAGGCTCTGAATGAGCTAGAACGCCTAAGACGCGCAACCCAACGAGCTGGCCTAGCCGAGCTGGTCGAGCAGTTACCGTCAGGTTATCAAACTCTCCTGGGAAAACAGTTTGATGGGACTGAGCTTTCTGGAGGACAGTGGCAGAAAGTAGCTCTGGCCCGCGCTTTCTTCCGGGAAGATGCAGCCCAGATCCTGATTCTAGATGAGCCAACAGCGGCGCTTGACCCGCGCAGTGAATCCGAAATTTACCACCGCTTCGCTGAGCTGATGCAGGGCAAGACTACTCTTCTGATTACCCATCGCCTCGCTTCGGTCTCCATGGCTGACCGCATTTTGGTTCTGAAGAATGGACAGTTAATCGAGGAAGGTACCCACCAAATGCTCTTACAGCAGGAGGGCGAGTATAGCACACTCTGGAATATGCAAGCAGAGAAGTACCGCATTTGAGCCATTGATAATAGGAAAGTGTTACAGAGCTGTGGATGGGATTTGGGTAGTAAAGGAACCGTAAGTAATCCCTCTTTTGTTACTTCCGCTAGAATAAAATAAGCGATTAATCGAGAGAAGCCTTATCCTGACTATGGTTGAGCCCAGAGCAGCAGTGACAACTGTAGGGTTTATAGACGAGTACTGCCAGCACTACCAAAAACTATTCTTAGATGTGAGGAACTTTGAATGCTTTAAGTTCCTACATTTGGGAATGATATCAGAATAAGAGCGTAAATCTCTACCGGCGAGCGCTCGCACTGTGGGACTCAAAGATGGTCAATCACTGCATCATTTTTTACGGGATGCCTCTTGGGATGTCAACGCCGTCAGAGAAACCAGATTGTGGTTGACTCTTTTGTTGATTGGGGATAAGGAAATAGTGTTGTGTATTCAATACTTCTCGGTTAGTGATGTTCAGTTCTCAAAGATCCCCCCTAGCCCCCCTTAAAAAAGGGGGAACCGAGCCAGTCTTAGCCCCCCTTTTTAAGGGGGGTTGGGGGGATCAAACCTTATCCGAGAAGTATTGAGTGCGGTAGCTAAAGCTTCCAATTTCACCAATTTGATAGATTGCAACAGATCAATCAATATACTTAGCAGCAGGTATTGGCACGGTTCAAGTTGACTTTTGAGGTAGATTTGGTAAAATTATGGCAGACTCTCATTAAGGAGATCTTGTTGACAAAGCTAGACCTTATTCTTTTTTACCACAACACCTGAAACCATTGCCCTGCAAGCACTTCAGAACTACTTGTAACCCCTGCAGGTGGAAGTCTTTAAAGATGCATTTAAAACTTGACCATTTAATTGCGAAAAAACTTAATGGTATCACCATACAAATTTACGCGACTTTGATAGTCCATTTAGTGCTACAGCTCGTAAAAATTCCTCAAATGTGGGGAACTAAACTAATAGATAAACTTCGCTATCTTCAAGCCTGCATGTGTCAGGAAATTAGTTATATTCATTAGCTATAAAAGATTATACGAGCTTGAACTTTTGTGCGCTCCTAGGCTAAATACAGGCTTAATTGTAAAGTTTTTTGACGACATTCAACATTTCTGGGCTGTTCCCCTCAGTTAGAGGTAGTTATGACTAAACGTTGGGTCGGTATTGACGTATCTAAGAAACGGCTGAACATCTATATTCGTCCAATGGCTATAGCTTTTTCTTGTGCCAATAATCCAGCCAAGATTGCTCAACTGGTCGAGCGGCTTCAGTCTCAACTCCCCACTCTAGTCGTTCTAGAAGCGACCGGAGGACTACACGTTCCAGTTGCGACTGCAATTGCCAATGCGGGAATAGTGATCGCGGTGGTCAACCCACGCCAAGTGAGAGATTTTGTTAGAGCGGTGGGTAGTCTTGCCAAGACAGATGCTATCGACACTTAAGTACTAGCACATTTTTGCACAAGTCATGCAGCCAGTTGTGCGACCCCTACCCAGTGAGCAGACCCGACAATTGAGCGACCTGGTTACTCGTCGCCACCGAGTTGTGGAAATGATGACAGCAGAGAAGACTCGCTTGCAGGGGATGATCGGTGCTGCCCTTGAGGATATCGAAGCCAACCTCAACTGGTTACAGCAACGCTTGAAGTGCCTAGAGCAGTAGTTACAGGAGTTGATTGAGCAGGAACAAGCATGGCGACAGCAAGATGAATTACTCCAGAGTGTGCCAGGGGTTGGTTCTGTTCTAGCCCGTACCCTTCTAGCAGAGTTACCTGAGTTAGGGCAGTTGAGTCACAAGCAAATTTCAGCACTGGTGGAAGTTACGCCCTTGAATCTAGATAGTTGGCAGTTGAGCGCGAGTAGAAACTCGGCAGTACACCAAAAATTTCCGTTGTTCTGGTTCAATCCCCAAAACCATCTGCACATCCTGCTCGTCATCATACCTTTGGCCCGGAAGTGTGCGCTTAGCTTTGAATTGGCCTGCCTTGTCCCACCGGCGGGAGAGTGGAAGTAGATTTACCTACGCGATCACAAAACTTATGGGTACGATGCTATTATTTTGCTATACTAGAAAAGAAAAAATGACTAAGAAATCAAGTTATTAACGAGCTCTCCCTTCTGAAATCTTTGAAACTTAGAAAGGGCAAGGCTTTTCAGCCTATATCTCCGTTTTCGTACGGAGCTCGGCTCAAGGCCTAAATTCCTTACAATGAGATTCAACTCAACCAGCTTATGGCAGTCAGCAACTCACGTTTAGGCATTATTGTCAACCTTTCTTACTTGACTGTCGCCTTAAAGTGCCTTCTTAAGTAGATCCTTGGAATTAATATTAAGCATATGTTAAATTTAGACTTTGGATTTTAGATTCAATTCCATGCTCCAGAATCGAATATCTGATTAAATGAGGTCAGACCAACAGTGCCATTGGACTTTAATGAACTCCGCCAACTATTGGTAACAATTGATCAAACCAATATTGTGGAACTAACTCTAAAAAGCGAAGATTTTGAACTGACGGTGCGTAAGGCTGTTGGCGAGATCAATCAATTGGTATCCGGGATGAAAACGGTTACAAGCAGCACCTTTGACACTACCGGGAATCAGGCTGTGCAGTCGCCAGTAGTTGCACCGTTGCCGATTGAGGTGATTATTTCACCTATGGTGGGAATTTTTTTTCGCTCTCCAGATCCCGATGCACCGCCGTTTGTGGAGGTAGGTATGCACGTTAGCGCCGGTCAAATAATCTGCATTATTGAGGCTATGAAGCTGATGAATGAAATCGAGACCGAAGTATCTGGACAAGTAATAGAAATTTTGGTAGAGAATGAAGACTCAGTGGAATTTAACCAGCCTCTGATGCGAATTAAACCGGAAGCTTAATTATTTTATGATTCTATAAGGTTTAATTGCTATAATTTTTCAAGCTGGAAATTTTCCATTGATTCAGGAAGCCTGAGTGGAAAGCAAGACAACTCTTCTGATTACCCATCGCCTCGCTTCGGTCTCCATGGCTAACTGCATTTTGTTTCTGAAGAATGGACGATTAATCGAGGAAAGGAGGTGTGACAGAGCTGTGGATAGAGCATTACAGCTATTTTCAGGTAATTGAACCACAAATCCGCTAAACTAGACATGAAGTAATTGTTTGATTCGATGCCAGTATCTTACTCAGGGGATTTGCGTCGTCGTGTGATTGCAGCGTGGGAAGCTCATGTTGGTTCTCAACGCCATTTGACTCAAAGATTCAAGGTCAGCTTGTCATTTGTACGAAACCTACTGCGTCATTATCGTCAAAATGGAGAAATTGAGGCAAAACAACGTGGGGGGTATCAAAAACCAACTATTCAGGATGAACATCTCAGCATGATCAAGTCTTGGGTGGAAGAGAAAAATGATTTGTTGCTTTCAGAGTTATGCGATCGCCTTGCGGAAAGTACAGGAATTAGAGTAAGTATCCCTACAATGCACCGCGCAGTAGAAAAATTAGACTTACACTGTAAAAAAAAAGTCTTTACGCAAGTGAGCAGGATACTCCACGAATACAGGAATTACGACACGACTATCGTCGGTGGTTAGATAAAATTGACGTGCGAAATTTGGTATTTGTTGATGAAGCTGGACTGAATTTGTCAATGTCACGCTTGGAAGCTAGAGCAGTAGATGGCGAACGAGCGGTTGGTAGTGTTCCTGGAAGCAAGGGTGGAAACGTTTCTCTGATTGGTGCTTTAAACCTCGATGGGCTTGTTGCCGCAATGACTGTGCCAGGGAGTACAAATACTGAGGTATTTCTTACCTATGTGACTCAGGTCCTAGTACCGCAGTTGTGGAAAGGGGCAATTGTTGTAATGGATAACCTTAAAGTTCATCACGCGCTCACGTGTAAGAGTTGCAATCGAGTCAGTCGGTGCAATCGTCAAGTTTTTGCCACCATATTCTCCTGACTTATCCCCCATAGAGCAATGTTTGTCAAAACTAAAGCAATTTCTCCGTTCTACTGAGGCACGTACCCTTGAATCACTCAACCAAGCAATGACTCTCGCTGTAAATTACATTACCGAGGATGATTCCTTCGGTTGGTTCAATCACTGTGGTCTATTTACCTGAAAATTGCTGTAAATTGCTGGGGGTGTTCTAAAGCTGTGGATGGGGTGAAATGAGCATCGGATGCTGTTGGCGAATGTAATACAAAAACGTAGACAAAGGTGTTACAGACGACAAGAACCTTAATTGTCGTTGCTCCTTTAAGGTCGTATTATAACTGTAGGAAGAGTTGTAACACTTTCGCAAACAGCATCAGCATCGGAACAGAAAACCGTGTTAAGCCTCACTCTGCCTAAAAAGCAAGTCAAGCCACCTTTAGGAATGAGGCTCAAGACCTCATTCTTCCGTCACTGGTAAACTTAACAATGCCAACGTTTGATACAAACGTTGGCATTGTTTTCAGACAGAAAGAGAGGACAGACCTAAATTTGTAATGTTCTCCCTGTAATCCTTTCAGGCTTAACACCATTTTCTGTTCCGATGCTCATTCCACCCCCGAGACTAATGAATTTTAATCTAGTCGCTGTTTTGTGCTGTGTCAAGACAATGATGAGAGCGAATCGGCAGCCCCTGGGTGAATGGCACTGAAATAAGCTGAATCAGTTGGCTAGTTTCGCCTTGAGAATCGAGCGGGGTTGCTGCATTCTGGGGAAACTCTTGGGTCTTTGTTTGACAACTCTGGGTTCATGACGATGAGGACGAAGGGGAACTAACTGATCGGTCATGACAGCGAGCAAAGCGGAGTAGAGCCGACGACGGGCTTGAGCATGGGTGTCAGCCAACTGGGGTCTGAAGTGATTAAATTGCTGTCGCGTGCCTTGTAAGGAAAACCGCAAGGCAGAGAGCCCCGAATGCTTGGCGGCTTGCCAGGTTAAGGTGCGCAGCAAGTTGTAGGCAAGCATATGAACCCAGATATCCTTTTGCACTATCTGGGGGGTTTTGGCGACAATCATCTCCATCTTCAACGTGGTTTTGAGATGTTTGAAATTGACTTCAGTTGCTAGCCAACGAATTTGATAGAGTTGGGCTAATTTGGCTAACGGAAACGCGTTTGGGGTCCAGCAGGGTGGTCACGAGAATGATTTCGGTGGGACGAAACCCAGGTTGTCGAATTAACAGATGCACTTCCCGCACTTCTAAGCTTTCCGGTAAGCGCTCAAAGTCTGATTTGGGCATCGATTGAGGACGAGTTTTGGGGCGTTGCCAACGGACAATATGCTCACCAATGCCTAACTTTTTCCCCCGACGAAAATCACACGCTCCGGGCATGATGTTTGCGAAATACGGCATCGGCACCGGCTGAGCGAACCAAAAGCAAATCGCGCGTTCGTGCCATAGGCCGAATCGGCAACCACGACATCCTCTGATTCAAGTGTACGGTAGAGTTGGCGTGCCATCTCCCACTCACTGGTGGTGAAGGTTGCAAGCGACACCTCTAAGACTGCCCCAGTCGTTACGCAAAACCACACTACCAACTTGGCTAATGGGAAGCCACATCCCGCTTTTTGGTTGCTGTGTTGGGGATAGGCTTTCTGGTTGGTCGGGGTATCACTCATCAGTACGGTCGTGCCATCATACGCTTTCACCCGTCGTCCACACCAACGTTGCTCCGGCTTCACCTCAGCTTGAAGGGCTTCCGCTGTGCGCTTCAACAAGGATTGTAGGACACCCAGAGGCAAGCGCTTACGGGCAATGCTTTCGCCTCCGGTATCGGAGTCGGGAACCTCCTCTCCGGCGGCGGCGTTCCCAGGCGATGATTCGGCTCACGGCATTGCTTAAGCTTTTGTCCGTGTCGAGTACTTGCGACATCCATGCCCACACTACCACAATCGGCGTGTACAGCGTCTGGCGATAGCTGACCCCTTGCTCTTCAAGCACTTGTTGAATCACGGCTGACGGTAATACTTGCTCAAATGGCAGCGCTATGCTGTCTTGGAACTTCTGCTTGAGGATTGCGGCTCGATTCGGCATAGTAAAGGCAGTATGTTTGGTCTCCAAGGCTCTGATTCTCTCATATCAGCCCTTGGAGCTTTTTTCATCCCCTTATTTCAGTGCCATTCATCCCCTGGGTGTATCGGTTTAAGTCTCGGTGTTTTGTCTTGTGACAAGACAAAACACCGAGACAGCTCCTGCACACTATTGTGCTGTGTCAAGTCAACGTTGTAACCTGTACTCAAACCAACCTGACTTTTCCTGCTAAGTCCTACGGCCCATGATAGACAGTGCTTATGTGTTATGGGTTCATCGTTAGGTTAAAGTGGCTTCAACACTAGCCTTGGAGTAGACGATGGAATCAACCAGATGGGATCAGAACTTTGGCACCTGTCAGTTAGGCGATCAACGGTTGAACCGTCGGGCGCTGATCATCGGCAAAGCTCTGAGCGCAAAATTTGGTCAGTCTTTATCGATTGTCTTTGAGAGCACCAAAGAGCTAAAACGCGCTTATGAGTTTTAGCCAATCCCAAAGCAAGTTTTGCCAAACTAATCTCTCCCCACTGCAAGATGACCGCTAGCAGCATCAGTGGAGAGGCCGTGATGTTAAGTGTCGGAGACACCACCTACCTTGACTATGGCACAATTCTGGAAAAACGGGATGGATATGGACCCCAAGGCAATGGAGGGAATGGCTTGCTGCTTCACAGTGCCATGGCCGTTGAACCGGAGCAAGGTCAACCCTTGGGGCTATTGTGGCAAAAAATGTGGAATCGCCAGCATCGCGCCAAAGTTTCTAGCGACGAAACCCCTGAGCAGAAAAAACAACGCCGCGCCAAAGCTCGCAAGGACAAACGGGCACAACCGTTTATAGAAAAAGAATCCTATCGATGGGTTGAAGCGATGACGACCCTGGACAAACAGGTTGCCTCTTCGACGCGGGTTCACCATGTGTTTGACAGGGAAGGGGATATCGCGCTCTGTCTTCGAACAACTCACTTCGCTTACCCATACGGGAGTCGTAGTCCGTGCCGCCCATAATCGCAGCCTTGAAGAAGATCCTCATCGCTTATGGGAAAAACTGGAGGCCCAACCAATTGCGACTTACCACGACGTTGAGTTGAGTCAAACCAAAAACCGTAAGGCTCGCACGGCCAAACTAGTCGTAGGATTTTGCCCTGTGCTGTTACGCCCCCCTGCTCGTCTGGGTAAAGAAATTCAACTCCCCGTTTATGCCGTTTATGCTCATGAAGTGGATTGCCCAGAAGGTGAAGAACCTGTTTCCTGGATGCTGCTGACCAGTGAACCTGTGACTACTGTTGAACAGGCAAAGACGATGCTGCGATGGTACTCCTATCGGTGGCGCATCGAAGAATATCACAAACTCTTAAAGTCCGGTTGTCAAGCTGAATCCTATCGTCTTGCGGCTGAGGGAATGAAACCCTTATTAGCTTTCCTGTGCGTCATTGCAGCCGATTTGTTGCGCTTGACTTATTTGCAACGGACTCAGCCAGAGATGCCTGCTGAAAAAGTCCTTAATGCCGTTCAAATCCAAGTCCTCAAAGCCAAAGAAGCTCGGTTGCCCAAGACTTTGACCGTAAGTTGGGCTGTTGAAGCCATTGCGCGGTTGGGTGGGTATCTGGAGCATCGACGTAATACACCCATCGGCATTCAGGTGCTTTGGAGAGAATGGGCTAAATTGCACGACCTAGTTGAGGGTTGGATGTTGGCCAGCCAGACTTAACGGGAAAAGTCAGATCAGTGGACAGGTGAGGCCGGGTATGCGGCGGGTGTTCTGCTACGCTCATTGCGGGAGAAGGCAGCGAGCGTGGTGGTACTTCTTGGAGCATCCAGAGGTACCCCCAGATAACAATCGGGCAGAGCGGTCGTTGCGGTTGGCGGTGACCAAACGCAAAGTTTGTGGTGGCTCACGCTCGATGGAGGGGTTTAGCGATCCGGCAGACTTGTTGAGTGGAATTCAGACCTGTCGCGCTCAAGGACGGTCGGCTATTGAGTTCTTCAAGCAGGCTTTGCAGACAATGGTATCCAATGCTGTGCCTAAGCCATCTCTAATCCCTCAGACCTGAATTCTTACGATTAAACTTACAAAACCTAGTCATAGATTTTACTGATGAACTTTCCGGTTGACAATGCTTATTAACTTGCTAAATAATGGAATTAATTGTCATAAAAAAAAGTCAAGGGAGGATGGAGGTAACACTAAAAGCGTCGTTTCGGGCAATGAGCGAATACCTGGTTGACTGACAAGAGTCCTGCTGCGCGCAATTCAGAGCATGAAGCAAGTGAGGAAGTCTGATCTTCCCGTCGAGCCCATGATGCCTTCCCCTTACTGGTGAGCAAAAAAGTGCTGAGGACTGAGGAGTGAGGAGTGAGGAGTGAGGACTAAGTAATGAGTGAGGAGAGGTCATGGCTTATCCTCAGGACACCAGGTCGCAAGTCCCTGGCTTTAGATAATGAGAATAAAATTTGGATTGAAACACGCAGTGCGAGACACAAGGCGTCCACAGTCTAAAGCCCCCCATACTAACACATCTAAATTGTTGCTCCTTACACAGCAAGGGTTCCAGAAACTTAAGAGGATAAATACTAACTGGCTGAAACCCTGATCCATTAGGCATTTCAAAAATAAGAGGCGTTTGCTCTGGTAAAGCCCCGAGCCCAAACCTGTCCAAAGTAGGCCCGCGCCGTTTCACCTAGATCCTTCGTTACGCCACGAGAGATTTTCTCTTGACGGCTGACCAACTTTTGATAACTTTCTTGTAACCCCTGTTTTTAAGCATGGAGACTCAAAAGTAGCAAGAGTGTGACGGCTGGTTACACTCTCCTTGAAATCTTCTCTATGTAAGACTTTTAGAAAAATTTTGCTTTGACTCAAAAGGGACTTCAGCCCACCAAGATTATGTTTCTAAAAACCTTGGTCTACATAGATTTCAATCGTTATACGGTGGCTAGTACACCTTCGCTAGTATTGGGCTTGATCATATTTCATTCATAGTATTTTTTTAGCTCAGCCACAGCTCAGAGTCTTTCAATTCTCCCAACAGGGAGGATAATGCTAAAAAAAAGTTTTGTCTATAGGTCTAGCTGGATTTAACTTTAAGTTGGTTTCATTCCGTTTAACTTATGTTAATTAACGGAGGAGTATTTCAGGGATAGAGACTGTAAAACGTTTTACTAAGTAAAATTATTCTTGCCAATTACTCTGTGATCATTGCCCGAGTAATTTATCTAGTAACAAATAGAAAAGCCGTTCTCCAAACAAAAGATGCTACTAACGACAGCCATTTTATTGATTTGCATTTTCTCCTGGTGTACCTACAACTTGATAGCCAAAAGCATCAGCCAAGCTCTTATACCTCTCAGCCTGCTTAGAGATATAGAGTTAGGTATCCTGTGTGTAATTCCTGTAGTCATCTATGCTGCACTATTATACAGACAATTGATCCTCCACAGTGGCAGCAACTCAGAGCTGTTCCAGAATCAAACATCCGAACCAAGTAACAAGACTAACCAGAGCCTTTCAGATCTAGAATCTCTGATAGCTGGACAGATAACCAAGCTAGAATATGCCATTACCCAACTTCCAACTGAACTGAGCAAGCGGTTACAGAGCAAAGAATCAGTCCTGTGCCTTAGCAAGGCGGTCGAAGAAGCCAATGAGGCGATCTGCATCACAGATGTTGATGGGCTCACCACTAATATTAACAAAGCTTTCCTGCAATTATTTGGGTACTCACTAGATGAGTTAAATGCAGTTGGAGGCTTATTCACTCGGGTTGCGACTCATGCAGTTGGACAAGAGATCCATAGCATCATACTTAGTGGATATGCTTGGAAGGGGGAGGTGGAAATGCGTGCTCACAACGGTAAAGTAATCCAAGTCGAACTTTACGCCGAGGCAATCGATAACCAAACAAGTCAGGTAATAGGAATAGTTTTCATCCTCACCAACGTTACCAAGCACAAGCAAGTAGAAGTGGCATTACAACGAAGTGAAGAACGTTTAAGGTTAGCATTGAGAGCTGCTTACCTAGCTACCTGGGAGTGGGATTTAAAAACTCGAAAAATTGTCTGGGCTGATAACCTGGAAACTGTTTTCGGCTTCAACCCAGAAACTTTTAGCGGGGACTTGGAAACCTTACTTGAATACATTCATCCCGGCGACCATCAAAAGCTAACCTATGCAGTTGACTACGCTGTTGATGAGCATGTGGATTACAAAATTGAATTCCGCTCGCTCTGGCCCGACAGAAGTATTCACTGGCTGGAAGCCAAAGGTCAAATTATGTATGACGAAACAAGTCAAGCCGTACGGATGCTGGGAACAGTTTTAGATATTACAGAAAGAAAAAAAGTAGAAGAGTCACTCAGAGAAAGTGAAGCAACTAACCATGCCCTCCTTGAGGCGATGCCAGATATGCTATTTCGGCTCAGCCGAGAGGGATTTTATCTAGGTTTCGTCTCTACAAAGAATTTAGAGTTGCCACATACTACATATTTGCTAGATAAGCATCTGTCTGAGGTACTACCAGCAGAAGTTACTCAACTGGCAATGAATAAGATAGAACAAGCTTTGAACACCAATATCATTCAAACTGCTGAGTATAAACTACTCATGAACGACGACTGGCATCAATACGAAGCCCGTATTGTTCCTGTGAAGACAGATGAGGTCCTAGCAATCGTAAGAGACATCGGCGATTACAAACGAGCCGAAGAGGAATTGCAAAAGAGTGAGGGCCAATTCCAAAAGCTGATAAATATAGCCTGGCAGCAATATTTCAGCTCAGGGTAGTGTCAACTTAACGCCAATGCTGAGGTGGTGTGAGAAAATCATGTGGCATTAGTACCGTGAAAAGCAGATTATGGCTCTATCGCTCAAACTATGCAGAGCTAGTACCAAGATGCCAACAAATTAAGCAGCGTAGCTGAAAGTTATCAAAGTTTCTGAACCCGTAGCCTGATCTTTTGATCAGTTTTAACTTGTTATTGATGCCCTCTACAGCACCACTCGTCGTCTTGTGTTCAAAATAACCTACTACTTCACCGAACCATCGGCCAATTGTGGCAACACTTTTTTTGAAATTTTCTTGGCTTTTGGCTAACCAATCCAGTAGTTTTAATGTCCCATCTGTCCAATCTTCTGCGGCCTCAAATATCTCCCTGAATTCTGACCTACTATGTATATACATAGCAAGAATATGTATATACATGGCTTATTGCCTTTTTTTGTTCCATTACTGATACTGTTGGCGAAGTCGTCAAAAATTTTCAGCTAGGTGGGTAAGTTCAGCAATAAAGCGGTTGAGAGCTTTTGGCACTGGTCTCCTAATTTGTGATAAACAAATACCCTCGTGTAGTCAAGAATTCCTGCATCGTCACTGGACGTTGACAAAAGCCCAAAGCCAAAAGCTGGGGTGGTTCCTTTGTCCAACCCCCAATGAGGTCTAATCCAATTGTGAATCAACAGCTGTACAGTGATCGCCCGCTGTAACCCCTTCACTGTTTTTGCATAGTGATTCTGGCGGCGACGATAGGCGCTACAGCGTCGTCTAATCGAACTATTGAGGGCTTCATTGTGGTTGGCATGCACCTCACTGGCAGGACTGATGGCGGTGAAAGGATGTTCGGGTTTGACCGACTCGATTCGCGGTCTGCCTTGGGAACCTTTGATCTTGATGGCAACCTCCAACCCCTCACGCCAGACTTTAAGATGCCCATACTGGGCAGACACTTCCTGATATTTGAGTCTCACACTTGCCAGGAACCAGAGTTCCTGGGCATAGCGTCGTTCTCCATCACGCTCACCACCGCACAAACTCACGCTGGCGCTGCCCACTGCCAACTGGTCTTGACCCCTTGCTCAAACAGCTCCGCATCTTTTCGCCCTACCTGGGCCGTCACCCAATACCGACTCTCCCGTTCGATGCACGTCAATGTCCACCCCTCGGACTTCATTGGGGGGGAAGGTTCACAGCGCAGCGAGTGTAGAGTTCATCGTTTTCTAAGGTGACATCACTGCCCACTGGCGTAGGCGGTGACCAGGTCGCCACTTGTGCTGCCATCCGAGCTGACCATCGCAGAATGGTAGAGTGTGATTTATCCAATACCCGACTACTAGCTCTGACACCCATCCCAACGCGAGCGCATTTTCAAGGCAATCGATACGATTGAGGTGGGGGTGCGTAAGCGGAACATCGGGGTACCTGTTTTCTCGCGCTCAACGCTTGGTACAGGCTTTGCACCGATAATGCTGAATCAGGCTGCCATCTTGAAGAGAG